>JAABUQ010008907.1_pt1 | contig 13842 bp, 13 predicted proteins | sample 5560001 | NCBI WGS metagenome assembly JAABUQ01 (sample SAMN10711888, study PRJNA513371) | rock metagenome | isolation source: Antarctica rocks | place: Antarctica: Victoria Land, Finger Mt nord | collected 2015-12-18
CCAGATCGAGGCGGTTGAGCGCCGTGGCATGCACCCGCACCAACAACTCGCCGGGGCCCGGCGTCGGGTCGACAAGCTCGCCGATCTGTAAGACCTCCGGTCCGCCCGGCCGCTCCACCACGATTGCGCGCACGTTCCATCCCTCCTATTACTCCATTACCATCAAGGTTACGGAAAGGTTACGGATAAGTCCTATGCGCAGTATCTCATAGCACGTATTATGAAGCGGTACTTCGTTGTCTTGTAGTCCGCAAAGCAAGTCTGACGCCTGTTACCTCCTTGGCCTGTTAGCACTTGCGTGCATCCTTCGTGCGATTTTTGTGCAAGTACACACTTCCAGCACATCCAGTTTGTACTTCCAAACCTGACTGTGTATACTTCCAATTGTGATGAGGGTTCAGGAAGCCACTGCGATTGGGGATTAATGAGATGGAGAGTTTTACCTATACTTTCCCGGCACTGCGGGGGATACAAGCAGGACGGGAATACTTTGTTGCCATGTGTCCCCTGCGCTTGATCCCTAAAATGCTCAAGTTTGACGAACAAGAACTTCCACCGGAACTACGTGCCCAGCGCGCCATCAATAAGGGGCGTATCCCCGAAATTACGCGATATATCGTCGAGAACTCGGATGACTACGTTTTCTCTGCCATCACTGCCTCAATCGACGGCGAGGTCGAGTTCCGGCCTCTCGCTGAACACGGTCGCCTGCGCAACAACGGCGAACTGATCGTCCCTATGTCGGCGCAGTTCGTCATCAACGATGGTCAGCACCGACGTGCGGCCATCGATGAGGCACTTAAGGAGCGTCCGGAGTTGCAGGACGAGACGATTGCCGTCGTCTTCTTTATTGACGCGGGACTCAGGCGTAGCCAGCAAATGTTCGCCGATCTAAATACGCATGCAGTACGGGCGAGTGCTTCGCTGGGCATCCTTTATGACTTCCGCGATCCTCTATCTAGCCTTGCGCGTTTTCTCGCAACACAGGTACCTGCTTTCAAGGGGTTGGTAGAGATGGAACGGGCCACTATCTCAAACCGCTCAGTCAAGCTGTTTACGCTTAGTGGCATTTACTACGCCACCGCTGCCTTACTTGACAAAGCTTCAGGCGACGATGTAACGTCAGACGAGCAGAAGCGGGCTCTAGAATTCTGGACTGAGGTTGGCAAAGTTATCCCCCAGTGGCAAGGACGGCTCAAGAAGGTTGTTTCCAGCGCTGAATTGCGCCGCGATTACATACACACGCACAGCGTCACACTCCAAGCGATCGGCATAGCCGGTGAGGCGCTCATCAGCACCTATCCTCGCGACTGGAAAAATCATCTAATGCGGCTAGAGGATGTTGATTGGTCGCGGTCGAACCCTCTCTGGGAAGGGCGTGCGATGATCGCTGGCCACATGAATAAGTCGCGCGTTAATGTGCAGCGCACGGCGAATGCCATCAAGAGGCTACTGGGAGTTGCGCTCTCACCCGAGGACGAGCGGGCGGAAGACGCATCGCCGATCGAGGTAACGGAGTTGGAGCTTGAGGAGGTAGAGGTATGACTCTTGTACAGGATACGTCGACCACAACTGTCTTCGAGACGCGCTCGCTCTCCGACATCTACGCCGAGGTCAGGGACGTCTATCTCTCCAATGCCATGCCGTGGGTCATCGGTTATAGCGGGGGCAAGGACTCGACGGCATGCTTGCAACTTATCTGGTACGCCCTGCGCGAGTTGCCGCTCGACCAGTTCACCAAGCCTATCTACGTGATCGCCACCGACACGCTCGTCGAGACGCCGATCATCGTCGATCACGTCGTCGGCAACCTGCACCGGATCGGGCAGGCGGCGAAGGACGTTGGGCTCCCGATCGAGGTCCATCGCCTTACGCCAGAGATCAAGGACACCTTCTGGGTTAATCTCATCGGGCGCGGCTACCCCGCCCCGCACAGTCGCTTCCGCTGGTGCACCGAGCGCATGAAGATCAATCCCGCCGATGCGTTCATCATTGACAAGGTCAATCGGCACGGCGAGGTCGTCCTGGTCCTTGGTCAGCGTCGCGGCGAGAGCGCCAAGCGGGCCAACGTCATGGACGGTTACCGTATCACCGGGCAACGCCTCTCTCGACACTCCACGCTCCCCAAGTCCTACGTCTACACGCCCATCGACGACTTCAGCACGGACGATGTCTGGATGTACCTGCTTCAAGTCCCCTCGCCCTGGGGCGCGAATAACCGGACACTGGCCTCTCTCTATCAAAGCGCGCAGTCTGGGGAATGCCCCCTCGTCGTCGACCTATCGACCCCTTCATGCGGGAACAGCCGCTTCGGCTGCTGGGTCTGCACCGTAGTGGAGCGCGACAAGAGCATGGAGGCCCTCATCGATAACGGCGAGGAGTGGATGACCCCGATGCTGGAGTTCCGCGACTTCCTGGCCGACACGCAGGACCCCGAGCGGAAAAAGGAAGTACGCGACTTCAAGCGGCGAGACGGCCTCATCAAGATCCGCAAGGAGCAAGGTACCCTCATCCGCGGCCCGTACCATCTGCCCTTCCGCAAAGAATTGCTCTCTCGCCTCCTGGCCGTCCAGAGACAGGTGCAGCGGGAAGGCCCCGATCCCGAGTACACTCTTATTTCGCCGGAGGAACTGTACGCGATCCGTCAGGTCTGGCGTTCCGAGGCGCAGGACTGGGAAGACAGCATCCCCCGCATCTATCGCGAGGCTATGGGCGAGGACCTGCCATGGCCGGCCGACGACACCGTCCGCTTCGGACCCGCCGAGCAGGCGCTGCTGGCAACCGTCTGCGCCGAGGAGGAGGTGCCGCTCGCGCTCATGATGGCCCTGATTGAGAGTGAGCGCCAACAGGCAAACCTGCGGAGCAGGACATCCGTCCACGGGCATATCGAGGACATCCTGCGTAGCGAGTGGCGCAGCGAAGATGATGTCCTGGCAGCCGTCGATGCGCACAATAATCGGCGGATCAGCATGGAACAGGTGCGATAGGGATATGCACTTCACGGAAATACGCCTGACGAATTTCGGGCAGTTCAGCGGTGAGCACGCCATCGACTTATGCCCGCGCGCCTCCGACGACGGCATGACTGATCGACCGATCGTCCTCATTGGCGGGAAAAACGGGGCCGGCAAGACCACTCTGCTCGAGGCCGTCAAGCTCTGCTTGTACGGCCGCGGCGCTCTGCCCGCTGGGGCGCAGCAGCGCACGTATGAGGGGTACATCTCCCGGCGCATCCATCGGCGCTTCGGCGCCCCGCTCGCTAATACCTTCGCTGAGGTGACCGTCACCTTCGTCCACACGATCGGGAGCGCCACTCATACGTACCGGGTGCGCCGGGCGTGGCAGCACAAAGGGCGTGGCATCGATGAGGCACTGGAGATATGGTGCGACGACGAGGCATTGCGGACGCAGGAGCAATCCTGGTGGGATAAGTTCATGTATGATCTCCTGCCGCCGGGATTGGCCGACTTGTTTTTCTTCGATGGGGAGAAAATCCAGGCCCTCGCCGAAGACAGCGACCAGACGGTGCTCGGCGAGTCAATCCGTGCATTGCTCGGTCTGGAGCTACTGGATCGCTTGCGGGCCGACCTCAACATCTATCTCTCGCGCCAGAAAAGGACCGGTCACTCGGCGCTCCAAGATGAGCTGCACGCGTTGTCCAGCGAGCGCCAAGAAATCGAGGGTGTTTTCGAGGAGGAGTATGGATCGCTCGGCACGCTCAAGCGCAAGTTGGATTATGCCCGAGGCCGAGTGAGCGCCGAGGAGCAGATCTTGGCAAGCGAGGGAGGGCATATCCTATCCCGGCGCAAAGAGTTGGAGAGGCGAACCGAGGACCTGCATGCGAACCTGGAGCGCATCGAAGGCGACATCACCGATCAGGCTAACGGGCTTCTGCCATTCGCCGTCATTCCCTCCCTCTGCTCCGAGCTAGCCAATCATCTGATTACTGAAGAGCGAGTGGAGCAGGATGCGGCAATTCGGATGCGCGCCGATGCGCTGGCGCGAGACATCCTCGGCGTGATGATGGCTGATGACCGCTGGTTGCAAATTGCTGCCGTGGAACCATTTCACCAACCGCAACTGCGGCATGCATTGGAGGATGTCCTCACGGAAGCGACGGCGGCGGTGCTCGACGGTAGAGGCGATCACTCTGTCGTCCTCCTGCACGACATATCCAAGCACGATCGTCGGGAACTGCTGGTCTGGATGGAGGCGGCAACTACGACGACCGCAAGGAGTGTCCGCGATCTCGGGCAGGAACTGGAAGCGACCGTGAGCGAACTGGCAGACATCGGAGCAAGCCAGCTTGACATGCCTGCCGATGAAGCTGTCCAACCCATCCTGCAGCGCCTGGCCGACCTTCATCAGGATATTGGCCGGCTGGAGGCGCAGATAGCGATCCAGGAGACCGTGGTGCAGAATCTTCGCAACAAACGCGCCGAGGCAGAGCGACGCGAGATGGATCTCTACACGCGCATGATGCGCGGCGACGACCCAACCTACCGCTTGAAACTGGTGGGCGGCGTGCAGCGGGCTCTCGTGAAGTACGAGGAGGTGTTGCGCCAGGCGAAGCTGCGGGAACTCGAGCAGCGCATCGTGGAGTGCTTCGGACGCCTCAGTCGCAAGGGCAACTACATCCGTCGCGTCGCCATCGAGGCAGCGACCTTCGAGACAACCCTCTACAACTCGAAGGATGAGTCGATCCCCAAAGCGGACCTATCCGCCGGCGAGAAGCAAATCTACGCCGTGGCCGTCTTATGGGCGCTGCGCCTCGTCTCGGGTCGCTCGCTGCCCGTCATCGTGGACACGCCGCTCGGCCGGCTCGATAGCGACCATCGGCGATTGCTAGTGCAGCGTTATTTCCCTCAAGCGAGTCACCAGGTGATCCTTCTCTCAACGGATACCGAAGTCGACAAGAATCTCTACAGCGACCTGACGCCAGCCATTTCCCATGCCTATCGTCTCAGCTATCGATCCAGCGACGCGTCCACGGAGGTGGCGGACGGCTATTTCTGGCAGCCGCCGACCCCGGATGAGCACGAGGTGGTCGCATGAAACTCACACGTATACGCTTTTGCGAAGAGGCCGATACATGGTTGCGCCAGCTCAAGGCACGCACGACGCTGACCCCCAATCTCTTGTGTCGCATCGGCTTTTGCCTCTCCCTAGCCGAGCCGACCATCCCCGATCCGGACCGCTATCCCGAAGACAGCCAACGGGAGATTAATCGCTACACGCTCACCGGGCAGTATGATGCCCTGTTCCTGGCGCTCTTGCGCGAGCGCAATGCGAAGGACGGTCTGCCTACGGAGGGGAGGGCGTTTGAGGAGCAGTTCAGGGCCCATATGAACCGTGGGGTGCTGCTACTGGCCGTGCGCGTCAAGTCGCTCGCGGATCTGTGTAAGCTTGTGCCCGCGCCGATCATCGACATCGAAACCGTGCGGGAGTCAGCATAGTATGACTACTATTCCTATCTACATGGACCACCACGCCACCACGCCGGTCGATCGCCGCGTGCTTGACGTTATGCTGCCCTACTTCACCGAGGAGTTCGGCAATGCCGCCAGCAAGGATCACGAGTTCGGGTACCGCGCATCCCAGGCTGTGGAGGACGCACGGGGGCGTATTGCGCGGCTCATCAACGCCAAGCCCAACGAGATCATTTTCACCAGCGGCGCGACCGAGTCCGACAATATCGCCCTCTTCGGGGCAGCGGAGTCGTACGCGGACAAGGGCGACCACATCATCACCTGCGTCACCGAGCATAAAGCCATCCTTGACGCAGCCAAGCATCTGCAGCAGCTAGGCAAGCGGATAACGTACTTGGGCGTCGACCAGTACGGCCGCATTGATCTGGATGAGTTACGCGCGGCCATTACGCCCCGGACTATCCTTATCTCCATCATGACCGCGAACAACGAGATCGGGACGCTAGCTCCCCTCGCCGAGATTGGCCACATTGCTCGCGAGCACGACGTCATTTTCCACACCGACGCCACGCAAGCAGTCGGCCACATCCCCATCGATGTGCAGAAAATGCGCGTCGATGTCCTCTCCCTGTCGGCGCACAAGCTATACGGCCCGAAAGGTATCGGCGCTTTGTACGTGCGCCGCAGCAATCCACGCGTGAAGCTGGCGCCTCTCCTCTATGGTGGTGGTCACGAGCGCGGCATGAGATCCGGGACGTTGAATGTTCCGGGCACCGTCGGGTTGGGTGCTGCGGCGGAAATCGCTATGCATGAGATGGATACACAAGCGAAAGACACACGTGAGTGGACCGAGTACATGTTCAGCACGCTGCAGGAGCGCATCGGTCCTATCGAACGCAACGGACATCCAATTGAGCGTCTCCCGCACAACCTGAACATTTACATTCCAGGCATAGAGAGCCGTTCTTTCATCGTCGGGCTCAAGGATCTGGCTATTGCAACAGGATCAGCATGCACCTCGGCTTCCGTCGAGCCCTCGCACGTTATCACGGCTTTAGGGTTTGGTGAGGTGCGCGCGCATGGGTCGTTGCGGTTTGGGTTGGGGAGGAGTAATGATAGGGAACAAGTCGAACAAGCTGTGGACATCGTAGTGCGGCAAACTAGGAAACTGCGCAGCCTGGCTATGTAAACCGTACCAAAGGCCGCAGAGCTAGACGCTAAAGTTATTCATCGGAGTTTCCCCCATCCGGCTTGACCAATTGTAGGTCCCTAAACCAAGGCTCCCGGAACTTAAGGTTTTGAAGAATCTTGACGAGGTCGTCTTTGATCAACCCTCGAACGTTGGCATTATCCTGCACACGGATGGACCATGTTATGCTCCAAAACTCTTCAGGTATGCCACCGAGAATGTTGTGTGCTTGTTGCTCAACGGCGTGAGAGTTGAATAAGTCGACTAAATTCATCTCCCACGCGAATACCAATCGCTCAGCCAAAAACTCGTTTATTGCATTTATATTAACCTTGAGCATCATAGTATCAGGCTGTCCATGGTCAGGATCATGTGACCGTCCCCAAACATTTGGATAATGATGTTTAACAGCACTCCACATGGCACAGAATATTTCGACCAGAGAATCTTGGTCGTCCCTGAGGAAATCGAATTGAGCTTGAAGATATCGAAGCGATTGTTCAATGGCTGTTAGAGGGACTAGTCTCTGTCCATTTCTATTATAGGGCCAGTCAAGGAGATTTTGGAACGGACTTGATGGAAGGTCGTTGATTTCTCTTATTACGGGCGAGGTGTTGCCATAATTTACCCCCGCTTTTAAGAGGCGATTTCTCAACTCATCCTCATTGATGTTTTCGATAATCGCTTTTGCGTTATCTACCGGGACCTTTACAGCTTTGTTGTTGATTACAATGAATTGGAATGCTTGTTCCTGTAAGGGCGCATCCACCAAACTCACAACCAACACGGGTACATTTTCAGCATCATATTCCGACAGACCGTACAGGCGATGCTGCCCATCTACGATAAGCGCTGGCCGTAAACGTTCTAGTTGATCAGGCTCGAATGAAAACTCGAGTATTCCCCACTCAATTTGCTCACCACACCCGTTGCTGACATCTATTTGAACTGCGATATGCTCCAAGTCGTTTAAGGGGCGAAACTCAGCTCTGTTAGGCTCGAAGGCAAGAAGTATGTTGTTAGGAATAGTGTTGATAGGGCTAGCTTCTATGAAGCGACTAATCGCGCGAGCTCTTGTTTCTCGTAGTACCCGCTGGGTACCTTCGGTATGTTCTTGCGCTCTCCGGATACCAGCCCATTGTCGAATGTCCTTTGCCCGAGCATAGAACACAAAAAAAGTGATGGTATCGGCGGCTATACGTTGTCTTAGTTGACAACCAAAATAGCGACGTGTGCGGGTAGAGTCTTGCATTAGCTACCGTCCTTTTAAGGGATATGCCTCGAACAATACGCTTGGATGTTCAAGAAATGCGAACTGTCGCTTTGATCTCGGCGCGCGAAGTACAACTCCCCCTGCTCGGAAGCAGGCTTGCCACATTCCGCGCACTTAAACTCGCTTTTGGCTGCCACCGCAATTCTGTACTCCACGGGCAAGTCCTTGTCAAAGCTTTCATCACTTTCGTCAGTTATCAAGCTGATTTCTTCGTAATGAAAATCGCTAGCATCAATGAAATCACGTTTTCGCTGGTTACAGACGGAACATGCGAGCGCAAGGTTTGACTCTAAACTGATTCCACCTAAAGATTTAGGCCATACGTGTTCGACCTCTGATTTGGACTTCAGATATATAGGGCCTGATGTACTGTAGTCTATCTCGCGGCCGCAAATATAGCAGCCTAACTTACGTCGTTCGTATTGTTCTCTAATTCTGCGCTTAGTTGTATCGCTTGGCTCTTTCTTTCTCGTCGCCGTACAAGCTGGCAATAATGCTAATACCTGACTTTGGGCGTTGTTCGAGAGGCGCGTGTAGTCGCGCAGGAATGATCGAAGCTTCTCGCGAAAGATTAGATCGTTCCCTTCAGATTTCTTTCGGAAGTAGTGCGCTGCGGTGATCAATCTGCGCACCATGTAGTTAATGGCGCTATTGTACATCAAGAAGGCTAATTCGCCATCGGACATTAGGGCGTTGTCGACTCGCAATGTAAAGGGGCTACCTGCTGTAATTGCATCTGGTTGAGAGTCTGGCGGATAAAGACGTTCTAAGAGTTGACGAAGTAGCAGACCGGGGTTAATATCCCCAAAGGGGTCAGCGGGCTCCTGAACCATTTGCGTACCAACATTTCCTTTGCGATGTCTACCTTGTACATAGCTTGTGCAAATCGTAGCAACTGACTTACATGTCACTCAGGCCTAGCAAGTCATATTTCACAATGCTGTCGACCTCAGGTTGTGAGACACATACACGACGGGAACCTACGCGACAGCCGTAGCCTTCCTCTACGTGCTCAGCACTTACTAGGTGGCTTCGACCATTATCTTTCGCAGCCTGCTATTCACCATCTTTATCATCTCTGGCGGCACTCAAGCCAACTCTCGGCTTCTGTCGATCATGAAGGTTGAATGTTCGTAGGGACAATCTTAACATCCCCATTCGCAATAGCTACCAGTAAAGCGGCCGCGTTGCCTTGACCAGCAGTTCCACCTCGCTTAGCCGTGTACCCGAGATCGGCGGCGAGCACATTGAGGCGGGCGCGGACTTGGTTGGTGTCATCCTGAGATAGGCCCGCAAAATAGAACCCTATCGTGCTGCCACGGCCATGTTTTTGGCTGTCTGCCATCCGCACCCCTTCGTCTAGGTACTGGACTTATAATATCCCTTATTCGGCAAAGTTGGCAAACAACTCACGGATAGCATCCTTTACCCATTGCTGCAAGGATGCCTTCTTACCGATACGGACCGAAGCCGTTACCCAGGTTGCATATCTAGCTAGATATTGCTACAATTTATCTAGCTAGATAAAGGAGAGGGAAGAGTTATGAGCCAGCATATCGCGGTCAGGTTGTCAGTTGATGAAGCAAATCAGCTGATCAATGCCATCAGTACCACCCTGAGCAAGAATCACACGCGCAACCGCACCAGTAGCGCGTTCAACATCGACATTCTCACCACTGTGAGTCTCCGCACTCAGCTTGAGGTACGGTATCGCCGGGAGCATCCCATCACCTCACCGACCGAACTGAAGATAGGCGAGAAAGTGCGTATACGCTGGACGGGAGATCGTGCGGTACCACAGTACAAGGACGGGGTATGGGTGCAAGTCACAGGCATTGGGCGCACACGCATCCAGGTATCTGACGGTCAGTTTTGGGATGCCACTATCACAACCGATCACATCAGCGAAGTGCAGTCGATGGGTTAAGGACTGATAGCAAGAGCGACTGGTTACAGACAAAGGTTCAGACTGTCTATAGCAGCTTGACTGTTCGACCAGGCATCTTTGGCAGCGCGGCCCGGCTAACGGCGATCTTGAAGGCTACGTGCTCGATCCGATACTACCCATTAAGTTTGTACCGACGGGATAAAAATATTGACAAACACCTCACGCCAGTGGTAAAGTGAGTACAGACAGTATTTCTGTTGGTACCAACGAGGAACGTTTGAGGTGATGTGGTTCCTATCGCGTTATACCTCATTCGTACTGGTCAAGGTGAAGCCGCTGGCCTCTAAGACCGTTGGGCACAATCTATTGAACCTGCGTTACGTAGATAGAAGGAGAATATGTCCAAGCGGGTTAATAGCCAGCTTAAGCCAGGCGCCGGTGTCAAGTGTAGTTGCCGTTGGCATCGACGTGCTCATTTGGTGAAAAGTCCTCCCCGCATCTCGGTGGATGGCACGGTTCCCTTTGTCCCAGGTTGGGCTTTGCGCGTGCCTCATGAGCCCGGCGTCTACCTGGTGCATGACCTCCGTGGGCCGCTGTATGTGGGTCTCACCGAGGACCTCAACCAGCGGTTCCACCAGCACTACTGGGACAGCCACAATCGCTTGCTATCACAAGCTCTGGCCCACCCCTGCGGCGAGATCCGGTTCAGCTGGATTCTCACCAAGCCCCGTGAACAAGCACAGCTGGAACGGGAGCTTATCCGTGCGCTCCAGCCCCTGTGCAACGACCTGATGTATACGCACGATAGCTAAACGCTTAACGAAAGGAAAAGACAATGGCGACGACCGTTCCCGCGATCCGTGGCAAGATGGGCACTATCGAGTACTTCGAGACCAAGATGCGTGCCCGAGAACTCACGGCATCCGCACGCCCGGCCAGTGAGGAGACCGACCGATGGGCCAACCTTACCATCGAGGAGCGGCTCCAGCGGGATCTCAACATGAAGCGGGTGCGCGAAGAAATTGTCCCCTACCTGGCGAAAGCGGAAGACCGCTTCTTCGGGTCCATCCTGGTCCTGGTCGAGGACCCCGAAGAGTTTGAGTTCGAGTCCCTCGACGTCATCGTCAAATCCGTGCCGGCGGCGTACCGCCGCGTGATCCAGGAGATTGGCGTCCTGACCATCGACGGTGGCCGCTTGATCATCCTAGATGGTCAGCACCGCTGGGCAGCCTTGCGCGCGGTTATCCAAGGTCAGGATGACAAGGGCAATCCGATCGAGGGCGACTATGCCGTCGACGTTGCCAACGATGAGCTTGTCGTCATCTTCGTGAAACTAGACCTGACCACAACCCGACGCATCTTCAACAAGATTAACCGCAACGCCAAGACGACCAGCCGTGGCGACAACATCATCACGAGCGAAGATGATGGATTCGCTATCGTCACCCGCCTGCTCCTCGAGCCAGGCGCGCCATTAGGCTTAACAACCGCTAAGGGTGACATGATCGTCAACTGGAAAAGCAACACGTTGGCCGATCGCAGCCCCCAGATCACAACGATCAGCGCGGTCTATGAGATCGTTAAAGACGTGCTTGCCCACTACAACATGAAGGACGAATTTGACGAGAAGAAGAACGTGGTGCGGCCTGTCCAGGCACGGATCGACAAAGCGTACGATCTCGTCAGCATGTGGTGGCAGAGTGTCCTTGACGACCTCTCGGGCTTCCAGGACATCCTCGCCAATAAGGACAAGCTCGACGAGTTGCGCAAGGACTCGGACTATGAGTACGGTCTGCTCCTCAAACCCGCCGCCCATATTGTCCTGTTCCGTGCGCTCGTCAAGGCCGCCCAGCGCGGTGTCGACCTCGCCACAGCCATCCAGCGGGCTAACGACATCGACTGGCGGATCACCTCGCCTATGTGGCGGGACATCCTGATTATCTCTAGTGGCCGAATCGTCGCCCGCGAGGAGAACTACAACCTCACAGCCGAACTCATCGCCTATCTGATCTCGGCCGACAAGATGATCGATGAGGATAAGGAAACTCTGGAGGCGGCTATCGCTAAGTTCCGCGGCATGAAATCAGGAGACCCTGCGGATGCCGAAGATGGTGAGGACTACTACGTGCTTCCCCAAGCTGTGGTCTAGCCTATATGTAGTTAGCCTTTTGTCGGCTCAGCTAAAGAGTTGGGCCGGCAAGAGGTTCCGCAAGCCCGCTAAGCTCCCCGCTGTCGATAAATCGCACTTTACCATCAGGGTATGGCCTAATGATAGTCGATGACCAGTGGCCCACAGTTGCGCTACTATAGGGCTGTCTACTCAACTTACCACGCTTCCCATATGGCTCCGGGACCAAGAGGCTATAGCGCCTGACCATCCCATGGTGCTTTACTGCATACACCACAGTAGATACGGCCAACGGCCAACGGCCAACGGCCAACGGCCAACGGCCAACGGCCAACGGCCAACGGCCAACGGCTAATGGCTAATGGCTAATGGCTAATGGCGAGAGGTAAGCGACAATGTACATGCGGCAGTATGCGTACACGATTGTGCCCGGACAGGAGCGGAAAGCGGTGGCGCTGTGCGGACGCCTGGCGCGGGTATTACGCGAGCGCGGCGTGCGGACGCGCGTCCTCGTGGGCGGCGCGCAACAGGTCACGGTCCAACTGGTCGAGGAATACGCCGGTATGCCCGAGATGAGCATGGCGCGCGCCTCCCTGCGGCACGACGCCGCCTATCGAGACCTGGCCGTCGCCTGGGCCGCGGACTTCTATCCCCTCGTGAGCGCGTCCGCGCCGGCCATGCTCCTGAACGACCAACCCAGCGTTTGGACGTCCGGCGTCGAGTCAGCCGCGTTGGTAGGATAGACCGCGATCTGGGAATCCGACCCGCGACTGCGGGCGCGGGTCTCCTGCACGTCGAATTCACAGACGGGTGCGCCTCGTTTTTGTGGAATGGGGACGGACCGGGCCAGACCAGACCTGCGACTGCGGTCGCATGGCAGCGGACGACGACTGCGGTCGGGTATGATCCGCCGCGACGAGGTCCCTGGTCCCGCTTCGACACCGCAGTGTCCGTCTGCTGCCATGCGACCGCCGTCGCAGGTCGGAGTCCACAATTTTAAGGCGCATCCTTCACAGACCGTCGCCATTGACACACGCCGCCGAGCGGCGTACAGTGTAAACGTCACCCCAGGGCGGGTCTGTATAATCGCGCGCCTCTTTTGGTTTTGGGGCAGGAGTGATCCGGGGCCTGGCGCCCCCTCATAGTCATTGATGATAACCCCATGAGGTGGAGCGCAGCCTCGGCGATAGACGCATCGTCAAGCGAGAGAGCGAGCGCCGCGCATACATGCGCCGGCGCAAAAGCGCGACATACGGGTGCGATGAAGGGAGGTGAGGGTCTTTATGGACGCGGGTCCCAGTCATAGTCGGCAGCGCGGAGCTGACGACGTTGTAGAGATGTGGAACGGAGATATGAGCACGACACACACGGGACACACGGGCGCGCCAGGCGGCGACCCGCCCGAACGCCAGCCGGCCGGATGGTCGGGATGGCCGCTACCCTCGCCGTCTCCGGGCATCGAGACGCTCCTCCTCTAACCTCCCCTCACGCGCCGCCACGGCGCGGGACGCGGGGCGCCGAGGCAGAGCGCCAGGTGTCCGGCGGCCCCGGTGGCAGGCAGCCATCCCATCCGGTCGGGTTTCTACGAGTTGAAAAACGAGAGAAACGGGACAAACAAGACCGGATTCGGAGGTGGACAGATGCCTTTCTTTACCGAGCTGGTCGGCCGCAACGTGGTCGATAGCTCCAACCAGACCGTCGGCAAGCTGAGCGACATGGTCGTCTCGGACAACGCGGCCTATCCCATCATCATGGCCGTCTCGGTCAAGACACGCCGCGGCAAGGACCCGGTCTATGTGCCGTGGGATCAGGTCGTCACGCTCGACGAGCCCGTGGTACTGCGCCAGCCGCTTGGCCAGATCACGCCCTACGAGCGGCGCGATGGCGAGGTCTGCATCGGCGCCCAGATCCTCGACCGCCAGATCATTGACGTCG
>JAABUQ010008908.1_pt1 | contig 13842 bp, 12 predicted proteins | sample 5560001 | NCBI WGS metagenome assembly JAABUQ01 (sample SAMN10711888, study PRJNA513371) | rock metagenome | isolation source: Antarctica rocks | place: Antarctica: Victoria Land, Finger Mt nord | collected 2015-12-18
TATCTCGGCCAAAGGCGTCTCCACCCAGGCTCGCTTGGCGTGCGATTCGAGGACCGCGTCGGCGACGATCTGGGCGTTGAGGCCGTCGAGGAAGCTGGGGACGGCCGGCCGCCCCTCGACGATGGCGGAGACGAACTCCCAGGCCAGGTCGTGGCGGAAGACGGTGGCGGGCTTGCCCTGCTTGGGGTCGCGGGGGCTCCCTTCGGGCTTGAGGAATTCGTCGGGGACGGCGACCGGGGCGAGGTCGGAGCCGGACTTGCCCAGGAGGATCGTGTTGGGCTCGTGGAGCCGATAGACGGCGGAGCCTTCGGACCCGTTGATCTCGGCCCACTCGTGGCCGAAGCCGTCGCGGTGGTAGCCTTTGGCCAAGGTCGTCCCCTCCCAGACGCCCACGGCGCCGGAGCGGAACTCGCCGATCAGGCTGGACCAGTCGTCGACCTCGGAGGGGGGGCAGGGCTTGCCGTCGGGGGTGGTGTCCCTGGGGGCGAACCGGGCGACGGCCCCGCAGACCCGCTCGAGGGGGCCGAGGAGGTCGAGCGCGAAGTCGATCCGGTGGATCGTCATATCATAAAGGTCGCCCGCCCCGGCCTTGTCCTTGTACTGCCGCCAGCCCCAACTGGTCTCCGGGAGGTCGAGGAACCGCTGCGACCGGAAGTGCCGGGGCTGGCCCAAGGCTCCCGACTTGAGGAGGTGGCGGAGGTAACGCATCGACGGGGCGAACCGGTAAGTGAACGCCGTCATGTGGACGACGCCGGCATCGCGCACCGCCTCGTACATCGCCCGGACTTCCCCCTTGTTGATCCCGAGGGGCTTCTCGCACATGACGTGCTTGCCGTGCCCGGCCGCGGCCAGGGCGATCGACTCGTGGGTGAAGTTGGGCGTGGCGATGATCACGGCGTCCACGTCGGGATCGGCGCAGATGGTTTCGGGGTCGGTCGAGACCTTCGTGATCCCCCATTCGCCCTTCCGCCGTTCGAGCAAGCTCGGGTCGGCGTCGCAGGCGGCGACGAGCTCGGCCCTGGGGTCGAGCCGGAGGCCGGGGACGTGGTGGTAGTCGCTGACCGCCCCGGCGCCGATGATGGCGACCCGGACCTTCCCGCCCTGGAACTGGTTCATCGCGTCGATCTCGCTCGGCGAACTTTCGAAGGCCCCGTCCGCTTGCCAACCGCGTCCGAGCCTAATATCCTGCACCCTGTTCCGCAACCGACCGGCGACGGCGGCCGGCAAGCTCGCCCCAGAAGGGATCGATCCCGCCATGCCCAGCGACCAGCCCATCCGCGTGGCCATCGTCGGCCTCGGCTTCGGGGCCGAGTTCATCCCGATCTACCAGAGCTACCCGGGCGCCGAGGTGTCGGCCATCTGCCGGCGGTCGCGGAAGGATCTGGACGAGTGCGGCGACCGCTGGAAGATCGCCAAGCGGTACTCCGACTTCGCCGAGGTCCTGGCCGACCCGGAGATCGACGCGGTCCACGTCAACTCGCCGATCCAGGACCACGCCCGGCAGTCGATCGCGGCCCTGGAGGCGGGCAAGCACGTCGCCTGCACGGTGCCGATGGCCACGACGGTCGAGGACTGCGGCCGGATCGTCGAGGCCCAGCGCAGCTCAGGCAAAGTTTATATGATGATGGAGACCGTGGTCTACAGCCGCGAGTACCTCTTCGTCAAGGATCTGTACGACCGGGGCGAGCTCGGGCGGATCCAGTTCCTCCGGGGGTCGCACCAGCAGGACATGGCCGGCTGGCCGGGCTATTGGGAAGGCTTGCCGCCGATGTACTACGCCACCCACTGCGTGAGCCCCTGCCTGGCCCTGGTGGGCGGCCACGCCGAGCACGTCGTCTGCCACGGCTCGGGGCGGATCGACGAGGCCCTGATCCCCAAATATCACAGCCCGTTCGCGATCGAGACGGCCACCTTCAAGATCCGGGGGTCCGACGTCTGCGCCGAGGTGACTCGGAGCCTGTTCGACACCGCCCGGCAGTACCGCGAGAGCTTCGACGCCTACGGATCCAAGAAGTCCTTCGAGTGGCAGCAGGTCGAGGGGGAAGAGCCGGTGATCCACACCCTCGGCCTGCCCGAGCCCGAGGTCCCCAGGCGGATCCCGGTGCCCGACTTCGCCCACCTCCTGCCCGAGCCGATCCGCCGGTTCACGACCAAGGGGGTCTACAACGCCGACGACGAGCAGCACCTGTCCTTCCTCCAAGGCGGGGGCCACGGCGGCTCGCACCCCCACCTCGTCCACGCCTGGCTCGCGGCCATCAAGGGCGACCGCCCCGCCCTGCCCGACGCCCCGACGGCGGCCAACTGGACGATGGTCGGCATCTGCGCCCACGAGTCGGCCTTGAAGGACGGCGACAAGGTCGTCATCCCGACCTTCTGAGGCGATCGAGGGAAAGGGGACTGGCTCCGGCTGTACTCGGCCGGTGCCTGTCCCCTTTCCCGGCGAGCCGGCTCGTCGCGGCCGGTGCCTGTCCCCTTTCCCGGCGAGCCGGCTCGTCGCGGCCGGTGCCTGTCCCCTTTCCCGGCGAGCCGGCTCGTCGCGGCCGGTGCCTGTCCCCTTTCCCCGGCGCGTGCGGGCCCGCCCCGATCGTTCAAGCCCCCTTGGCCGCCGCATCCGCCTCGCGGAGGAGCCGGATCGCCTCGGCCGGATCAACTTTGGGATCGACCGCGACCCCGACCGGGCCCGAGTATCCCGCCTTGCCGATCGCCCGGAGGCCCCCCCGGTCGACCGGCCTCGGGCCGACCCGGTAGTAGCCGATCAGCTCGGCATGCTTGCCGATCAGGTCGGCCGCCACCCCATCGGCCGGCGCGATCCGATCCACATCCATCAACAACCGGACCCGCTTCGAGTCGACCTCTTTGATCAGGGCGACGGCCTCCTCCCAGGTGGCCAGGAGGGGTTTCGACCGCGACCCGGGGCCTTCGTGGGGGTCGACGACGATCGTGGCCTCGGTCTCGCCCATCTTCTCGACCGACTCCTTGAGGGCGTCGACCGCCGCGCCGATCTGGTCGTCGCGGTCCACGCCTTCGACCGCCGGGCCGACCACGACGGTCAGGCGGTCGACGTTCATCTTCGAGGCGACCGACGCGGCCTCCTCGACGGCCGCCAGGAACGCCTCTTTCCGCTTGGGGTTGGCGATCCCGGCGTAGGCCAGGAACCGGCCGGGCTGAAGGTTCAACTCCTCGGAAAGCTTGATGATGGCGGAGAAGTCCTTGGTCCGCCAGTGGCCGAACTCGAACCGGGAGAAGCCGGACTCGGCGACCTTGCGGAGCCGGTCGAGGAACGGCAGCTTCCGCCAGAACAGCTCGGCGTCGGGGGCGTAGGCCAGGGCCGACGGGTCGGCCGCGGCGGCGAACCTCGGGCCGACCAGCAGCGCGGCCGAGGCGGCCAGGGCTTCGCGGCGATTGAGGATCATGGGAGGCGTCCTCGGCGGGCCTTTCGCGGTAAACTCCGGGGGCCGACCCGGGCGATTATCCGCCGGGGGTCGCCGTCGGCCCAAGCAAAATCCCGGACGAAATCCGAGGTCCCCAGCGATGCGGATCACCTGGTACGGCCACGCCGCGTTCCTGATCGAGGCCGAGGGCCTGCGGATCATCCTCGACCCCTACCGCTCGCCCGACTCGGGCGGTTACGCCCCGATCGCCGAGGGGGCCGACGTCGTGGTCGTCAGCCACGAAAACGACCGCTACCACAGCCACCTCGGCCAGATCACGCCCCCGTTCCGGGTCGTCCGGGCGGTGGACCTGCCCCCCGGTGGCGAGGTCGTCGCCGGGGTCCGGTTCGAGGCGATCCCCGTCTTCGAGACGCCCGAGAAGAAGGCCGGAGACGAGGTGGCGATGGTCCACTTCCGGCTCGGAGGGCTCCACGTCGCCTTCCTCGGCGACCTCGGCCACCCGCTCGAAGCCGCCGAAGTCACCCCGATCCGGGGTGCCGACGTCGCCCTCGTCCCGGCCGGCGGCCCGCCGACGATCGACTACCCGGCGATCCCGCCCCTGCTCGGCGCGATCGACCCCCGGATCGTGGTCCCGATGCACTACAAGACCCCCCGGATCAACCTGGCCATCCAGCCCGTCGAGCGGTTCTTCGAGGCCCTGCCCAACTGGCCCGTGGAGCATCCGGGCGCCAGCCATTTCGACCTGTCGCCCGAATCAACGGCCGCCCGGAGGATCGTCTCGCTGGTCCCCGCGCGCTGACCGGCCGGATCAGGCCAGCTCGTCGCCGGGCCCTGGCGGTTTCCGCGCCCCGGCCCCGGTCCGGGCCCAATCCGGCGGCTTGCCCCGGTTGAGCCGGTTGGGCCGGCCCGCCCGGTCGTCGAAAGCTTTCCTTGCATGCAGGGTCAGGGCCGCCGCCGAGATCGTGTAGAAGGTCAGGCCGAGCAGGACGGCGACGATCGAATCGTCATCGTGGCCCGCCTGGGCCAGTTCGTCATAACCCATGAGCGAGCCCCCGAACAGCGCCGGGGTCACACCCGCGCTCATCCATCGGCCGCCGGGCCCGAGCGAGGCGAGGCAGAAGAGGTATCCGCCGTTGAGGAAGATCAAGATGCCCATCGTCGCGGCCAGCGACCGCGTGGTGGTCTTGGAGTGGAGCGAGAAGGTCGTGCCGAGGGCGACCAAGAACCAGGTGAAGACCGCGAACTCGAAGGCGCAGAGCAGCACGCCCGGCATCGAGATCGACCCCACCGCCAGGCCCAGGGCCCAGAGCAAGCCCAGGAGGTAGACCACCCCCCGAAGCCCCCAGACCGGGCCGAGCATCTTGGCCCGGAGGATCTCATCGGCTTCGAGCGTCGTGGCCGTCAGGCTGAGCCAGGTATCATCCTCGCGCTCGGAGGTGATCACGCCGGCCGAGGTCGAGGCCACCCCGAAGAACCAGAGGACGTAGAGGATCACGCTGACAACCCTCAGGTAGGAGTTGAACCCGACCCGGTCGGGCCCGCCCCCGGAGAACCCGGACCGCATCGCTTCGCCCGCCGCCCCGACGAAGTACCAGTACGTCCAGTAGCCGACGAAGCCCAGGACGACCAACGCCAGGACGTTCGTCGCGACCCGGGTCAGGCCGGTCGACCGCGCGACGTGTCGCTCCTTCCAGAGCATCGGCCGATCGCCGATCGGGGGCCTAGCCAGCCATCGCCGCCTGGCCGTGAGCCGGTCCAGCCACCGAGGGCGGGGCCGCTCCCCCGCCTCGGCCCGGAACGCCGGCCGGAGCCGTAGCGCGGCGATCAGCACGAAGATCGTCCCATAAGCCAACTGGAGGGCGATCATCTCGGCCACGGCCGCGGACAGGCCGGAGATCCGCCCCCCTCGGACCACGGCCGACCAGGCCAGAGAGGCCGGGCTCGACGAGGCCAACCAGCGCAGGGCGGGGTTGATCCACTCGGCCACCGTCGGCCAGGGCGATTGCAGCCGGGGCAGCCAGTCCATCAGGACCATCGGCCCGAACAGCCAGGCTAGCTCGATGAGGTAGATCGCCATGATCGCCTCGCGGGGGCGACGGGCCCAGCAAGACATCAGGATCGACAGCCCGGCCAGGAAGTAGACGGTCGACAGCGTCCCGGCGTAGCAGCCCGCGAGGAGCCCGAAGTCGACCCCGCCGAACAGGCCGACCAGGGCCACCACCGGCATCCCCAGGGCCACCAGGACCACGACCTGGAGCAGCCGGGCCGCCAGCTTGCCGACGACGATCTCGAAGCCGGTCAGTTGGCTCGCCAGGAGGTAGTGCAAGGTCTTCCGCCGCCGCTCCTCGGCGATCGACCCGCCCACCAGGGCCGGGGTCAGCATCAGGACCGCGATGGCCTGGAGCACCGCGAACGATGAGAACATCTGCATCCCGAAGTGGGCCATCTGGTCGAGCGTCGGCTCCGCCCCTCCCGGGCCGGACCTCGGGGCATATCCCCGGTAGATCGTGTAGACCTGGAGCAAAATCGCCGAGCCATAGATCAGCCGGATCGCATAGTGGCGAGGCCGCCGAGCGGCGGTGACGAGCTCGGCGCTGAAGACGGGGCCCAGGAGCATCGGTCTCGGCCTCGGTCCTGGAGAGGCGAACGGGTTGCGACCCCTACAGAATACGGAGCGGTCGATCCCCTCGCCAGGGGGGCCGGCCCTTCCGGGTGGCACGCCGCCGGGGGATGGGGAATAATGGCCCGTCGGCGCCCCTCCTCGGCTCGCGCGAGGGCGACCCAGGGGGCGGCCCGCCGGCCCCTTCCGAACCCGATCGCCCCCGAAGGAGGCGTCCCTTGGTCCCTTCCGTCCCGCCCGACCACCTCGTCATCTTCGGCCGACCCGGGAGCGGCAAGAGCAGCCTGGCGGAGCGCCTGGGGGCCGAATTCGGCTACAAGCTGATCCGGACCGGCGAGATGCTCCGCGCCGCCATCCGCAAGAAGGACTTCCTCGGCCGCCGCGTCGAGAGCCACCTGGCCAAGGGGGACCTCGTCCCCGACTCGCTGATCTTCGAGCTGCTCGAGCAGAACCTCAAGTCTCCCGGCGAGACCCACCTCCTCTTCGACGGCTTCCCCCGGACGATGGGCCAGGTCCCGCTCCTGGACCGATTCGAGGAGCACCTCCACTTCCGGATCGGCTGCTACCTCGTGATCGACCTGTCCCGCCAAGGCGCCGTCGACCGGATGACCGGCCGCCGCGTCTGCCCCAAGTGCGGCGCCACCTACCACGTCATCGCCAAGCCGCCCAAGGTCCCCGAGACCTGCGACCGCGACGGCACCCACCTCGAACGCCGGCCCGACGACAAGGCCGACGTCGTCGAGTTCCGCCAGCAGGTCTTCGACGACCACGCCATCCCCATCCTCCAGCACTACGAAACCACCTGCCCCAACCTCGTCCGCAAGGTCGACGGCGACCAGTCCCCCGACGCCGTCTACGCCGAGGCCCGCCGGGCCCTGGGCGTGGCGGATAACGAGTCGTGAGATCATGACCAGACCGCGATGGATGCGGCGCGCTTGGTGGAAGGGCCTCCCCTTCGCCATCCGAGACCGATGGCGACGCACCCGCATCGGGAGCTGGCTTGGTCGCCCTTGGAGGAGGCCGACTTGGGCCCGATTGTCATGGTGGGCCGCCCGGCCGCCACTCTCGTGGATCGCGACGAGCAGAAACCTCGCGGGGACCTGCTTCGCGCGGCTGGGCGTCAGGTTCGGCTACCTGGGGGCTTGGTCGTGGTGGAAGACCTGGTCAGAACCTCCGGACCCGGCCGACCCGAGGAGCGACGATATCCGCTCCGACGCACGATCATGGGTGCTCAATTACACACCGGGAAGGTCGGATGAAACCGGTGCCTATGGGTCTGCCCTGAAATACGCGGAACGCCAGTATGACCGATCCATCAAGCTCAGCGAAGAGCTCGATAAGAAGCTCGATGACCTCGGTCGAAACGCGCTGGCGATTGGGGCCATCGTCGCCGCGGCGACGAGGTTCCTATCGATCGCGGGACCGATTTCGTCATCACCGCTTCTGTTGGCGGCCCTGATCTGCTTCGCCGCGACGGTGATCATCGCGGCCCGGACCAGGGGCCCGATCTTGACGACAGTACCCACGACGAGCAGGACTATACTGGAGGTGATCGAGTCCGAGCCACTTCCGGGTAGAGAGGCCGTGGAAGCGGTCCAGGCGGCTTCCTACTACTTCGCGGACGTTGAGACGAACAGCTTCAATTCTTGGAAGGGGCGACAATTGGCAAGGGCTACCGTGATCTTTTGCGCGGGGCTGCTGTTTTTGATCTCCGCGTTGTCCTTCATGAACCCTCGAAGCCCTACTTCTTCCGTTCCTTCCGCGAAGGCGATCGTTCCTTAGCGTAGGAAACCCGAGCATGCTCCTCGAGCAATTCTTTCACGGAGATGCCGGCTCTACCTCCGACCCTCCCAAGTAGCCCCGTGCCGGTGGCCGGTTTCTGGTCAGTGCCATGCGACTCGGGAGGATCCGTCTGGTTCATCGCCATCCGCGTTACTCCCGAAATTTGGGGGCGCCTCCCACAAGGTTATTGTACCCCTCGGTGATTCTGCTCGCAATCTTGATCGAAACATAAATCCGGTCCATGATCGAGGAGTCCATTTCTTCGTCGAACGAGGAACATCCCATGAATCGCCGCGAAGCTCTGCTGGCCTCGACGGCCGCCGCGTTCTCAGGAATCGGGACCTCGGCGGCCGGGCAGGTTGGGGCGACCGTTGCCGGGATCGGCCCGTCGGCCGGCTTGAAGACCTTCGGCGGGATCGGCAAGGAGCGGCCGATCCTGGAGGCGGGCAAGGAGGTCGAGCTGTTCCGGCGAGCCGGGTCGGGCTGCCTGACCCACATGTGGTTCGCGATGGATTCGAGGACGCGGATCCGAGTCTACGTCGATGGCGAGGCTCGGCCGTCGATCGACATGGCCCAGGATCTCGGCCACGGCTATAGCCACGGCGGGCCTCCGGAGCCCTGGGGCGTGGCCCGGTTCGGCCGGAATGGGGGCGTCTACAACACCTTCCGGATCCCCTTCGGCACCGAGGTCCGGGTCTGCGTGATCCCCTCGACCGAGGTTTTCGACGGCGTGACCAAGAACGACGCCTGGTGGATCATCCGGGGGTCGGAAGGGCTCCCCGTGACCGTCGGCGGGGTCCGCTTGCCGGATGCGGCCAGGCTCCGGCTCCACCGGCTCGAAGGGTGGCGGGCGACCCCCTTGGAGGAGTTCGCCCTCTGCGACGTCCCCGGCGACGGGGCCCTCTACCTGGTCACGCTCGCCGCCCGGGGCGACCGGCCGCTCGGGACCTGGGAGGACCAGGCTTATCAGGAAGGGTGCGTCCGGGCCTATTTCGGCGGCTCGAAAGAGCCGGTCTTCCTCTCGTCCGGCCTGGAGGATTATTTCGTCAGCTCGGGCTATTTCCACCACCGCAAGCTGTTCCAGACCGCCGTGTCGGGCCTGACCCACATCGACGTCGAGAAGAACCGGTTCACCGCCTACCGCTTCCACGACGACGACCCGGTCTTCTTCCAGAACGGGCTCCGCCTGACGCTCCGCTGCGGCGAGGAGTTGGGAGGCCGGGTCTTCCACGACGCCCCGGCGGCGACCTACGACGCCTACACCTGGGTTTATGAGTGGCCCAGGCCCGCCTAGCGGGCCGATCGCCGGCCCCGGAGGTGCCTCCGGTGGTACTTCAGGCCGGTCACGAAGAACGAGGCGGCCGAGGTCAGGGCGAAGATCGGGATGGCGGCCTTCGGGTAGAGCGCGGCGGGCACGACCATCGCCAGCAAGGCCGCGGCGTGGACGTAGAACTCGCCGGAGAGGATGCCGGCCTTGATGAGGAAGAGGGTGCCGTTGGTGACGGCCAGGAGCGGGGCGAGGGCCATCACCGGCAGGCCCATCAGGGCCTCGGCCACCAGAAGGAGGTTCAGGGCGACCACGCCCGCCCCCCAGATGTGGGCGAGCTGCCGTTCGACGAACGTCACCGGCCCCCGGCGGCTCCGGAGCTTCCAGAAGAACGCCGCCCAGGCCCCCAGGCCGACCGTGAAGATCGCGAAATAAGGCCAGCGGGCGGCGACCCCACGGGCCAGGAGCCACCAGGTCAGCCCATAGAAGACGATCAGGGCCACGCTGTGGTACATCCAAAGGTCGCCCCAGTTCTCCAGCAGGACCGCGTGCGGTGTCTCGCCCAGGTAGCGGCCGGCAAGGGCCCGGAAGCTCGTCGACCGGGCCGAGACGGGCTGGCCGGAGCGATAGGCGTCGAGGTCGTCGGCCAGGGCGGCGGCGGTGGGGTAGCGGTGCTCGGGGTGCTTCTGGAGGCACTTCAGCGCGACCATCTCCAGGTCGGCGTCGGCCTTGGGGTTGAGCAGGCGGGGGGGTACCGGGTCCTGCTCCAGGACCAGCAAGATCGTGTCGAGCGGCGAGGCGGCCTGGAACGGCGGCCGGCCGGTGAGCATCTGGTAGAGGATCGCCCCCAGGGCGTAGACGTCGGTTGGCGGACCGATCCCCCCTCGGCCGCTGGCGGCCTGCTCGGGGGCCATGTAGCTCGGCGTGCCGAGGATCGCCCCGGTGGCGGTCAAAGGATCGGCGCCGTCGGCCCCCAGGTCGAGGTCGATCCGCTTGGCCAGGCCGAAGTCGCCCACCATCGGCCGGCCGTCGCGGCCGATCAGGATATTCGAGGGCTTGAGGTCGCGGTGGAGCACCCCCCGCTCGTGGGCGTGCTGGATCGCTCGGCAGACCGGGGCCAGGATCTCGGCGGCCTCGGCCGGGGGCAAGGGGCCGCCGGCCAGGCGACGGGCGAGGGTCGTCCCCTCGACGTATTCCATCACCAGGAAGGGCTGGCCGTCGCTCGAACCCACGTCGTGCACGGCCACGACGTGGGGGTGGGCCAGGCGGGCCGCCGCCTCCCCCTCGGCCCGGAATCGGGCCTTGTCCTCGGCCGAGGCCGAAGCCCCCTTGAGCAGCCGCTTGACCGCGACGATCCGGTTCAGGGGGACCTGCCTGGCCCGATGCACGACCCCCATCCCGCCCCTGCCCAGCTCCTCCAGCAGCTCGTGCTGGCCGGAGCGCGGAGAGGAGACATCCGGCGCGTCGGCCCCCTCGGAGTCCGATCCGGGATGCCAGGTGACGGTCTCGTCGCCGCCGAGCGAGGGGGCCAGCTCGACCGCGAGGCTGGCGGCGGCCCAGAGGTCGCGGAGCTCGTCGGCGAGGTCGGGGTGCTGGGCGGCGGCGGCTTCGAGGTCGACCGGCCCGCCCGCGTTGAAGCCATCGAGCAGGGCGCCGAGGACCGCGGCGAGCCGGGCGTCGCGGGCTTCGTCGGCGAGGGCGGTCGGCGGGCGTTCCATCAGGTCCCCTTCAAGGACGGGCTCTCGCCCAGGACGGCCCGGAGCTTCCGGAGGGCCCGGAGGTGCCGCATCCCGACGGCCGGCTCGGTCAGGCCGAGCGCCCGGGCGGCCTCGGAGTTGGATAGGTGCTCGAAGTGGCGGAGCAGGATGATCTCGCGGTCGGCCTCGTCGAGCCCGTCGATCGCCTCGCGGAACCGCCGCTCCAGCTCCCTGCGGAGGGCCGATGCGGCGGGGGTCAAGCCGGGGTCTCGGACCCCTTCGGCCAGGTCGAAGGACGACCGATCGGCGAAGGCCGAGGGGCCGATCTGGCGCTCGCGGTCGACGCTCCGGCCCTCGGCCACCCGGTGCTTGCGGTGGGCGTCGATGACGTGGTCGCGGGCGATCTGGCGGAGCCAGAGGTGGAACGGCAGCCTCGGGTCCTTGAGGTAATCCGCCAGCCGCCGGCTCGCCTTGAGCAAGACCTCCTGGACCACGTCGCTGGCGTCGACCCGCCGGCCGACCGCCCGGTCGAGCCGCAGGCCGATCAGCCGCCGCAGCGGCTTGCGATATCGCTCCCAGAGCCGCCCCTCGGCGTCGGGCTCGGCCCCGGCCACGCGGTCGAGCAGGTCGCGAGTCTCGGCCGGGTCGGGCCACATGGTCGCTCCAACGCCCCCTTCGATCCTCGTCCGATCCGCCCTTCGAGGTCCCCATGATATCGCGACGGCCGCCGGTCCGCCCGATTGCGGACCGCGAACCGACGGTGTAGGTTCGGTCGGCCCGGTCGTCCCCATTCAAGGGGATCGCCCCGACCGGGCCCACCTCGAACAGGACCTCCCGATGCCCCGATCGACCCGACCCGCCCCGCCGATCTCAAGGATCGCGGCCTTGGCCCTCGCCCTCCTGCCGGCGACGGCCGCGACCGCCCAGGGCCCCGCCCCCAAAGGCCCCGCCCCGGTCGCCTTGATCAAGGCCGGTCGGCTGATCGATCCCAAGGGGGGAAAGGTCCTCGAGGGGCAAGGGATCCTCGTCGAGGGGAACCGGATCAAGGCCGTCGGGGCTTACGACGCGATGGCCAAGCAGGCGCCGGGCTCGGCCAGGATGATCGACCTGTCGAGGGCGACGGTCCTCCCCGGTCTGATCGACGCCCATACGCACGTCCTGCTCCAGGGGGACATCACCAACGAAGAATATGACGAGCAGATCCTCAAGGAGTCGACGCCGTACAGGGCGATCCGGGCCACGGTGGCGGCCCGGACGGCGGTGATGAACGGCTTCACCGCGATCCGCGACCTCGAGACCGAGGGGGCGATGTACGCCGACGTGGACCTCAAGCGGGCCATCGAGCGCGGGATCGTCCCCGGCCCCCGGATGTTCTGCGCCACCCGGGCGCTCTCGGCCACCGGGATGTACCCGGTGATGGGCTACTCCTGGGAGCTGAAGATGCCCGAGGGCGTCCAGATCATCGACGGCCCCGACGCCATCCGCAAGGCCGTCCGCGAGCAGGTCAAGTACGGCGCCGACTGGATCAAGTTCTATTGCGACCGCCGCTATTACATGAAGGATGGCGCCCTCCACTCCAAGGTCAATTTCACCAACGAGGAGATGGACGCGATGGTCGGCGAGGCCCACCGGCTCGACCGCAAGGTCGCCGCCCACGCGATGGGCAAGGAGGGGATCACCGCCGCCCTCGACGCCGGCGCCGACACCATCGAGCACGGCGACGGCCTCGACGAGCAGCTGATGGACCGGATGGTCAAGGAGGGCAAATACTGGTGCCCGACGATCTACGTCGGCGTCTGGGTCGCCGAAGGCCGGGGCAAGCTCTGGCAGGACATGCGCGACCTCGAAGCGAAGGCGTTCGCCATCGCCGTCAAGAAGGGCGTGAAGATCGCCTACGGGACCGACGCCGGCGGCTACCCCTGGACCGAGAACCAGGCCAAGGAGTTCGACTACATGGTCCGGTACGGCATGACCACCATGCAGGCCATCCAGTCCGCCACCACCGTCGCCGCCGAGCTCCTCGACGCCCAGGCCAACATGGGCACCATCGAACCCGGCAAGTATGCCGACATCATCGCCACCCTCGGCGATCCCCTGGTCGATATCAAGGAATTGCAGAACGTCAAGTTCGTCATGAAGAACGGCGAAGTCCTCAAGGACGAGACGGCGAAGTGACGCCTTGACCTTCCTTCAGCCCGGATCATAGGCGGCGACGCCCTCGGCCGTCGCCGCCTTCAACAACCTCGCATCCAGGGTCGCTAACGGCACACCTTCGCGGATCGCCAGTTCGAGGTAGGCCGCGTCATAGACGGTCAGGTTATGCCGCCTGGCCAGGTCCAGGGTCTCATTCCAGGCCCGTTCGGAAGTCTCGGCGTCGATGATGATCGGCAGGGTGGCCAAAAAGGACTTCCAGGTCTCGGTGTCGGCAGGTGTCGAACGCTGGCGCCGCTCACCCATCACGAAGGCGTTGGCCAGTTCGAGCGGCCAGAGCGACGGCACGACAGCCTTGGCTGTCGCGAGGGCGTCGAGGACGGATTGAGGATAAGGCGCCTGCTCGTCGGGGAAGCACCACGCCAGGGCGACCGAGCAGTCGAGGACGAACCTCGGGCGACTTCCGCCCGATCCATTCCGGCCGGTGCTCAATAGCGCCGCCCTTCGTCGATCAGGTCGCGGAATGTCAGGCCGCCGAGGGTCCTGTTCTGCTCTTTACTGTAGGCCTTGAATGCCTCGATCACCTTGCGGATATCCGGCTTATCCTCCCTCGCCCCGGCCGCGGGCTTCTCCTCGGGCTCGGCCGGGGCCGGGACGAGGTGGGCGACGGGCTTGCCGGCCTCGGTGATGGCGATCGACTCGCCCTTCGCGACGCGGGCGAGCAGCTCGTCCAAGCGAACATTGATGTCGGATGACGCGATGGTCATCATGGATTGGTCTCCTTTCGGGAGTCTGAGGGAGATCCTGCCATCGTAGCGGATCCCGGCGGATCGGCACAGGTTCGCAACCTCGGGCTCAGCTCAGCATCAGCGTACCCTGGCGGACCTCGGCGAGGCGGGAGCGGATCCGGGAGAGGAAGGGGGCAGGCCGACC
>JAABUQ010008909.1_pt1 | contig 13841 bp, 18 predicted proteins | sample 5560001 | NCBI WGS metagenome assembly JAABUQ01 (sample SAMN10711888, study PRJNA513371) | rock metagenome | isolation source: Antarctica rocks | place: Antarctica: Victoria Land, Finger Mt nord | collected 2015-12-18
TACTAGCGGTAATTACCGTAATTGACGGTAAATGAAGATCGTTATTTACTGTCAGTGACGCACTAGTAGGGGGGTGCCCTATTAATAGTATATCTGATGCTTGACGACGATAAATAGTCATGAAATCTGGAGGTTTGCCGTTATCGGCGAAGCTCCTAAGGTCAGTACGACATTCGGAGGAGAGAATAGAGAAATCTCAGAGCTTTTGGTGCGTTTTTAGTGAAGATTTGATCGTTTCTTATCGAAATCTCGAAGACGTAGTGCTATTTGCATGTTTATCGGGCAGACTTTAATAGAAATATATCAAATCATGAGAATTGTGCGATATCCCTTCCATTTCTGATGCAAACATTATCGAAAAACAAGGAGAAGCAGCCAGTATCTCGACAGATATATATGTTTATTATATAGATGACTACTAAAGCAATCATGGGTTAGTAAATATCTATTTTATGCAATCCTGCCAAAGACCTGAGAGAGAATACATGCAAATTTGCCTATAGCATCACCAAAAGTCATGTACATCCTCAAAAACCTCTTTGACACGAAATTCAGGGGTAAATCTGAAACATATAATATAAACAGCTTATGAATGCTCAGAATTTGACCTTAGACTGCCTGTTAAGACTCTAAAATTATCGCGGAAGGTCCTACCATCGTCGACAGCCAAAAGCTTTCATCGGGGGGTCGACGGACTAGTATTTCGAACGCGTTTGTGCTAACCGTAATAGGAAGGCGCTAAGTCAAATAGGGCATTACTCGAGGTTTACCCAACTAGCGCGTCATTTACACATACAGGCCGGATTTCTCCTCATTTACGGTAATTACGGTCAGAGATCGTTCCTTACCGGTAAATAACCATCACTAACCCTCGGAGAACAGATCTCCTTGGCGGGCATCAAATGACCCAAGGGGTATGTGTGGCTTGCATAAGGCGCATAATTTGCACCTAAATCCCCGCGAGTCAACGAGACCCAGTCAACCAGTAAACAGGGGTGACGAATCTGGTCTAAAGGCCCCCAGGCCCATCGATTAATATTGCCATCCAACGTCGTCTCCTCGGCGTCCAGCGTAGATCAGGTGACTGGACACTCCGCACTGGGCTGGCTCATCGTAGCAGCTCTTTTGAGATAACAAGCTTTTAATACCATCATTCCACACGATCCTTCCACAACCGCTGCATGGAGGCATCTGTCGCTGCTAATCTTCCAAGTGGTGGCGATCAGTGACCTCGAAATCAGTAGACATTTGACAGGCAATTCAGCTCAGCCGGGAGACTTTCTTAACTTCGTACAACCTTTCATACGTCCTGTAGCCTGGCATTAGCCCGTGCAACAGCGGGCTCAGCCAGGACGGGACCAGGCCATCCCTTGCATTCGTCTGCGAAGTTTCTACAACACCGTATTCTCCGATGACTTGCTCGACAATCTGGTGTCAGAGTATCTGAGGTCGTCACTCACATTGTTGACTGGACTAGTCCGACTCCCCAGATAGGGATCGTTGGGGCATAGAATTGAATGTGTAACCCATCTACCGATCGCCAACACAGACGTATCATCAACTTCAGACAGCATCACTGATCCACTAGAACCTTCATCCTACATTCATTCGCTACCTTCATACACCTCAAGCCTGTACATCCTGACGATCTGAAGATGGAACCATGGCAAAGCTGGGCAATCATCGGAGCTATAGGCGCCGGGGGCTATTGGTACTACACCAACTCTCAGAAGCCAAACCGCGGTAGGACCCAGAAGCCACCTGCAGCAAATCAAGCACAACGTCGATCATCGAACGTACGCGATGAGAGTATAGGGAGAAAGAAGAAGGGCAAAGGAAAGGTTGCTAATGATGGAGGCAAGAACGCCATTGGCGTTGCGGACAGTTCATCCGCTTCCGCTACAACCAGTGGGAACGAGAAGGCGACGAAGAAGAAGGGCGGCAAGAAGCAGCCTAGCAACCTGGGCCAGAGCTCTGCCGTGGCTGTCGAGCCGAACCACGATATTGACGCGGCCTCTAACGAGCCAGAAGAGACAATGGACAATAAGGAGTTCGCAAAGCAGATGTCGGGCCTAAAGGCAGGGACCTCCCTCACAAAAGCCAATTCTGCAGGCGAGACAAGAAAGACCAAGAAGCAGGGCAAGCAGAATGGATCTCACCAAGCCCCTTTGAATGGTAAAGCAGTAGAGCCCAAGGGAGGTGCAGGTTCCCATGAAATTTCGACGACGTCTTCGACCACAGGAGCAGACGCTGATGACGATCTGTCGCCAGTGGCATCTCCAGGCCTTGGCACTTTCCCACCGACCTCCAATGCTGGTGGCGTTGCCGATATGCTCGAAGCACCGGCTAAGGGTCCCTCCGTACTGCGTCTCACTGAACCAGCGCATCCCCAGCCCGAGCGCCAACAAAAGCCAAAGAAGGCCACCCCGGAGCCAGAGACCAAGAAGCAGAGGCAGAACAGGCAAAAGAACGAAGAGAAGAAAGCAGGACGCGAAGAAGCGGAGAAGGAGAGGCGTGTCTTGATGGAGAAACAACGTCGTATCGCCAGAGAGGCAGAAGGTCGACCAGCAAAGAATGGCCTTGGATTTATGCCACCTACTGCCAATGCTTGGTCCCAACCAACAGAAGCTACAGTACCAACTAGCTCGCATACTGCTAAATCTCCAAACGCTAATGGCTCATTACTTGATACGTTTGATAAAAGTTCTTCCAAATCAGTCATGCGCTCTGCAGTTGCTGATAACAATGACTCAGCCGAGGACCGGAAAAACTGGGAGAAAGACATACCTTCTGAAGAAGAGCAGATGAGAATGCTCAGTGAAATGGACGATGATGGATGGAACACAGTACAGAAAGGTGGTAAGGCCGCAAAGAAGAAAGCTGCCTCTGCGATTGACAAAGAGGAGAGTGTGTCTGCGTCTGAGGCGAATACTAATGGCAATGGACATGTCAATGGCAGAGCCGCAGTTGAGAGAAAGAAACCGTCGGCAATCACTGTGAGTAGCAGTGGAGCCAGAGGTCCTCCTTCACCCATGGCTGGGATTGTACCGCCAAAGTTCAAGACGACTAAAGACCAGGTCGATCCTAAGATCTGGAATAGGTCGAACATTCGCAATCACCCTGAATACGATCCGGAGTATCCGTATGCTTTGACTGGGCATCCTGAAGATTCCGACTGGGCTGTGGTGTGAAGGCATGTGCAGAGATAGCAATGCATGTAAGTCTAAATGTCTGGTTGATTATGTCGTCGACTATGTAAGCAACATTGAACCAGTCACGCTGACCGACCTCCAGATCTCCATCCGCCTTACCTTTCATTATTTCTTCCATGTTACATGTCCTAGGATGTTGATCCTCTGGACGCTACATACATGGAGTACCATTCGTCTTGCGCGCTGGGCTTTGACTTCAAAGTCGGCCCTTCTGCATTGCGAACAAGGATACCAAAAGGCGTAAAATTTGCATTTGCTGCATAGCACTGTACCATATTTGAATAAGATCGAGAGGAGTGGCTATGCTTGAGAGATTTGTTTTGCGATACTTCTACAGTTCATGTACAAAAATATCAGGCATTTGAGGCGGCCTGTGTTTGTACTCTGGCTATTTCTTTACACATCAGAGATAGACTGCAGTAGAATACCTACCATATTGGCTGCAAATATCTTCCCTCGATGCTTGCCATGACTTCTTTTCTTCGTTGTGTTAAAGCATCTATGGCTTTTTCAGCTGAGGCTGGAGTATCCGTCCAAATCGACATCTCCTTCCCATATCAGACGACAAGAACAAACGGGGAAACATTCATCGTTTTCTCCCTTCTTCAGTAGGCTCTGTAATGGATTGGTGGACAAGATATAGCCAGACTAGGGATGTTGCAAAATCACTCAAGTCTTCAAATTGTAGCGGCCATTTCCAGATTGGGGAGTCAGCAACAGCTCTCTCTTTGCAGCAGCGTCTTTCGCGAGGGAATCAGCAACATCTGATGCATGAGATATAGTGCATGAGGTCGGTGCCCTTTGTATGTCGGGCCTGTACCAGGCTCTCATATACTCATGCGCCGGCAGCAAAGGGTGCACTGTGTCATAGTGAGAGCCTGATAAGACTTTCCGTCTTGATTGAGTTGAATATCCAATGCCGTTCAATTATTATTGTCCTCACGGACGCGCCACGTTTTGACTGTTTTCATTTTCTGCAATAGCTGGTCCCTGGTTGATCATTTCATGTTTATATCGTCGACATGGTTTTTTAAAGAGCCTGCCGGCGCATAGGATTGATAATTCTACAGCCCTAAATCCACAGCCCTAGAGCAAATTTCTTTGATGATACTACGCTATCCTCTTTGCAGCAAGTTCAACTTGGCACGGAACGGACGGCACGAATCACCGACGAGCCGCCACGAAATGGCACCAAGCAATGATCTTGTCTGTGAATGTGTGCTTAATGGGACATGCTGTTCTTTTGAAGGCATCCAGTGCCCTCTATACCACCAACAAACGCTTACCGTCCTTGATCCTGCACCCTTGATCGATTACTTTGCAAGGAGGGTCTTCCCACCCATCTTCATTGCAGCAGCATTCGTTGTATGTGGCTTCCACCGCTACGAAATGACTCAGATACGTGGCACCGCGGGCTATAATCTTGGTGCTCAAGATCGCTTCGGAGGTCCTGGCAGAGCAGATGCCACCAATGATCCCAGCCCACTTGATGCGATCCGCGAACAGACCAGCAAGATTGAGGACTGGCTGGACACTCTGTCCGATCCAATAAAGCCGTATGTCAGCGCGACGATCATAGCGGAAGCGCAAATGTGATCCTGGTCATGAGCTGACTCGCAGTTCCCTGTAGATATCTACCAGCTATAGGTCGCTTTCTCATCGTCGTCACCTTCCTCGAAGACGCTCTCCGAATCATTACGCAATGGAGCGACCAGCTTCTCTACCTCAACGACTATAGACACAGTACGTCCGTTGCTTGAGCCCTACACGTCTCGTTTCGTCCCAATATGCCGTCGTCAAGTCACTCGCTGAACAGCGTCGTAGTACCATGGGGCCTCACGCATCTCTTCCTACTTGTCAATGTCATCGCCATGGTCATCTGTTCCACAATGGTTATCACGCGGAAAAAGAGCGACTACGCCGTCGGCGGTCTCATTCTGGTCGTCATCACGCAAGCTCTCGGCTACGGCCTGATCTTCGATCTGAACTTCTTCCTGCGCAACCTCTCCGTGATGGGCGGACTCCTCATGGTGCTCTCAGATAGCTGGGTGCGCAAGCGATTCGCTCCGGCGGGGCTGCCACAGATGGACGAGAAGGATCGCAAGATGTACTTCCAGCTCGCAGGGAGGGTTCTGTTGATCTTCCTTTTCATCGGATTTGTGTTCGCTGGGGATTGGGGGTTCGGGAGAGTGATTGTGAGCTTATTTGGGTTCGTGGCTTGTGTGATGGTCGTGGTGGGCTTCAAGGCGAAGTGGAGTGCGGTGATGCTGGTGGTGATACTGAGTATCTTCAACGTGTTTGTGAATAACTTCTGGACGGTACGTCACTGCTTCCATCCTGTCCAACCAAGGCAAAGCTAACCAGTACCCAGCTACATGAACACCATCCTCATAAAGGCAGGTTCCCAGAGATCTTCTCCTACCCCATCCGTGTCGTGCAACGAAGCATCGAGAGCTGTCCAGAGAATCAATGCTCTTCGGACATGGCTTGCGAAGATTATCCTGCTTGAAAGGGTAAAGCTGACTCCCATCTCACTTAATAGATTTTGCCAAATACGACTTCTTCCAAATCCTTTCCATCGTGTAAGTCCACTTTCCCCCCAACACTCGCCTGCAGAAATCACGTCCTAAACCCCATCCCACAGCGGCGGTCTCCTCCTCCTGGTGAACATGGGCCCTGGCCAATTCAGCGTCGACGAGAAGAAGAAAGTCTACTAGAATGGCCCCCCCACGCTACGCACGTTCCATCATGCCACACCTGCGGATCCCAACCGCCGAATCTCCTTGACCTTGACAAGCGACGCGCTATGGCTAGTACGCATGTGGGTGTTCTTGAACAAGATCTTGATTTGGCCGGGAATCTCTGGATCTCATGAAAGGTGGGAGAAGGGGTATGATATGAGCCAGAATTCATGTGTAAAATAAATACGTTCTGGCCCTCAACGAGGGGCGAAAGCGACGAAGACGATTAGCCCAGGAAACGGGACACGGAAAACCGTCTATCTGAACTTACCAATTTCCAGCCACCTGGTTGGATTCGTTCGTTCACTTTTTACCCCGTTCGTGTGCCTTCCCTACTCCTCATGGGTCTTTTTGTCCGCCTTCCACTTTCGCATCTCGTCTCCTCTTCTCAGAACCACCTTCGTCTGCCTCCCAATTTCAGAGGTCGTGGTAAACGGGATCGACACTTCCCATAAAGCCCTCACCTTCCTCTCCCGTGCATTTCCAGATGAAGAATGCACCATCCATCTACCGAAAAGACAATGGATCACCGTCATACCATCTACAGCTTTGACGCATAGACGCAACCCCTGCCATTAACCTCATCGACGAAATAACAAACCCGAAGCCGGAAGGAAGATGCTGCGAGTGCAGTGAATTGAGGTAACTGACACCTGCCCCCCACCTTGCTTACGCAGGAGCTATGGAGCTTCACCCTCCTCGATGGACATCTGGGTATAAAATGCAGGGAGCGAGGATCTCGCTAGAGTACGCTGTCAGCTACCAACCTATGCCTTCACGTCTTGAGGCTATCGAGCGACAGGAAAAAGACCTGAGTATCCCGAGCCCTTGCTGAAATCCAGGCCAGACATGAGAAGTGAGCGTATCAATTAAGGTAGTATATGGAAGGGTTTTTGTATGGAAGGCTGTATGATCCTCGATACTGCCGTAATACCGCATGACTGAAATACTCAGACCCACGCTTCGCTATGCTCTCGTTATGCTTCTCCCATCCAATGCTCGCTAAGCCTGATGCTTCATTCATGACGCCCCCTCCCTCCTCGCAGACTCACAACCGCCTCAACCCCGCCCTCCCCTTCGCCTTCTCCCCCACCGTAGACACCTTCCTCACCGCCACGCCACCAGACCCGAGCTCCGTACCCACAGAGCCAGTCCTCACAACGTCCATCCCACCAGCATTCTCCTTTCCCTCCGCCGAGCAGATCCTCTTCTTCGGCCTTTCCTCCTCCTCCCCGTAGACCGCACCTTCCGCGCCGCCGCATCCAGCCAGCACAGCCTCCTGCTGCCACGAGTTATTCCGCCCCGGACTCACGAAATTGACGCCCCGGCTGCGTTCCGCTAGTTTCATAATCTCCTCCTCCTTCCTTGGCTCCGCCTCCCCACTAAAAGCGGTATTCGCAGCGATATTCCGCTCGCTGGGGCTCAGCCCCTCCTCATCACCCGAGTCCGGCTCCGTGGGCGTCGGCAGATCCGAAAGCGGGCGTTTCCCGAGCGTGGGTCTGCGCGGGCTGAGGGTGGGGAAGGTGACGGGGGAGGGAGAGAGAGAGGGGTCGTTCTCTGCGTTCTCGTCGTTTTCGGGTTCGGAGTCTTCTTCCGGGGGAGGGTGAAGTGGTATGGGCGCGGAGATGGAGCGCGGTGAGGGGTGGGTGAGGTGTAGGGGGGTGGGCTTCTTCATGGTGACGCTGGAGGTGCTGGCGGGTTTGGGGCAGGGGAGGGCGGGGCGGTGGGGGGAGGTGGGGTTAGTGGTGGTGGTGGTGGAGGGGTCTTCGCCGCGCTGGCGGGCGGCGAGGACGGCGGGGAGGAGGGAGGAGGGGATGCGTGCGTGGATGGAGGTCATGAGGGCGGCTTGGCGGGAGAAGGCGGAGTAGTCTTCTTGGAGGAGGGCGGCGGCGCTGCTGTTGAGTGCGGAGTCGGGGTTGGGGTGAATGAGGAGGCAGGATATGGTCTATGTTGCGGAGAGTCAGTTCTGCGGCCTCCTGCAACTCGGGCGGTGGGGGGGAATTCTTGAGAGATGGTAAACGTACAATCAGAACGTCTCGCAGGGTCAGTTTGGTATCCCAATCCCTCTTCAGTGTATCCACACACACACTGCCGGATACTTCGTCCACGTTGGGATGCCAGATCCGAGTCTTGAAAGCTGCTTTGGGCGGGGTCTTGGGGTAGTCTTCGGGTATCTTGAGGTGCAGTTTCCAGAGACCTTGGGCATAGGGTGTGCTCTGAGGCCCCGCAAGAAGAATAGTGAGCTGTGTCAGGTCATCGGGCGTGCCAGAGGAGGGCGCAAAGAGGTAATGTGGAGGAAGAGGCGCATTGTGAAGGGAGGCTTGGTCGGCAGCGAGTCGGCGCAAGGTGGTCGAGTTCTGAGGCGTAGAAATCAGCTTCGCACTTTGGAGCTGCTTGCGTCGAGAAAGTGGATGGGCCTTACCATGGCTGTTGCGCGTTTACTGAGGTTTGGCACAGTCGAACAGAATTGTAGTTTTCTAGAGGGAGTATGATGAATATACAGCTGCAGACTGTGAATGTGGTATGGATGGGCGCCTTGAGGTCTGCTTTAATGTGTTGTCTTTGTTTGTATTGATCTTTTTTGCTAGCGTTTGCAGGCGCGTTGTCGCCACGCGATTGCGCTCCACCTCGCTAGTGCAATTTTTCTCATTGGCCAATCCCGATGACAGGTACTTAGCTCCAACGAGTCGAAGCCATTTCGAAGTTGATACCAATGATACCAAAACACAACAAAGACACGTCTGGCTCCACCCGCGTATCCACCGTATCGAGAGAGACATCACGCGACGCAGTCTGTAGCAAGGAACAACAAGTACAATAGCTTGACCCAACAATGCCAGACACGAAATTCGAAAACGCCTTGCGGCTTATTGACGAGGCACATGCTCAAGACCCGAGAATTGTCGCAGTCAGTGGTACCAAGGTTCCATACGAGCTGCACTACAGCCAGAAGATGACTAGCTATCTCGATAAGCGCAGTCCCAACGCACCAGAGACGCTTCGGCTTGCAATACGTGCTCAGCACTTCCGACGCTGGGAGGTACCGCGGGATTCTTATCCCATGACTAAAGTAGGATATCATGCCTGGCGGACTTTCCTCAAAAAGCGGCAAGCGGAAATGGCATCACAGATCTGTAACGACTGCGGCTACTCTGCCGAGGATGCAAGCCGTGTCGCTGCTTCGATAAGAAAGGAAGACCTCAAGAAGGATGAGGAAACGCAGATCCTCGAGGATGTTGCTTGTCTTGTATTCCTGGACGATCAATTCGAGGAATTCGAGCAGCAGCATGACGAAGATAAGATCATCAGGATTCTACAGAAGACTTGGGGGAAGATGTCAGAGAAAGGGCATGAGCTGGCACTGCAGATCTCGATGTCGGAACGTGCCAGAGGTCTGGTCGAGAAGGCTTTATCTGACGGCTGAGTATCTGAGCATCCAGGCTTCCTGTGACAGCTTTCTGTCTACTGGTACCGTGTCCAACGCTCTGTGGGTCTCTCAACGTATTTGCAGTGGGTAGGTATCCCTACATACTACTCCTGGGCCGCCTCTATAGCGTACTTCTCATTCGTCTCGTTCTCGCCGTTTCTAAAGTCACGCAAGTACTCAGGCGTTTCAGAAACACGGTTTGCCTTTCCTGCGACTGGCTCGCCAACCGTCTGCCACACCGGCACAACACCAGTCCAGACCTTTTTTACCAGATCGTCGCGCACTAAATCCTTCTTGTCGTCGTGGGGCTCGCCCTCTCTAATCTTCCCACTTCCGCTGACGATGCGCACTCGGAGAATTGTGGTAGAGGCTAGCTCACCCGCATCCGGAGGCACTCGCGTCTGATCCCATCGTCCGGGGACCACGGAGTCGGTAATCAGCTCCATGGCCCACATTTTCTCGTCCTTGTCAGTGACGGGTGTCGCGTAGCCGAACAACACCACGGAGCGGTAGTTGTAGCTATGAGAGAATGGCGTTAAACTCAGCACCATACCGTCAAACTTCGTAGCGGCTATGGTTACGGGCAGCCCTCGGAGTTCTTCGCCTTTTGCGCTCGACTGTGCGTTCTTCATCATCCTCGAACTTACGTATCCGTGAAGGTAGCAATCTAGAGAGTCCTCAAGGCCAGCACTGGGGCGCTCGAAGGATCCCATCTGGCCGATCATTGGAAGAATGGCTGGGAACGGACCCTCTGAGGGATCGCTCGGTTGAAAGGAAACATGAACAACGGGGGTGGTGTTGACGATGGTATGGATCGCTTCAACATCGTAATTGGCTAAGAACAAGGAGTTATTCGGGCCTTCGAGAGGTTTGCAGTGAAAATATTCTGCATGGGATGGAAAGGTACAGGGAACAGGAAAGTACACGACACTTACCGCGGTCGTCGAGCCTATGTACGGTGTTATACGGGAGCTTTGGGTATGACAATGATCGAGTCATGGCGATGCACGAAGGAATGGTTCAGGGTGGAGAATTCGACAGCTTCACTCGCCTCCACAATTGATGACAAGAACCTGAAGCAATGTCAGCATCTCTCAGTAGCAGATCCTCTTGGTAAGGTCGACTGACAAGTATGACTCTTCAATGCCGTCGCCGATATACGACGAATACTTATTGACGGGTCCACCCGCCCGCCATACCTCATCAGGTATACCCTTCCGCCAACGAAAATCCGCCCTTCCATCTTCAACCTCTTCGCCTCTGCATCACTCCGCCTAATCGTCGTTCTATACGCGACTTTGCATGAGTGACGTCTCCTCTTTGTCGGCGCGTGGCGAATCGGTCTACCGTCACTTCACTAGAACTTTCTTCGAAGAGGGCATCAACAAGTGATTGAATACCTCTTACCAACGGGTAGGACTGATAACATCTAATTTCAGTGAAGAGTATACTGTGTTTGATGGCTGTTGAGCGATAAGGAAGAATATCATGAACTATGGTGCTGCGAGATAATCGGCTATACCTAACAATTCCGTGCGTTTCCGGACAAGTCCCAACTTCCAATGAGCTGACCAGAAGAGCGAGAATACTCGGTATCAAGCCAATAGCGAGGCGAGGGAAATTTGCCTCAAGCGCCCTTAACGCCACCAGCTCAACGGCATAGAGTCCTTATACGTTAACACATTCTCCTCCTATCTTTCTCCACCTCCAGAAATGTGCGCATCCTCTTGTAGGGTGATGGTGTTGTTGCTAGACTCTGGCAAAGCCTACTGCTCGTCGTCGACTGGCGTAAGGTTTCGTCGGGTGCCTGTACCACATCAACAATCAGTCCATACTGGCAAGCACATTTGTGAGCCTAAGAAGTGCTGGGATCGCTTACATAAGTCCGCCCTGGAGGCGATTGCTGGCGAAGCTCATCCTCCTTAGTGGTGTTCCATCTTGCTTTAGACTACACAAATGTCAGCAGGAGCGGACAACATGAAAGACACTCGTCGAACCCAGGGAAGGCTGAGGGGAAGCACTGGCCTTTGGGAAGCCAACAATTCAGACGAAGCCTCCTGTCCACTCTTTGAATGTCGTATGGTTTCGTCGGGTTCTGTCTGCACACCAGAATTAGCCAAGCCGATCCAATGTCCCCAAGAGCTGTTTCGTCATGTTATTCATGATCTCGAGAATGTCCGACCCAGGTCTCGGGAACATCATTAGCAATGGAGGGAGGTTACTAGCCTTCATGATGTTCTAGATTTCAGCAGAGTCTACGCGCCGTGCCCCAGTCCGTCGTGTGGTTGCCTACGCAGAAATTGCCAAAAAAAGTCAGCCGAAGCTGAGCCAGTGCTCCCGAGCTCTCCGCCACCTCTCGGGTCATCATATCCCGTGGGTCAGAAAACCATGAGTGGCCATCATCGAGCTAAGTCCGGGTTGTGGTACACTGGCCTTTAATATCCATTCAAGTCCAATCGAAGCCGCCTCATCGAGCCTCAGTCCGCCGCAAGCTTCTGTGGTTCCCTACGCATAAAGAGGCAAAACAAAGTCAGCCGGAGCTGAGCCAGTCTCCGTCCAGTTCTCCGTCGATATCAGTCTCATCCTGTCCCGAGGGTCAGAAAACCATGAGTCGACGATGAGCTAATGTGGGGGTGGGAATGGCTTTCGAGGTACAGCGGGCGGAAGTCCCTTTTCGCCCTGTGCCTAAAACACGCGAAGGTCAGCTTGAGCCAATGATGATAATACCGGCAACCATACACTCAAGCATGCTGCTCTGCATGAAAAGGTTTGTTTGGCGGGTGTCGGTCAAATCTGAGACTCAGGCAGAGCCCGAACGCCAGACAAGGAGCTCGTAGGCAGGGAGCGGAATCTGCAATGGAGGTTGCATTCTCGCTGGGACTTTGACGACGCCGAACGAAGAAGCATGCCAATCTATGCTGATGCTTTGGCTCTGGAGAGGAATGTTTCGCGTGTGGTATGGTTGAAGAAGGAGGAAGCTCTGGGAACGGAGAAAGTCTTATGTAAGTACGGAATGGGAACGTTTACTACAGTGCAAGGCAGGAGCATGGGACGGATATGTCAGGTACGTCGGAAGCGTTTGTCTGGGGAAGGTACGTTCAATCCACGTCACCCGTAACCTCTGTTGGCAGCGGCGAAGCAGCACAATAGTCATGGAAATTGTCACTCGATGAGGTTTGAGAACGCTTGCTTCATCGCTTGCTTTCGAACGGAGATATCTACTCATGGTACACAGCTGCTGTTGCTGAAATGCAAGGTCTACTAAAGTCCTACCATATGCGGCTTCAGCAGCTACTCAATTCCTGTTCTTCGAATATCTGTTCATATTCAGATGGCCATTATCCTTGAACACACATCCAGCGGCCAGTCCAGCGGCCAGTCGTTTCGCTACTGGTACGGCAAAGTGGATTTGGTACACAAGATAGGCCAAGCCACCGGAGAGATAACAGCCAGCGAGACACGAGGGAGGACCACGCGAAACGAGAAGAGGCAATTGCTGGTTCGAAACGGACAAATGATATCGCAGCAGAGAGGGACCTGCAGTGCCGGCCTAAAACTCATGCAAAATCGTTCCCGCAGCTGAGACTGCTCTCAACGTCTTCGTCGTACCAGGGTTGAGGGTAACGGCTTATACTGGGGAGTGGGCTTCTTGGGCTGATTATTGGACCATCGACCCTTTGATTTTGTCTTCGTACTGATTGCCAATGTATATACCAATGTATTGATGATCATGGCAACGAGAGTGCACTCCATTCCTCCAAATCACTTGCTTGATCCACATTTGACAAGACTCACTGCTCCAACACATGTGCCAGCCGGTCTACTTTACAAGGCCAAGAAAACAAAGGGGCCTTTGGATGCTCAAGCAGAGTCTAGACCACTCAGCACTCGGCAGCGAACTCATGCAGCCCTAAATGTGGGGAAGGAAGCCTGCCCCACGACAACTTCAAGCCACCGCCTCATCCCTGTGCCTTCTATCTCTAATGCAAACAGAGCTCCTTCTCTGGCCCCTCAATCCATACGGCATAACAGCATGACGTTCGCATCATTCAAACCTCTGTCTTTGCGATTTTTACCGAACGGGACGAAATCCGAGTCCAGATCGGCAGCTTAGTCTATAACGACACAACCAGTCTCCAGCATCCAGATCTCACAAACCATTCTTGAACGTCCCATCTCCCAGCATGCCACCCACAAGTAAATCCAAAGGTATCCCCTCATCCCCCCCCTCTCCTCGCCCCACCCCCCCCCTACCCCCAATCCCATCCCATCCCATCCCATCCCATCCCATCCCATCCCATCCCACCAAGCTAACCCCCTCCCCCCACAGAGCCCCCCTCCCTCGCAACCCTCTCCCTCTCCCCCTCCCAGGCCCCAAAAACCCCACCTACCCCCCGCCCCCGCAAAACACTAACCCCACCCCTCAACCCCGCCCACCCACCCGACTCCTGGGAAGAAGAA
>JAABUQ010006131.1_pt1 | contig 13840 bp, 15 predicted proteins | sample 5560001 | NCBI WGS metagenome assembly JAABUQ01 (sample SAMN10711888, study PRJNA513371) | rock metagenome | isolation source: Antarctica rocks | place: Antarctica: Victoria Land, Finger Mt nord | collected 2015-12-18
AGTTGGTGGGGTGCGTGGAGGCCTCGCTGGAGAGGATTGAGGCCCTGCCGGACTCGCCCGCCCGGGCGGCCTCGGCAGAGGCCTTGCAGGGCCTTTTGGAACTCTACGGTGAGGGATTTGCGCGCGTGGCGGCGCTCGTCGCCAAGCGGGGCGGCGCGGAAACGCTGCGGGCCTTCGCCGAGGATGAACTGCTCTCGCATCTGCTGCTGCTGCATGGTCTCCATCCAGACGATATAGAGACGCGGGTGGAGGCGGCTTTGGAGGGAGTGCGGCCCTACCTCGCGACGCACGGGGGCAATGTGGAGCTATTGGGCGTGGCGGACGGCGTGGTGCATCTGCGCCTGCAAGGGAGCTGTGACGGCTGCCCGTCGTCCGCCATGACGCTCAAATCGGCCATCGAGGAGGCTGTCCTGAAAGCCGCCCCGGATGTGGTGAGTATCGAGGCCGAGGGCGTGGCCGAGCCGCCCGCTCGCCCGGCGGCCGCCTTCATTCCCCTTTCCGCCCTAAGCCTGCGCGAGAAGCGGCCTGCGGCGCAGCCCATCCCCGCCGGCGCGGCGGTCTGACGGCATGGGGGCAGGCATGGAAGGCTGGAACAACGGCGGCGCTCCCTCGGCGCTGGAGCGCTTCGTGCGGCGAACGACTCCGGCGGCCGAGTCGCCGGAGCAGTGCGAGTTGTGCAGCGAACCGATCCCGCGTCAGCACCGGCATCTGCTGGAGGTCGCCACTCGTGAGATGCAATGCGTCTGCCAGGCGTGTTCGATCCTATTCGGCAGCGAGGCGGCCAGTGTGGGCAAGAGCCGGCTGATCCCCGACCGCCGCCTGTTTCTGGAAGATTTCCAGATGAGCGATAGGCAGTGGGAGGAGATGCGTATCCCGGTGGGCATGGCGTTTCTGTTCCACAACACGCCCGCCGGACAGGTGACGGCGTTCTATCCCAGCCCGGCGGGGGCGACCGAATCGCTCTTAGCGCTGGATGCCTGGACGGAATTGGAGCGGAGCAGCCCGGCGCTTCAGGGGATGAAGCCCGATGTGGAGGCGCTGCTGATCAACCGGGCGCGGGGCGCGCGGCAATACTACCTGGTCCCGATTGATGAGTGCTATCGCCTGGTGGCCCTCATTCGCACCCATTGGCAAGGCGTGAGCGGCGGGCAGGCCGTTTGGACCGAGATCGCACAGTTTTTTGAAGCGCTGAAACGACGCTCCAAGAGCGTCGGCAGTGAGACAAAGGAATAAGAACAAAGGAACAAGAAAGGAAATAACGATGGCGACCAACTCGAACATTAAGGTCGGGACACCCGACACATCGCCCGCCGTATCTTCGCATACGCGGGGCATTAAGCAGGGCAACGGACCGGGCGCACTGGAAAAAGAGGCCGGCTTCTATCAAGACGGCCAAACGACCAAAGCGACGCCCCGGCGCTCGACGGGCGTCGGCGCGGAACAACGAAAACCCATTGACCCCCGCATGCCGTGTCTTTCGCCGCCTTAAACCCGCCCATGCCTGACTTGAACTTTCACATCGAGAGCGCCGGGGTTTTGGAATTCGCGGCGGCTCCAAGTCTGCTGTTCCGGGTGCGGATCGAGAACCGGGGCGGAGAGCCGATACGGTCCATCACGCTGGGAACGCAGATTCGGATTGGGGCGAACCGGCGTCAGTACGCGCCGGAAGAAAAGGAGCGCCTATGGGAAGTGTTCGGCCAGGCGGATCAGTGGGCCACGACGTTGCAGAGCCTTTTATGGACGCACACCACCGTTTTGGTTCCCGCGTTTACCGGGAGCGCCGTTGTGGACATGCCGGTTCCCTGCACGTATGACTTCGAGGTCGTGAGCGCCAAATACTTTCATAGCCTGGAAGATGGCGACGTGCCGCTGGAATTTTTATTCAGCGGCACGGTCTTCTACGCCGGGGAACGGGGGCTGCAAGTCGTCCAGATTTCCTGGGAGAAAGAGGCGCAGTTTCGGATGCCGGTTCTCCTGTGGAAGCAGATGATGGAGCAGTATTTTCCCAACAGCGCCTGGCTGCGCCTGCAAAGAGATGTCTTCGACCGTCTCTATCGGTACAAGGCCGACAATGGATTGCCGACTTGGGAAGCGGCGCTGGAAAGACTACTGCCGACTTCGGAGGGGGAGACCTAGTGGATACGGTCGAAAAAGTGGTCGCGGCCGTGCTTTACGAGGGCTACGTGCTTTGGCCCTACCGGCGCTCGGCGCACAAAAATCAGCAGCGCTGGACGCTGGGCGGGGTGTACCCGCGCGGCCACAGCGAGGCCTGCGGGAACAGCGACCCCTGGCTCATGCAGACGCAGTGTTTGGTGACTGGAGCCGCGCCGGTCGCTCAGGTGAAGGTGCGGTTTCTCCATGTCGTGGAGCGTCGTATCGCCCGACAGAACGCCGATGGGACGCGCGATTTTGTGGACGAACTGTGCGCCGGCAGCGAACGATACCTCGCGTGGGAAGAAGCGGCGGAGCGTGAGATCAGGATGGCAGGGCTGAATCTCACGGAACTAAGCGGCCCGCGCCGCGCCGAGATCGCGATTCCCGAAGGGTGCGAAGAGGAACCGCTGACCGATGATGGCGGCGAGGTTATCGGCGCGCTGACGCGAAGCTGGCACGCGCTTCAGGGCTTGATGGAGATCGAAGCCGAGCCGTTGGCGGCGGGCCTGTTCCGGCTGACGGTGCGCGTCACCAACACCACGCCGTGGAGCGCCCAGGAACGCCGCCGCACGCTGCGGCAGACCTTCGTCTCGGCGCACACGATTTTGACGGTCGAGAACGGGGGATTCGTCTCCCTGATGGACCCGCCCCCGGCGCTGAAAGAGGCCGCCGCGCAGTGCGAGAACATCAAAACGTGGCCGGTACTGGGCGGGCAGGAGGGAGAAACACATGCACTCCTTTCCTCACCGATCATTCTCTATGACTACCCGCAGGTCGCGCCGGAGAGTCCGGGGGACATGTTCGACGGCAGGGAGATTGACCAGCTTCTCCTGCTGAACATCCTCATGCTGACGGATGAGGAAAAGTCGGAGATGCGCGCGACCGACCCTCGCGCACGGGAGATACTAGAGCGGACCGAGGCGATGAATACGGAAGACTTCATGAACCTGCACGGCGCAATTCGGGATTTCCGGGTTCTGAACCCCGAGGCCGAGGCGTTCCCTGTAGAGACATTCCCGGTCTTGGAAAATCCGTTCGCGGTTCTGGACGGGACAGCGCCGCAGAGCGTGATCGTGGACGGCGTCGAACTCCGCGCGGGGAGCCGCGTCCGGCTCCGACCTCGCGCCGGAAGAGATGTCATGGACTTTGCGCTGGCTGGGAAAGTGGCCCGCGTCGAGTCGGTCGAGCAGGATTACGAGGACCGCGTCCATCTGACGGTGACTCTGGAGGGCGATCCGGGCCGCGACATGGGGAAGGCGCGCTATCTCGGCCACCGATTCTTCTTTGAGCCGGAGGAGGTCGAGCCGCTCAATGATGAGGAGGGCCCGTGACGCCGCGCATTTTGATCGCCGGCATCGGGAACATCTTCCTCGGCGACGATGGGTTCGGCGTGGCGGTCGCGCAGCGCCTGGCGAAGCGCCCGCGCCCCGAGGGCGTCCGGGTCGGCGACTTTGGCATCCGAGGGCTGGACTTGGTGTATGCGCTGCTGGAAGAGTGGGACGCGGTGATTTTGGTGGACATTGTAGTGCGCGGGTATCCGCCGGGGACCCTGTATTTGATCGAGCCGGAGATCGAGACGGACGGCCCGGTCTCTTTGGAAGCGCACGGCATGGACCCGGTGAAGGTGCTGGCCCTCGCGCGGACCATGGGCGCGCCGCCGACCCGCACCTTTCTGGTGGCCTGTGAGCCGGACTGCGTGATGTCCGGCGAACCCGAGGAAGACGTGATGGTAGAACTGAGCGTGCCGGTGCGGGCGGCTGTGGACGGCGCGGTGCAGATGGTGGAGTCACTGGTGGCGGACATCTGCGGCGAGACTAGGCAAAAGGAAAAGGATGATGAAGATGGGAAAAACAACATTGTTGCTCGTGATGGCGATTGTGGGGCTGCTGACGGTCAAGCAATGGCCTGAGATTGCGCGCTACCTCAAAATGCGGTCCATGTGAAGGATGCACGAATTCTCGATCATGACTTATCTGCTGGATGCCGTCGAGGAGCAGGCCGTTCAGCTAGGGGCGCGCCGAGTCCTGGCGATCAATCTCCTTTTAGGCGAGCGATCCGGCATTGACGACTCGCTGCTGTTCTACTTCGACCAGCTCACGCCGGGAACCGTGGCCGAGGGTTCGCATCTCAACATTCGCCGCACGGCAATGCGTTTCCACTGTGAACGGTGCGCCGGTGACTATGCACCGGCCCCGAAACGCGCGGACTTCGGCTGCCCGCAGTGCGGCACGGTCGGGCAGCTTGTGGACGACGCCAGCGAACTTCTGATCGAGAGCTTAGAGATCGAAACATGAGCATTCAGACCGTCAAAATCATCAAAAACCTGCTCGCCGCCAATGACCAGGCCGCCGACCGGAACCGGCAGCGCTTCCGCGACGCCGGGGCGCTGGCCGTCAATGTCATGGCGTCGCCGGGCGCGGGCAAGACCAGCTTGATCATCAAGACGCTGGAAGCACTTCGGGGCAAGGCGGTGGTGGGCGTGATCGAGGGCGACATCGCGGGCAGCATTGATACCGAAAAGGTGCTGGCCGCCGGGGCCGCCGACGCCGTGCAGATCAACACGGGGGGAAACTGCCATCTGGAGGCCGGCATGGTGCAGCAGGCCCTGGACAACCTGGAACTGGATCGGCTTGACATCGTCTTTGTCGAGAACGTCGGCAACCTAATCTGTCCCACGCACTGGGCGCTGGGCGAGGACCTCCGGCTCTGTCTTCTCAGCGCCGCCGAGGGCCACGATAAGCCGATCAAGTACCCGGATATCTTCGCCGTCAGCGATGTGATCGTGCTGAACAAGGTTGACCTGATCGAGCTGGTAGATTTCGAGCCGAGCTTCTTCTATGAGTCGGTGCGCGCCCTGAACCCAAAAGCGCCGATCTTTGAGGTCTCCTGCCGTACTGGGGCGGGCCTGGCAGAGTGGGCCGCGTGGCTGCTCGAACAGAGAATTCAATGTGAGGTTCCAAATGCAGCGTGATGTCAGAGCCGTTCTTGATGGGGCCGTCGGAGGTTTTCTCGGAACCGCCGTCATGAGCGCGTGCATGGTCGCTGCGGAGAAGACCGGTTTCATGGATCGCCACCCGCCCGAGGAGATCGCCGATGCGGTGCTGGACGCCGCCGGGGTGTCGGACAATCACGAGAATACGGAGGACGCTCTGGCGATGTTCCTGCACTTCGCCTTCGGCATCGGCACGGGGAGCCTGTTTGCTGTCCTGCATCGGCGGCTGCGGCTGCCTATCAGCCCCATTTTGCACGGCGTCATCTTCGGCAGCCTGGTCTGGTTTGTCAGCTACAAGGGCTGGGTGCCGAGGTTAGGCATCATGCCGCCGCCCGAACGCGACCAGCCGGGCCGCCCGCAAACGATGCTGTTCGTGCATTGGGTATACGGCGGAATTCTCGGCGCGATTGTCGGCCGGCGCGATAAGACCAGTGATGAGTAAGACCATGCGGCCCGTGCCACGGCGGGAACGGCGCGAAGTCGAGGTGCGCGGCATCGTCCAGGGTGTTGGGTTCCGGCCTTTCATCCATGCGCTGGCGCGCCGTCATGGGCTGGCCGGATGGGTGCGTAACGATGCGGACGGTGTCCACATCGAGGTGGAGGGCGCTCCTGAGCATTTGGATGTTTTTGTGCGCGGTATCCGGGACGAGGCGCCGCCGCTGGCGATGATCGAAGCCGTCGCCTGGCGGCCCTGCGCCCCCCAGCAAGATCGCGACTTTCGCATCGAGGCGAGTCGGGAGGGGGCGTCTCGTCAGGCGCTTATCTCCCCCGATGCCGCCACCTGCGAAGCCTGCCTCGCGGAGCTTTTCGACCCCCAGAACCGCCGCTCCCGGTATCCGTTCATTAACTGCACCCACTGCGGGCCGCGCTTCACCATTACCCGTTCCGTCCCCTATGACCGGGCCATGACCACCATGGCGGGTTTCCCTCTCTGCCCGGAGTGCCGCCGGGAGTATGACGATACGGCAGATCGCCGGTTCCACGCCCAGCCCAACGCCTGCCCGGTCTGCGGGCCGCAAGTCAGGCTGCTGGATCGGTGCAGGCGTGAGGTGTCGGCTTCCGGCGATGATGCCATGACGCAGGCCGCGCATCTTCTGCAAGGCGGCGCGATCCTTGCAGTTAAGGGTCTAGGCGGCTATCATCTGGCCTGCGACCCGTTCAACCCGATTGCGGTGAGGGCGCTGCGGGGGCGCAAAGTCCGGCAGGATAAGCCGTTCGCCCTCATGGCGCGTGACTTGGAACAGGCCCGGACGCTGTGCTGCATAGAGCCAATGGAAGAAGCACTGTTGACCTCTGTGGCTCGGCCAATCGTGCTGCTGACGCGCCGGGACGACGCCGGAATCGCTGATGACGTGGCCCCGCGTCAGAAGACGCTCGGCGTGATGCTGGCCTATACGCCGCTGCACCATCTTTTGCTGTATGACGCAGAAATCCCCCTCGTGATGACCAGCGGCAACCGCGCCGATGAGCCGATAGCGTATCGAGACGCCGACGCTTGGGAGCAGCTCGGCGAGATCGCCGACTTCTTCCTCATCCATGATCGCCCCATCCATATGCGTTGTGACGACACCGTGGCGCGGGTCGCTCTGGGAGATGTATCTTTCCTGCGCCGTTCGCGTGGCTCTGCCCCGAGGCCGCTGGGAGTGGCGGAGGGCTTCGGGCGACACATTCTGGCCTGCGGCGGCCAGATGAAGAACACGTTCTGCATCGCCAAAGACCATCACGCCTTTGTCAGTCATCACATCGGCGACCTGGACAACTATGAGACGTTTTGCTCGTTCCGTGAGGGGATCGCGCACTTCTGCCGCCTGTTCGATGTGCGCCCCGCACTGGTCGCCTATGACCTGCATCCCGAATACCTCTCCACCCGCCATGCCCGTGAGCTGGAGGAGTCGGGATTGGCGGCTATCGGGGTACAGCACCATCACGCGCATATCGCAAGCTGCCTGGCCGACAACGAGCGCCCCTGCGACGAGACGGTCATTGGCGTGGCGATGGATGGGACCGGCTACGGGACGGACGGGACTGTTTGGGGCGGCGAGTTCTTCGCGGGAAGCCTTCAACGCGGGTTTGCGCGGCGCACGCGCTTAGAACAGATGCCGCTGCCCGGCGGGGAGGCGGCCATCAAGCAGCCCTGGCGGACGGCGCTCGGATGCCTTTTTTCTCTTTACGGCGAAGAAGAAACCGCCCGCCTGCCACTCGCCGTCGTGCAGCGCGCGGGGGAGCGAACGGTACGCCTGATCGCTCGGATGCTGGAGCATCGGCTCAACAGTCCATTGACTTCCAGCGCGGGCCGGCTCTTTGACGCTGTCGCGGCATTGACGGGTATGCCGGGGACTTCGCAGGCCACTTACGAAGGGCAGGCGGCAGTGGAATTGGAACTGGCCGCCTGCGGACCGGCATCGAGCGGATACCCGATCTCTCTGCGGCTCGAGGGCGAATTGTGGGTGATGGAAACGCACGAGATCATCGCCGCCGTAGTAGAGGACATGCTGGCGGGTCGGCCACCCGGTGAGATTTCGGGCCGGTTCCACCGGACTATGGCTGAAGTGATCCTTCTGGGCTGTAGGCAGGTGCGGGAGGAGTCGGGCGTGAACGCCGTGGCCCTCTCCGGCGGAACATTCCAGAACGCGCTTTTGCTAGAGCAGGCGATCCCGCTTTTGGAGCAGCAGGGGTTTACGGTCTACCGGCACCGGCGGGTTCCGGCGAACGACGGCGGGCTTTGCTTGGGGCAGGCGGTCCTCGCGGACCAAGTCTTTCGGGCGGGGAGGTAACGAGGATGTGTCTGGCGATACCGGGACAGATCGTGGAGATATTGGATGAGGAACTGCAGCTCGCCAAGGTGGAGGTTGCCGGGGTCCGGCGCAGCATCAACGTCGGCTTGGTCAGCAGTCCCGAAGACATGATTGCGGTAGGCGACTGGGTTCTGATCCATGTCGGGTTTGCGCTGTCCAAGATTGACGAAGCGGAGGCGCAGGCGACCCTGCGCGCGCTGGAGGAGATCGGCGCGGCCTATGACGAGGAGATGGCGGAGCTATGCGCCTCGCAGATCGAGTAGAGTGGAACCTAACCCCCCGCCCCCTTCCCTGTTAAGGAAGGGGGAGTCAGAGAAGAAGTGCCTGCTCATTATCCTCATCCTCCCTTAACAGGGGAGCGTCGGCGCTTGCGCCGGGGAGAGGTTCCTCAGTAACCATGACCGAAGACATGACAACTTGGGGCGGCTGCACTCTTGACCATGACGGCTGCGTGGTCTGCGCCGACGCGGGCATTCCCGTCCGGGTGATCTCCGTGGACGGCGAGGACGCGCTCTGCGAAGACACGGTTGGCAACCGGGCGCAGATCGCGGTGGAATTGGTGTCGCCCGTGCGCGTCGGCGAAGTGCTGCTGACCCACGGCGGCGTGGCGATTGGGAGGGTTTTGGGATGAAGTACGTGACTGAATTTCGGGACGCCGATCTGGCGCGGGCCGTCGCCGCCAAGATCACGGCGCTGGCCGCGCCGGGCCGTCATTACAAGATCATGGAGGTCTGTGGGGGACACACCCACACGATCTACCGGCACGGCATCAAAGACCTGCTCCCGGAGCAGATCGAGCTGGTGCATGGACCGGGCTGCCCGGTCTGCGTCCTGCCGATGGGACGAGTGGATGACGGCATCGCCATCGCCGAGCGGCCCGAAGTCATCTTCACCTGCTTCGGGGACATGCTGCGCGTGCCTGGCTCCAAAGGGACTCTGCTGGAAGTCAAGGCGCAGGGGGCCGACATCCGCATGGTCTACTCCCCGCTGGACGCGCTGCGCTTGGCCCGCGAAAACCCCGACCGCGAGGTCGTCTTTTATGCTATTGGATTCGAGACCACCGCCCCGTCAACCGCGCTCACGCTTCAGCGCGCCAAACGGGAAGGCACGAAGAATTTTTCCGTGTTCTGCAACCATGTCACCATCGTGCCGCCGGTGCGGTCGCTGCTGGACTCGCCGGACCTGCGGCTGGACGCCTTTATCGGGCCGGGGCATGTCTCCACCGTCATCGGCTGCCAGCCCTATGAGTTCATCGCGTCCGACTATGGCAAGCCGGTCGCCGTGGCCGGATTCGAGCCGCTGGACATCATGCAAAGCATCCTCATGCTCATGGAGCAGATGGCTGAGGGGCGCTGCGAGGTGGAAAATCAATACAACCGGGTCGTGCCGTGGGAGGGGAACCTGCCTGCCCTCCGCAGCCTGGCGAATGTCTTCGAGCTGCGGCCCTACTTCGAGTGGCGCGGTCTGGGCTTCATTGCCCAGTCGGCGCTCAAGCTCTCCCCAGATTATGCAGACTTCGATGCCGAGCTGCGCTATGATGTCCAGGGTGTCCGAGTGGCGGACCCGAAAGCCTGTCAATGCGGGGAAGTGCTAAAAGGGGTGCTGAAGCCCTGGGAGTGCAAGGTCTTCGGGACCGCCTGTACGCCTGAGCGCCCACTGGGGGCGCTGATGGTCTCGTCGGAAGGGGCCTGCGCCGCTTATCACAATTTTGGCCGCAAGGTATTCGCCAAGATTGACGTATTAGACAGTCGGATCGGAGCGGCGCAATGATCGAGGAACGCATTTTGGAGGGACTGGAACAGGCCCGGCGCAAGCCGCCGACGTTCACGGCTCCCCGCATCGACATGAGCCACGGCGCCGGGGGGCAGGCCAGTCACAAAATGATCGAGGGCCTTCTCCTACCGATACTCCGCAATCCCGCGCTTGCGCCGCTCTCCGACGCGGCCCTGCTGCCCTGCGGCGACGTCCAACTGGCATTTACGACCGATGCTTATGTTGTCCATCCCCTGACCTTCCCCGGCGGCAGCATCGGCGACCTGGCAGTCAACGGAACCGTGAACGATCTCGCCGTCTCAGGCGCCATTCCGATTGCGCTCTCCGCCGCCCTGATTATTGAAGAGGGCTTCGATACGGGCATCCTTCGCGAACAGATCGAAGCCATGGCTGCCGCCGCCCGCCGGGCCGGCGTCCCCATCGCCACTGGGGATACCAAAGTGGTGGAGCGTGGCAAAGGCGACGGGCTTTACATCATCACGACCGGGATCGGCGTGGTAGATGCCGCTCTTTCCCTCTCGGCGGCTTCGGTTCAGCCCGGCGACAAAATCCTCTGCTCCGGGACGATCGGCGACCACGGCATGGCGATTATGATCGCGCGTGGCAATCTGGACCTGGAGGCCGAAGTGTTGTCCGACACGCAGCCCCTGACCCCGCTGGTCGCGGCGCTCAAAGAGGCGGCCGGCCCGTCCCTGCGCTTTATGCGCGACCCGACGCGCGGGGGCGTGGGAACGGTGCTGAACGAACTGGCCCGCGATTCTGGGCTTGGCATCGTCATCCGGGAAGAATCTTTGCCGATCCGCGAGGTCGTGCAGGGCGCGTGTGAGATTCTGGGCCTTGACCCGCTCTATGTCGCCAATGAAGGCAAGCTCCTCGCCGTCGTCGCCCCCGAAGCGGCAGACGCCGCGCTGTCCGCCCTGCAAAGCGTCCCCGGCGGCGAGGACGCTGCCCTTATCGGCGAAGTACGCGCGGAACCCGCCCGGCGCGTCCTCCTGCACACGCAGTTCGGCGGAACACGGATGATAGATATGCTGGTCGGCGACCCCCTGCCCCGGATTTGTTAAATAATCGTGGACGTGAGAACGAAAACTGCCTGTGCTTAGTTTTGCGCGACCACAATCACCAGATTAGGCTCAGACTCGGCTAAACCACGTCTAGGGAGCCGTTCCGTGTTTGAGAAATTTATTCGGCAGGGGTCTAATACCCCGAAGCTTGCTTCGCCGGGAGTTTCCATGCTATTGTGAAGCATGAGCACCTATATTCACAAGAGTCATAACGTCTCGGCCCTGCTGTATCACGCGGTCTGCCCCACGAAGTATCGGCGCGTTGTCTTCGACAGCGACCTGGACGCGGTCCTTCGGGAAATCTGCCTGGAGATCGCCGCCCGCTACGAGATCACGTTCCTGGAGATCGGCACGGATCGCGACCATGTGCATTTCCTGATGCAGTCGGTGCCGGTCCTCAGCCCCACGCGGATCGTGCAGATGGTCAAGAGCATCACGGCCAAGGAGATCTTCCGCCGCGCGCCCTCGGTCAAGGCCAAGCTGTGGGGCGGGGCGTTCTGGTCGAGCGCCTACTTCATCAACACCGTCGGTCGCCACGGGAGTGAGGAAGCCATCCGCCGCTATGTCCAGGAGCAGGGCACGGAGAGAGATTACAAGCGCCTCTACTCACAACAGATGGAACTGTTCTAAACCAACTGCCGCCGCCGACACCCGCGTGAGACGTGCGATACCGCGCAGCTCTGCTGCGACGTGTAGTTCATTTTCCAAAGAGCTTCAATATTCGTCATTAAGATTTTATTTCCTACGACAGGTCTCGCCCTGATTTTCGCCGGATTTTATTGGTCGCTTAACCGTACTTTAGACATTATTTTGCTTGTGGTTAATTCCATATCGAGTTTGCTTATCTGTCTATCAAGTGTCGTTGTGGGAAACTTCCTGCGAGATCACTGGACTGAACGTTCGCCATACTTGATTCAGACCGAGTTGAACCTTTATAGAGGTTTTGTTTACTTTGGTATTGAGCCTACTGATAAACGGTATCACGATTTAATGACATCTATTCGACGAGGGGAGATAATGTCCCCCATAAGACGTTGGCTTCGGATCAATGATTATTGCTGGGCGATTCTAATTTTTCAACTGATTCCTGTTTGGCTTGTTGTTGTTCCAATAGTATTAATTATGCGTTTGGCGTCTCGTAAAATCAATGTTGAGAAGCGCTAGTGGCGCGGTGGTGAGAGGAGGCATGCGATAAGAGGGATGCATGGCGAACGGCTGACGGAGCGGTGCCGACAGGACTTGCTCCGGCGCAACGCGGTCTTTGAGGGCTTCTTTCAGAGGGAGACGGGTCGCCTGGCGGAAGCCTGTCACAAGATGTCGCGCCGGTTTCTGGCGAACGGGCGGCTGCTGGCGTTTGGCAGCGGCGCGGCGACGACGGACGCCCAGCATGTCTCGGTGGAGTTTGTGCATCCGGTCATTGTCGGCAAGCGCGCCCTGCCGGCGCTGGACTTGGGGCTGGATTTCGAGGCCCGCCTGCCGGTGCTGGTGCGGTCCGACGACATGGTCATGGGGTTCGCGTTCCCCGGTCCTGATGCCGCCGTTGAGCGCGCGCTGTCAGTGGCCCGCGCGCGCGGGGCGCTGACCTTTGCGCTGGCGGGGGAGGCGGAGTATTCCTTTGCCCCGCCCGACGGCGATCCCTTCATCTGCCAGGAAATCTTTGAATGCCTTTACCATGTCCTCTGGGAGACGGTCCATGTTTTCTTCGAGCACCGGGAGCAGGGGCATGATGTCGGTGCGTCCGCCTTCCTCTATCCCTTCCTGGGCCGGAAGGAACAGGGCCTGGAAAACGTGGTCGCCGAAGTTCAAGAGTCCATGCGCCAAAAGTGCGAGCAGGTGAACCAGCTTCGCACGGCTGCGGCTGAGACCGAGGCGGAGGCGATGGCCGAGATCGCGCAGAGGATTGCCGAACGAGTGGCGCGGGGCGGCAAAGTCATCGCGTTCGGCAATGGCGGCTCGGCCACTGACGCCAACGACTTCGTGGCGGACTGCGTGATGCCGCCGGCAGGATGGACGGCGCTTCCAGCCCTCTCCCTCGCGGCGGAGCCGGCCAACATTACTGCCATCGCCAATGACATCGGGAGCGAGGCCGTCTTCGCCCGTCAGCTCATCGCGCACGCCCAGCCCACGGACATCGCCGTGAGTTTCTCCACCAGCGGCAATTCGGCCAATATCTTGGCCGCGCTGGCGGAGGCGCAAAAGCGGGGGCTTCTGACGGTCGGAATCGTGGGCTATGACGGAGGAAAGATCGTCAGCGAGCGACTCGTGGATGGCGCACTCGTCATTCGCTCGGACTACATCCCCCGAATTCAGGAGGCGCAAGCGTCGGTGTATCATGTCCTGCGCGCCGGGATCGAGGAGTGTCTGAAAGAAAGATAGGATTTCGCTTGCATTCTAAGGCAAGCAAGCACTATTTGGCGCTAAACCGCATTTATAAGCAGGTCGGAAACAAGCGCAAGTGAAAGCCCTAATAGGGGTCGCCTCACGAAACGGAATATATAGGGTTCTTCCGCATATTTGGTGAAAATGGCAGAATCGGCACCGTTTCGCCGCGAAAGCAAGCATAAAGTTATGAGACAGTTACCCTCATTGACAAACGCTGCTGCGATCCTGAAGCAAGAAAGCGTTCTTTTCACCGAAAGTGCGGAAGAACCATATATAGCACGTTAAGCTGTCGTCATGGGGCGCAAGGGCCTGTATTTGCCCTTCTCGATCTTTCTACTCTGTCGCCACACGTAGTCGCCGGTCAGGTTGATGTGTTCCCACCCAAGCGGCGACAGGTGCTGTAGCAGGCTTTCATCAACGGACTGGCCGTGAACCTGGATTGCCTGCTGTTTCATCGCCTGGATCGCCCTGTCCAGATAGACGGTGTTCCAAAGGACGATGGCCGCCGTCACGAGATTGAGACCGCTCGCTCGGTAGCGCTGGTTCTCGAAACTGCGGTCGCGCATCTCGCCCAGCCGGTTGAAGAATACGGCCCGGGCTAGAGCGTTGCGGGCCTCCCCCTTGTTGAGTCCAGCGTGGACCCGGCGCCTCAGTTCGACGTTCTGCAGCCAGTCGAGAGT
>JAABUQ010008910.1_pt1 | contig 13840 bp, 12 predicted proteins | sample 5560001 | NCBI WGS metagenome assembly JAABUQ01 (sample SAMN10711888, study PRJNA513371) | rock metagenome | isolation source: Antarctica rocks | place: Antarctica: Victoria Land, Finger Mt nord | collected 2015-12-18
GAGCAGTTCATCGACTACTTCAACCGCACTCTCGCCAAGCCCTTCAAGTGGACCAAGACAGGGAAGCCCCTTGCCGCATGAGATACGCCCAAATAGGGGCCGTTCTTCCAGCGGGTTGTACTAGTCAGCAACTGGGTTTGGGTTAGCATTCGGGGAATGCGATGTTCTTACGCGACTGCCGGTATAAAACTTCGTTCCGATTGCTCAAGTAAGTTTTTGTTAGGTTGTAAGTAACAAAATTGAAACCCTGGAAGGTCTCGTTCGGAAAGGTGCAGGCGGCGGGAGTTTACCTCGCTGAATCGGGCGTCTTTATTGGAAGATTTGTTAGTTTACTGCTCCAAACAGCCCCCGGGCCGGTTTGATGGCTTGCGTCGGGGCTAGACATTGCGATTTGCGAAAGGTATCTCAAGGAAGCGTGATCTGGACCCGGCTGGGACGGGCTTTGAGACGGCTGCTGCTGCGGCAGGCTGGCTCGGATGCATCTCCTCCCTTCGGTGACGGATCGCTAGGGCACAGCTGAGGACGACCGAAATGGGCGAGCTGAGTATCAACCAATACACGATCGTGGCGGACCTGTTCTCATTGATGCTCGCTGCGACGGGCGTCGCCGCAGTCTTCTTCTTCCTGCAGGGTGGCGAGGTGCTGCAACGCTACAGGATGGGCATCACCCTGCTGGGCCTGACGTGCATGGTGTCGTCCTACAGCTACTACCGTTTATACACGAGTTGGGCCGGTGCCTTTCACGTCGTGAACGATGCCCTGGGGTCGAGCGGCGTGACGTTCAACGAGGGTGGCCGGTTCGTGGACTGGCTGCTGACGGTTCCCCTTTTGCTGGTCGCTTTCCTGTCCACGATGGACCTCGGGTCCAGGCAGTTGCGGCTCCGCAGCACTGTTCTTGCAGTGCTGGCTGCTGAGATGATCCTGTTGGGCTATCCCGGACAGCTCGCCACGACGGTCGAGGCCCGGGCGCTTTGGTGGATCGTGGCGATGCTGCCCGCCCTGATCCTCATCTACCAGTTGTTTGTCGGCCTTAACCCGGCCATCAAGGCTGAGCCGTTGGCTGCGCGGAAATTTTTCCGGGTTGCCCGGCTGCTGATCGTGTCAAGCTGGACCATCTACCCGGCTGCCGCGCTGCTTTCGATTTTCGGCTTCGCCGACCCGACCACCTTCACCGCGATCCAGGTGGGGTATGCGGTTGCCGATGCGCTGGCCAAGGTCGCCTGCGGCGTGATGCTGCTCAGGGCGGCTGCGCAGAAGTCGGAGCCGGTCGAGGAGGTTATCCCGCTGGCAGGTACGTTGCGTGTCGGCATGAGCTGACCTCGGGACCGCCCTGCGGACCGAGGTATCGATTTCTATTCGCGCTGCTTGTCATAACCCTTTTTTGCCCAGGCTCGTGCGGCCGGCTGATTGGTATCTCTGATGGCTGATTTACGTGGCCGCTGCGGAAACCTGGAATACTGCTCTGCGGCAGTGTCCCAGCGAATCATCGTCCTGCCCGAGGGGGCGAATTTCGTTTGCCCGAAATGCGGCGAGGCGTTGCAGCCCGTCCGCAACCTGAAGGCGCGAGGGTTGAGCAAACTCGGCTTGGTGCTGCAGTTCGGCATCGTCCTCGCGGGCGCTGGCGGGGTGGCCTACAAGCTGCTCGGCGGCGAAACGCCGGACCTGTCGGCCTATCTGCCGGCGTCCATGCACGGGAACGTGCCGGCGACTCCGAGGGCGTCGCCGCTGCAGCCGCCTGCGACGGAGCTTGCGGGCACGGCGCCAGCCCCGTCCGTCCCGGCCGCCGGGTCGCCGCAACCCGCGCCATCGGCGCAGGCGGCGCTGACGCCCACGCCTCCTCCTGTCCCGCTATCAGCCGCGACGCCGCAACAAGGGCAGCGGGCGCCGCTCTCGCCGCCGCCGACGCTTGCGCTTGCAGCATCGGTAGCGCCCCAGGCCACTGCAACGGCGCCCGTGGCAGCCGCGACCACGACACTGTTCCGTATGGCTGGGTCCAACGTGATCGGCAGCACGCTCGCGCGCCGCTTGTCGGCCGGCTACCTCGCGCTTATCGGCGACGCATCCATCACCAGCAGCTTCGGCGGAACCGAGGGCACGCTGGAGATCGCCGGGCTGCAAGCTGGCCAGCGCGAGGCCGTCACCGTCATGCTCGGCTCGTCCGGAAGCGGGATGAATGCGCTCCTGCGGGGCACGTCCGACTTCGCGATGTCAGCGTCCCGGATCACCGCGGCCGACGCCGAGCGGCTTGCCTCGCTTGGCGACATGAGCAGCCCGGCGAGCGAGCATGTCATCGGCGTTCAAGGCATCACCGCCGTTGTCAGCCCGGCGAATCGCGTCGCTTCCCTGACCGTAACGCAGCTGCGCGCCATTTTGTCGGGCCAGGTGAAGGACTGGTCCGAGTTGGGGGAGACCACGGCCCCCATCCATGTATATGTCGTCGAAAGCCGGGGCGTTGCCGCTGACGTGCCGCATGACGTGCTGATGCCGCATGAGAGCGTCCCGGCCAGCATGAAGGCGCTTCCGAACGAGCAGGCGGTCATCACGGCCGTGGCCTCGGACCGCGCCGGCATCGGCTTCGTCGCTTTCGGCAACCCGGAGCCGGCGCGGGTGCTTCCCCTTGCCGAGAGCGGCGGAACCGCAATTGTCCCGACCCCGCTTACGATCTCGACTGAAACCTACCCGCTCACGCGGCGGCTGTATCTTTACACCGCGGCAAAGCCGTCCAATGCCTTCGTCAGCCGGTTCCTGGACTATGTCTATTCCCCGGCCGGCCAGGCCGCGGTTGACGCCGCAGGGTATGTCCCGCTCACCGTCCGGTCGGAGGTCGCGACGGCGGACGAGGGGGCGTCCGACCGGTTCAAGCAGCTCATTGCCGGAGCGACGCGGCTTTCTGTGGACTTCCGCTTCCTGCCAGGGTCGAAGGACCTGGACAACCGCGGGCTGCGTGACGTTGATCGCCTGACGACCTATCTCAAGGGCCAGAAGATCAATCCGTCACGGGTGATCCTTGCAGGCTTTGCCGACAACAGCGGCACACCGACGGCGAACCAGCTTGTGTCGCAGCGGCGGCTCGAGACCGTTTCTGCAGCGCTGAAGCGCACCGGCATCGCGCCAGGCAAGGTCGCGACGTTCGGCGCGGAGCTGCCGATCGGCGACAACGCGACGCCGGAAGGGCGGGAGCGCAACCGCCGGGTCGAGGTTTACCTGGCACCGCAGTAGTGGCAGTACCCGGCTGCTCCCATTGCTCTTCGCCTTTGCAAGGAGCAATGGGATCAACCGGGGCTTAGTGAGTTTGCCCTTTTTGGTTGCCATGATGCGCCCGGCTTGCAACGGCGACGTGGAACCGCACGGAACGGTGCACAGGGCAGGGTTGATGCAGCAATCGGCGTCAACCGCCCTGATCGCTTCCCTTGGGTGTTGGTGCAGGGATCGGGCTGATGCTGAGCTGACCATCCCCCGTTATGGTGGACACGGGTTACGGCCTACGCGGCACCTTAACCATCAGCCCGGCAACGCCGCTGTAGTACTAGAAACTAAGTTGACGGTGCAGGTCAATGTTCTGGCCTCGTGATGTGGGCCATGCCGCGCTATGGTTCCGGCGTTCGAAGCCGCTGCCGCCAAGCTGGAGCCGCACATGCGCCGTCAATTCTATTGCATCAAGTTCCCTACTTGGCGCCTTGGGCACGGTATGAACGGGTGATGCAGGACCCAGAGAACGCCCTCACCGAGGACGACGGGATCGCGACGTTCCTGGAACATCGGCTTGGTCGCTTGCATGCCCGCCAGCGCCTCGGCATTGAGGCTGACCACGAGGCACAGGCGTTTGGCCAAGGTCTCAACTTCTTTCACGTCGAGAACTGGTATTCGATCCATTCCGTGATCCGCTCAGTGCTGACGCTCGCCGGGCTGTATGGACGCGGTGGACGCAATGCTCAGAACGTGGAGATCCGGCACAACCATGTGTCCTTTGGGCGATTGCCGAGCGCATTCGAGGGCTTCAAGATCCTGCAGATTAGCGACATGCACGCGGACATCAGCGAGGGTGCGATGCGGCGGGTCATCGAGCTGCTAGCTGGCATGGAGTATGACATCTGCGTTTTGACCGGCGACTTCCGGGGCAAGACCTTCGGGCCGTTCTCCCAGGCGATGGAGGGTGTCGAGCGGGTCCGGCTGCATCTGCGCGGTTCCGTTTACGGCGTTCTGGGCAACCACGACACGATACGGATGGTGCCGGGGCTGGAGGCGATCGGCATCAAGATGCTGCTCAACGAATGCGTCGAAATCGAGCGCGGCGGTGCGCGCATCTATTTGGCCGGCATCGACGATGCGCATTTCTTCCGCGCGGACAACATCGAGAAGGCAGGCGATCCTATACCGCAGGGGGAGTTTGCCGTGCTGCTGTCGCACACCCCGGAGATCTACCGGCAGGCCGCCCACGCGGATTTTGACATGATGCTGAGTGGTCATACCCATGGCGGGCAGATCTGCCTGCCAGGCGGCGTTCCGATCACGCTGGACTCGACCCTGCCGCGTCGTTTCGGCGCTGGCGCGTGGACCTATCACGCGATGGCCGGATACACCTCTGTCGGTGCCGGGTCGTCGATCGTTGCGATACGGCTCAACTGTCCGCCTGAGATAACGTTGCACCACCTTCACTGCACGTAGATGCGCCATGGCTTAGTAAGGCTGGTCGCGCACATGCATCCAGAAGAGCAGGCGAGAGATCAGAAGCTCTCCGACAAAAAAGCCCACGACGCCGGTGGCGATGTCTGGGAGCGTCAGGCCAAGCGGGCCGATGCAGGAGAGCAGGGGAAGCAACGACTCCGGGATTTGGTCGAGACCGAGAGCCTGGCTGCTCGGCGGCCGGTCCAAGCGCCGCTTGACGAAGCTGGATACGAGGTCGCCGGCCATGGCCAGCGCCCCGACCTGCAGGCCAAGGGTCGCCTGCAGGCCGATGAGCGGTGCGGCGATCCAACAGGCACCGACCGCGAGCACGACGCCACGGATGGTCTTCGAAGCGCCGAACAATCGCCGCCCGTCAGGCAGGTCGAAACCGAGGTCAAGCGGCCAGGCGGAACGGGCGCCGAGCGCCTTTTTTGCCAGCACCGGCATGCCGTTCGCCACCGCCAGCAGAGTCATCGCCTGCGTAAGCTCCATCGTGTGCATGGCATCGGATAGCGCATAAGCACTTCATATGGAACGTTGGCGGCTGGTTGCCGCTGGCTTTGGGTCGCTGCCTGGGGGGCACCGAGGCTATGTCCGGATTTGGGTGACGACGGTTTGAGAAGGGCGGCATATCGAGGCGGGTGAAGGCCTGCCTGAATTCCCGAAGAAGCCGAGGCGGACTCAACTGGTTGTTGCAACACGTCCTGTTTGCGTCGCTTTCAGGAACTGGTCCAGCATCTCGGCGGGTGTTTTCCATCCGAGAGTCTTGCGCGGCCTGGCGTTGAGGGCCAGCCCGCCGCAATCTCCGCCCAGAACCGACGCCGATCCTCACGCCGCGCCACCGGTGGCCGGCCAGGCGACCGCAACATGCCGCGCCTAGACCGATCCGAGCGCCGCTTCCGTATGCCCATCGCAAACACCTCCGCAGGGGTGTTGCGACAACCAGTGAATCCGCCGGCCCAGAACTGCGCGTTAGACGCCGCGGGACGGCTGGCACCGGCGCAGTTCGTTGACCGAGGGCGTGAAAAAGACTGCCAAGGTTGCCGGCGAAGGCTGGTGCCCGAATCAATACGTGCGCTCAGCGCTTCGCCGCCTTGTTCGAGCCGACGTTCTCGTGCCACTCGACCGGCAGGCCGTCCCAGGTGGCCAGCTGCTTGCCAGGCCACTTCCTGCGAACGTAGACAAGAAAGCCTGTCGCGGTAGCCTCGACGTATCCCGACTTCCCGTCCGTCAGCTTGAGATGCTGGGCCAATGCTTCGCCCTGATCCCTCATGTAGCTGTCGCTCATCGTAAGTCCTCCTTTTAACCCCGCTGCCCGGCCGAATTCCGGTGCATGTCGGGCTCAGCCATTTGGGCGGTAGCGGTCCAGTGTGGATCCATCCCTGCCCTGTCACCGTTTCAGCCGATAGCCGGTCTTGAAGATCCACCAGATGCCAAGCAGGCACGCCGCCATGAACACGAACGTCATGGCAAGGCTGGTGCCCGGGCTGATGTCCGACACGCCGAAGAAGCTCCAGCGGAAGCCGCTGACCAGATAGACCACCGGGTTGAACAGGGTGACGGTCTGCCAGAACGGCGGCAGCATACCGACCGAGTAGAAGCTGCCGCCAAGGAACGTCAGCGGCGTCACGATCAACAGCGGCACCAGGTTCAGCTTCTCGAAGCTGTCGGCCCAGATGCCGATGATGAAGCCGAACAAGCTGAACGTGACCGAGGTCAGCAGGAGGAACGCCAGCATCCAAACGGGATGCACGATGCCGAACGGCACGAACAGCCGTGCCGTGGCGAGGATAATCAGGCCGAGGACGACCGACTTGCTGGCGGCAGCGCCGACGTAGCCCAGCACGATCTCGAATGCCGACACCGGCGCCGACAGCAACTCGTAGATCGTGCCCACGAACTTTGGGAAGTAGATGCCGAACGACGCGTTGGAGATGCTTTGCGTCAGTAGGGACAGCATGACTAGGCCCGGGACGATGAACGCGCCGTAGCCGATGCCATCCACCTGCGCCATGCGCGACCCGATGGCGGCGCCGAACACGACGAAGTACAGCGACGTCGAGATCACGGGCGACACGACGCTCTGCAGCAGGGTGCGCCAGGTGCGGCTCATCTCGAACAGGTAGATGGCCCGGACGGCGAAGAGGTTCATGGGATGTTCATCCCTGGGCGTGCACCAGACCCACGAAGATGTCCTCCAGCGAGCTTTGCCTGGTTTGCAAGGTCTTCACGTCCAGACCCAGCGTGTCGAGCTGCCGCAGCAGGGCGGTGATCCCGCTGTTCTCAGCCTGGGCGTCATAGCTGTAGATCAGCTCGGTCCCACCCTTTGCCAGGTCGAGCGGCCAGGGCGCCAAGCCGTCGGGGATGGCGGCGAGCGGCTGCTGCAACTGCAGCAGCAACTGCGTCTTGCCGAGCTTGCGCATCAGGGCAGCCTTCTCCTCGACCAGGATGAGGCGCCCCTTGCTGATCACGCCCACCCGGTCGGCCATCTCCTCGGCCTCCTCGATGTAGTGGGTGGTCAGCACGATCGTCACGCCGCTGGCGCGCAGCCCGCGCACCATCGCCCACATGTCCCGCCGCAGCTCGACGTCCACGCCGGCGCTCGGCTCGTCCAGGAACAGGATGCGCGGCTCGTGGGCAAGCGCCTTGGCGATCATCACCCGGCGCTTCATCCCGCCCGACAGCGTGATGATCTTGCTGTCCCGCTTGTCCCACAGAGACAGGTCCCGCAGCACCTTCTCGACGTAGGCAGGATTGGTGCGCTTGCCAAACAGCCCGCGGCTGAAGCTGACGGTCGCGAGCACGGTCTCGAACGCGTCCGTGCTCAGCTCCTGCGGTACCAGCCCGATGGCGCTGCGGGCCGCGCGGTAGTCGGCGACGTGGTCGTGGCCATTGGCCAGCACTGTCCCGGCCGTCGCGTTCACGATGCCGCAGACGATGCTGATCAGGGTGGTCTTGCCGGCTCCGTTCGGACCCAGGAGCGCGAAGATCTCGCCTGCCTGGATATCGAGGTCAATGCCGGCAAGCGCCTGGAAGCCAGAGGGGTAGGTCTTCGTCAGGCCCTTGATGGAGATCGCGGGCTGCCCTCCCGGTGCAGCGTTGCGGGCGAAATGCGAGGTTACATCGGGCGGTTCCATTGGGTTCCCATTGTAGTGCCAGGGGAGAGGCCCTGAGAAGGCCAGCGCTTACGAGAAAGTAGAAGACATCATGATCTTGCCTCCGTATGCCATCCTGCGCTGCGCCCGCGTGGTCGTGGCGCTCCTCAAGGCTGGGCGGGTCCTCCGGGGCGCGGCACCTGTCTAGCATGCCGTCACACCCTTCTGCCGCCCGGACTATGTGCAGATGAGCTTGGGGCCGGGTCAGAGCGGGCGGGGCCACCAGGGGCAGGGGGGGCTACCTGTCCAGCCAGCCCCAGACGACTTGGGCGTCTGCGTTAGCTCTGTGTTCAAGGCCGCACGGCAAACCTCCGCTCGGAGTCTATCAACCTGGGGGACCGAGCAGGGACCAGAACCCGGTCTTGCGCGGGTGCTCCCGCCGGAGCCGGGCCATGAACGCGTCGTTGCCCAGGCTGAGCAGCAGGCGCATCTGCGCCACGGCCGCCTCCGGGTCCGCTGCGGCGAGGCCCGGCTATGGTGTCGCGCAGGCTGTCCAGCTCGCGTGCGAGGGGCCGCACCTTGTCCCACTCGACGAACCCCCGCGAGCGCCCGATGGTGCGCAGGCGCTTCTCCACCTCCGCCGCAAGCCGGCCGCGGCCGTCGGTGCCCGCGAGGACGAGGCGCAGCGACCGGGTCAGCGCGGGGTCGGCTTGGGCGGCGTCCATCAGCAACTCGGCCAACCTGCGTGCGCCCAAGCCTTCCAGCGTGCCGGCGCTGAGCGCCCGCGAGTGGGAGGCGGCTTTCCTTGCCGGCTTCACGCGCGGCTGGAGAGGCGGTTCGGGTGCCTCGCCGGCCGGCGGTGGGGTCAGGCGGGTGCGGGACACGCGGGCGCGCAGCATGTCAGGCCCTTCTTGTTCTCGGTGTGAATGATCCTGTTGGACTCTCGCCGGGCTGCGTGGCACTGCCGCGCGCCGGCGCAAGCCACTCCCGCAGCTTGGACCATCTGCGCCGCGCCCCGGCGTTGCGGACCGCCATGGACAGCGCCTTGCGGCTGCCCACCAGCACGACGAGCCGCTTGCCGCGGGTCACGCCGGTGTAGAGCAGGTTGCGCGCCAACATGGCGTAGTGCTGGGTGGCGAGCGGGATCACCACGGCCGGATACTCCGACCCCTGCGCCTTGTGGATCGTCGTCGCATAGGCCAGCGCCAACTCGTCCAGCTCGCCGAAGCCATACTCCACCTCGCGGCCCTCGAAGCTGACCAGGAGCGTGCCCTCCTCCATGTCCAGGCCGGTGACGATGCCGAGGTCGCCGTTGAACACGTCGCGTTCGTAGCTGTTCGACACCTGCATGACCTTGTCGCCGGGGCCATAGGTCCAGCCGAACCGCTCCACCCGCTGCTCGCCTGGCGGGTTCAGCACCCGTTGCAGCTCGATGTTCAGCGTCCGCGCGCCCAAACTGCCCCGGTTCATCGGGCATAGCACCTGCACGTCGCGCACCGGGTCCAGCCCGAACCGCGCCGGCACGCGGTCGCGCACCACGGCCAGCAGCTTGCGGGCGGCATCCTCCGGCTCGGCTGCCTCGATGAAGTAGAAGTCCGATCCGTCCGGGGCGGTCAGCTCCGGCATCCGGCCCCCGTTGATGCGGTGCGCGTTGGTGATGATCCGGCTTTGCGCCGCCTGGCGGAACACCTCGGTCAGCCGGACCACCGGCACGGCGGCGGATGCGATCACGTCCGCCAGCACCTGGCCAGGCCCGACGCTCGGAAGCTGGTCCACATCGCCGACCAGCAGCAGAGCCGATGCGTCCGGCAGCGCCATGAGCAGCGCGCGCATGAGCGGCACATCCACCATGCTGGCCTCGTCCACCACCAGCAGGTCGCAGTCGAGCGGATGCGCCTCGCCGCGCTTGAACCCGCCCGTCCCCGGGTCAGCCTCCAGCAGGCGGTGGATGGTGCGGGCCTCCAGCCCGGTGCTCTCGGCCAGCCTCTTGGCGGCCCGGCCGGTGGGCGCGCACAGCGCAACCTGGACGCCCTTGGCGCCGAGCACTTGCAGGACCGAGCGCACCAGCGTGGTCTTGCCCACGCCGGGGCCGCCGGTGATCACCAGCACCTTTGCGTCCACTGCCAGGCGCAGCGCCTCCCGCTGGCTTGGCGCCAGGGCCAGCCCCGTCTTCGTCTCCACCCATGGCAGGGCACGGGAGGCGTCAATCACTGGCCAGGGCGGACGGCCCCGGGACAGCAGGCGCAGCCGCTCGGCGATGGCCTGCTCGGAGCGGTAGAGGCCCGCCAGGAACACGCAGGCCTCGCCGTCCACGGTGTCGGCCACGAGCTCGCCGTCCCCAAGCTCAAGTCGAAGGGCGTCGCCGATCAGCCCGGCCCCGACCTCGATCAGATCGGACGTTGACCGGGTCAGCTCGGCCACGGGCAGCCCGCAGTGCCCCTGCCCCGTTGCCTCGGCCAGCCCGAAGGACAGGCCGGCGCGCACCCGGATCATCGCCTCCTTCTCGATGCCCAGCTTGGCCGCGACCTGGTCGGCGGTGCGGAAGCCGATGCCGCGGATGTCGCGCGCAAGCCGGTACGGGTTCTCGCTGATGAGCGCGATCGCGTCCTGGCCATAGGTTTTGTAGATGCGGACGGCCCGGGACGTGCCGACGCCGTGGGCGTGCAGGAACAGCATGATCTCGCGGATCGCCTTCTGGTCGGCCCAGCCCGCGACGATGCGCGCGGCCCGCTTCTTGCCGATGCCTGTCACCTCGCGCAGGCGGTGCGGCTCTTGCTCGATCAAGTCGAACACGCCCTCGCCGAAGCCGGTGACCAGGGCGTGGGCATAGACCGGGCCAATGCCGCGGATCATGCCGGAGCCCAAGTACTTCTCGATCCCCTCCAGGGTGGTCGGCTGCGTGGTGGTGATGCTTGCCGCCTTGAACTGCAAGCCGTGGTCGCGGTCGGTGGTCCACCAGCCCGTGGCGCTGACGAACTCGCCGGCGTTGATGGCCGCCGCGTGCCCGACGACGGCCACCAGGTCGCGCTGCCCGCGTGCCTTCACGCGCAGGACGCAGAAGCCGGTTTCGGGGTTGTGGTAGGTCACGCGCTCGACCAGGCCGGACAGCGTCTCCGTTGGTGTCGTCGCCGCACTTGCACGCGAAGCCGATGCCTGTCCCAGAACTGCTGCCCCCATCCCTCAACGAAGTTAGGGGCCGCATGGCCGGCGCTCAACTCCGCTGGGGCCGCCCGGCACTACGGTTTCCAAACTGTCCGGCAGCCGACGCACGCAGGGCAGGAGGTGGCACCGAACGCCCGGCATGGCCGAGGCCGCCGTGCCGGGGGATTAATAGCCGCGCTTCCAGCACCGACTGTGTCGGATTTTCCTCGCGCCCATAAAGTGGACGCAGCAACTCGCCGGCTGCGACGGCCTCGCTCTCGGCGCTCGTCTCAAAGGCGTAGGTTGAGGTCATGTGGACCGGCGGGATCAGCGCGCCCATGGCGCCGCTGCGGTCTTAGCCGTGATGGATGGTGCGGGTCATTAAGCTGCGCGGGCGGTTGCTCAACGAATGGTCGTTCACGGGATGGTCGTTCATGCCGCGACCGCCTGGCGCCAGCGCGGCGCGGTGATCCGGCCCGCCGCAAGCTCCGTCACCTCGGACGCCGGCATCTCGCCGGTGATCGCCCGGCCCACCAGCTCGCCCATCAGCGCCCCCAGCTTGAAGCCGTGGCCGGAGCAGGCGCTGACCAGCCATCCCGCGGTCCCGACCGGATGCACCAGGAACTCCTCGTGCTCGGTGACGGTGTAGAAGCACGCCTTGGGTTCGAGCACGCCGTAGCGGTCCAGGTCCCGATAGGCGGCCCGCGCCGCCGGCCACAGCCTCGCCAAGTCCTGCGCGTTGGCAACTCGGTCGCCGTCGGGGTCGCCAGTGCGGGAGAACACGTGGTCGCCGACCTTCAGGCGCGTGCCGCGCCGGGGCGGCAGGGTATACAGCCCGCCTTCGGGCCGTACTTCCAGCATCACTGGCGCATTGGCCCAGACCTCCGCCAGGTCGGCGGGCGGCGACAGGTATAGGACCGCTTGACGCGACGGCACCCCGACGCCGCGCAGGCTGGGAACCAGCCGGTCCGCCCAAGCCCCGGCGGCGACGACCGCAACGTCGCCGTCATGCGCCACCCCGTCCGCCACCACCCGCCCACGCTCCGGATCAATTTCGCTGACCCGGACGCCGGTCCGCAGCGTCACGCCGAGCCGGCCCAGCAGCACGACCAGGTCCGTCAGGATGCGGACGGGAAACAGCATCCCTGCGCCGTCAGTGCTGACGACGCGCTGCAACCCTTGCGGCTGAACCATTGGAAAGCGCTGTCCCACTTCGTCCAGCGGGATGTCGCGGTAGCCGATGCCCATAGCATCCAATGAGCCCGACATGCCGGCATACCAGCCGTCGTCATGGCGAAGGAAGTAAACGGCGCCGCAAGGCTCGTAATGCGAGGTGCCCGTTGCCCGCCACAGGCTGTCCCACACCCGGAATGCCTCGGGCATCAGGTGCGCGTAGCCCTCCATGGCGCCGTAGGCATGGCGGGTGATGCGGTGCTCGTCATAAGAGGAGGAGCGCGGGTTTGGCAGCGGCCCCTGCTCGAACAGCTCGACCTGCACGCCGCGCCGGGCCAGCGCCCAGGCGGTGGACAGGCCGGCGATGCCGCCGCCGACAATCAGTGCTTTCACGACAGGACTCTCCTCGGCATCAGTTGGGCACCCCTCGTCAGACCTGGTGCAGGCGGAGAGCGGGTGCCTGCCGGCCCGCGCCGGCCTCCTCCGCAGCCGCGAACCGCTGGATGACCCAGGACCGGAACGAGGCTACTGCGGGGTCGGCAAGGTCCTCGGGATGGACGTTCAGGAAGTAGCCGTAGCCGTCCTCGACGGCGACATCGAACGGTGCGGCCAGCCTGCCCTCCGCAAGCTCCCGCGCATACAGCCTCGTGTCGAGCAGCGCCACTCCCGCGCCTGACTGCGCATACTGCGCCGCGAGGCTGGCGGTGTCGAAGGCAAGGCCGCGGTTCAGGTCAACCCGCACGCCGGCCTGCCGGGCGAAGCTCTCCCATAGCAGGTGGCGCGGCTCACGCTCCAGCTTGACGTGCAGCAGGTCCGCCGTGGCCAGAAACTCCGCCAGCCCGGCGGCGCTGGCCTGGGCGGCCAGCGCCGGGTGGCACATCGGCGTGACCCGGACCATCCACAGCAGATCCGACACGTGCGTCCCGCCGGCGGGCCGGTCATAGACCACGGCGGCGTCAACGTCCTGTGGCGGCGCGCCCACGGTCCCGGGGGTGGAGATGTCCAGCGCGATCCCAGGATACTCGCGCCGCAGGTCCTGCAGCATGGGTACGGCCAGGAGTTGGGCAAAGGTGGGCGGCAGGTGCAGGCGGAACGTGCGCTGGCCCGACCCGTCGCTGACGATGGCGTTCAGCGACTGCTCCATCCGGTCGAACGACTTCGCCACGACCGGCAGCAGCGCCGCCCCGGCGGCCGTGAGCGCCAGGCCCTGCGGCCGCCGCTCGAAGAGCTGGTTGCCCAGCAGGGCCTCCAGGCTGATGACGTGGCGGCTGATGGCGCTCTGCGACACGCCAAGCGACTGCGCGGCGCCGGTGAAGTTGAGCCGCTGCCCAACCGCCTCGAACGCACGCAGCGCGTTCAGCGGCAGCCAGCGCCGGTCAATCGGCGGACGTTGCGGCTTCATTGGGCGGCCCTCACGCAGTCTCCCCTGGCTTCGGCGGGTGCCTGCCCGCACGGGAATTCGGCGGGCGCCTGCCCGCAGGGGCGATCATCCCGGCAACCCGCCCCGTCCGCAAAGGACAAAATCAGATCGGCCCATCCGAAAATACGATGCGCCAGGCGGCGCGGAGTCAGGCAAGTTAGAGCATCATCGGATCAAACGTGTATACGTTCCGATAAAGATGCCCGCAAAAACAACAGCTAGAGCGGGTTTGGTGTAACTGGGGCAAAACCCCGGGCACGCAGTTGCAGCAGAACAAAGGTCAGAGTGGGTCGGTAACTCTACCACCTTGAATATATGCGGCTTTTTTCGTTCTTTTAGTGATATA
>JAABUQ010008911.1_pt1 | contig 13837 bp, 9 predicted proteins | sample 5560001 | NCBI WGS metagenome assembly JAABUQ01 (sample SAMN10711888, study PRJNA513371) | rock metagenome | isolation source: Antarctica rocks | place: Antarctica: Victoria Land, Finger Mt nord | collected 2015-12-18
CGATCGGAACCACCAATCCAAATCCCCACCCTTGACAGGGCACGACCCAGACTGCTGCGACGAAACCGAGGATGACCGACTCAGGCACGAGGCCCTTACTACCTTGCACGGCGCAGAGTTCGATATTGCGGCTCAGTGCAAGGGCGCAGTCTGGAGGACGTGGCGCTCACGCTCTCCATGCCGGCGTCAGACTTCACGCACCTTATACGGGTCGACGTTAGCTCGCAACCAATGCTCACGGATTGGCGGCCCAGATGTTGCCCTGGACTGCCCACGGATGTTGCCCACTCCGGGTGACGCCTCAGTGGGCGCTGGAGGACAAGCATTCGGGCGAGGGAGACCCACGGGCTACGCCCCGCCAGCGTCGCCTGCGCGGTCAGCAGCTGTGGAGTACCACCGGCAACTTCCGATTTGCCGACTGACCATTCCGCAGGATGCGCAGGTGACTTGCGTCACCGCATCGCGATTCGCGAGAGCGTTGCTGAAGCTTGCGATCGCCGCCAGTTCGCGTGTCGCCGCCGCGACTCCCGGCACGCGTTGATTGGCCAACTGCGGCGCAACGTTTGGGTGATTGCCCTATCAGGAAGGCGTGACGGTGAGATCAAGGGCGATGGCTTCAAACTGCTCGAGAGCGGCGCGAAGGTCATCGGCGATTTCCACGGCGATAACGTCCGGCTCAGGCAGGTTGGCCGCGTCCTCCTGACTGTCGTCGCGGAGCCAGAACAGGTCCAGGTTGACCTTGTCGCGGCGCAGCAGCTCCTCGTCGCTGAAGGCACGCCAGCGGCCCTGCGGGTTCTGCTCGGCGTCCCAGGTGGGCGTGCGCTGGTGACGGTTCTCGGCGTGGTAGCAGGCAACGAACGCGTCCAGGTCGTGCCGCTGCAGCGGGTTGGTCTTGAGCGTGTGGTGGACGTTGGTCCGGTAGTCATACACCCAGAGCTGCTTGGTCCACGGCGTCGCGCTGGCCGGCTTGCGGTCGAAGAACAGCACGTTGGCTTTGACGCCCTGGGCGTAGAAAATGCCGGTCGGCAGACGCAGCAGGGTATGCACGTCGCACTCGTGCAGGAGCTTCCTCCTGACCGTCTCGCCGGCGCCCCCCTCGAAGAGGACGTTGTCGGGCACAACCACCGCGGTCCGGCCGTGCATGGCCAGGATGGTCTTGACGTGCTGAACGAAGTTGAGCTGCTTGTTGCTGGTGCTGGCCCAGAAGTCGTCGCGTACGACGGCTAGCGCGTCGCGTTCGGCCTCGCCCTCCTCGTTTACGACCAACATGCTGGACTTCTTGCCGAACGGCGGATTGGTGAGCACCACCTGGAAACGGTCGCCCGGGTCGGTGGCGAGGCTGTCAGCGGTGCGGACCGGTGGATCCCCCTCGTCTACCGAGGTCGGCCCCACGCCGTGGAGGAACAGGTTCATGGCGCAAAGACGGGTCACCCCGTCCACGATTTCTACGCCCCGCAGCGCTTCCAGCTTCAGGTGGCGCTTCTGGTCCTTGTCGAGCAAAGGGTTGTGGTGGGCGATGTAGCTGTGGGCGGCCAGCAGGAAGCCGCCGGTGCCGCAGGCTGGGTCGCAGATGGTCTCGGCCGGCTGGGGACGGATCACGTCGACCATGGCCTCGATGAGGGGGCGTGGTGTGAAATACTGCCCAGCGCCGCCCTTGACGTCCTGGGCGTTCTTTTCCAGCAAGCCCTCGTAGGCGTCCCCTTTGACGTCAGCGCTGAGGTTGGTCCACTTCTCCTCGTTGATGAGGTTCTTGATCAGGTGCTCCAGGCGCGCGGGGTTTTGGATCTTGTTCTGGGCCTTGCGGAAGATGACGCCGAGCATGCTGGCCTTACGGCCGAGCGTCTCCAGGACGTGACGGTAGTGCGTCTCCAGGTCGTCGCCGCTCCGGCCGAGCAGACTGGGCCAGTCGTACCCGGCGGGGATGGTGGGGGGCCGGTTATACGGTGGCCGGGTCTGCTCCTGCGCCATCTTGAGGAACAGCAGGTACGTGAGCTGCTCCAGGTAATCGCCGTAGGAGAGGCCATCATCACGAAGGATGTTGCAGTAGTTCCACAGCTTCTGGACGAGCTGCTGGGAGCCATTGGACGTGACAGCCATCAGAGCAGGAGGGCCTCCTGGATGAGAGTGCGAGGCGCGCGAGCAGTGCCGTTGCGTCGGCCACGGCGGCTGGCCGAGTCAGCGGCGTCGCGCTCGGCGCGGATGCGTTGGAGGAGAGCGGTGGCGGGCTCGTCGGTCGGGTCCTGGGGCACGAGCCGCCCCTCGAAAGCACGCTTCAGGATGGCCTGCCGGAGCCGCTCGGCCCGCTTGAGATTCGCCTCGACGGCAGCCTCCATCACCTCGACGGCTGACAAGCGGCGCTCGACTTCGGCGACGATGCGGCGTTGTTCGGCCGAGGGCAGCACGGGTACTGGAAGTCGACTGACTTTGGCAACACTTAGGGTATAGAGGCCGCTCGTAGAACTAGCTACTTGTGTGACTCCTGCGGACCCAGCCGGCGAGTTCCAGTATGCTTCGATGAACGCAGGGTCCACACCTGGTCGGGGCCGCACGCGAATAATGTGGTTCTGGTGTACGCAGTTCTCGATGGCGCCGTTCCACACCGCCATGCGACCGATCTCCGATGGGCTGCCATTACCCTCCACGATGAGAAGGTCGCCGCATTCAAGACGCAATCTCTCCAGCTCATTGCCAAACAGCTCAACTCGGTGCACTTCGGTCAGGTCCAAACGGCCCCGTAAGACGTTTGCGACACGAAGGAACGGGAACGGATGCTCACGGGGGCTGCGCTTAGGCTGCTTCTGAATGCCGCCCTGCACATCGCCGATCTCGCTTACCGTGGTCCATGCCCAGCCCTCCGGCAGCTTCGCCGCCCTCTGACGCGATTCAGATGCCGAGAAATTCCCCGTCAGTTGAGCGAGCAACCGCTCGCCGCTCTCGTAGGAGCGTCCGTCGGCGCGGGCCAACTCTGCCTCGGTGGGCACAAGGCGGCCCTCGACAGCAGCCTTGAGCACGGCGGCGCGGTAGCGCTTCAGGTTGACGCGGACACGGTGGAGCGACGTGACGGCGGCATCGAGCCGCGTGAACTGCTCCTCGATAGCCGCCACGATCCTTATCTGCTCGGAAACGGGGGGCAACGGCAGACGGATCTCCTTAATTTCCGCAAGGTTCATCCGGGGTCGTCCAACGCCGTGAACGACTGCAGCCACTTGCCTCTGGGTCGGCTCAGCATTGAGCATCCAAGTGAGGAACTGGGGAATGGCTATGCGTTGGTCGGGCCGAAACCGGATGCAGTCCGCTTTGACGATCGCTGGACCCACCGTTGAAGGAATCATGCAGGCACGTGGCAGCTTGTCCCCCAGTGCGGCAATCACGATGTCGTCTGCGTACACGTGGTGCTTCATGAGGCGCGCGAAATGCTCAAAGGCAATGTGGACCCGAGCATCGATGAACTTGCCCTCACCGATGTTCTGGAGTCGAATGACCCGTGGACCATCGGCGGTGTAGTGGGCGGTCTTGAGATTGGAGCCGAATGGGCCATCGGTGATCGCATGAGGTTCTGGGGCTGCAAGCCTCCCGACCGTCGCCCACGTCCAACCACAAGGCAGCGCACCGTTGGGCTCACTCACGCGGCGAGCACCTCGTTCAACTCCTCCAGCAGCGGGGTCAGCTCTGCCCCCAGGACCTCGTACACTCGTCCAAGCCCACCGTGCTCGACGAAGGGCGCATAGGAGAAATCGTCCGCCTCGATCTCAAGGTTGGCCGCGATGTGGTCGCGGATCAGCTCCAGCCATTGCCTCTGCTCGGGCGTGAAGTGCCGACCCAGCCCGTCCTGCTGCACCAGCCAGCGAGCAAAGCGCTCTTCGACCGTGGTCGGGAACGGTACCAGGGCCTGGTCCTGCTCCAGCGTGTAGCGCACCAGTGAGACGATGTCCGTCAGTACCCGCCCACCTGATCCCCGCACCTTTGAGCGGTCCAGCGCCTCGTAGGCGTGCCACAGCGCCTCGGGCGTCCAGGCATGGGGCGGGGCCTTGATGGCCGCGGCGAGCTCTTTGATGTCGGCGTACCCGAGCCGGTGCGCGTAGGGCCGACTGTAGAGCACCTGCAGGGCGGTCATCTCGTCCTTGTGCTGCTCCAGGAACTCCTTGAACGACGCGACGGTCTCTCGCGCCTTCTCCCGCGCGGCCAGCGAGTAGCCCGCCTCCAAGACCGTATCCTCGCTCACCACGTCGATCGTCTGCTCCAATGACTGCTTGACCTGGACCAGCTGCATGCGCAACGCGGGATTCGTGGCCAGTGGCGCCGCCGCCTGGTCCAGCAACATCTTGCGCGCCGCGGCCACCTGCGCCTCCGATGGAACAGCGTCCGCTGGCAGGCCGGCGTCCCTGCGGGCCTGATCCACCTGCTGGTCGGGGTCGAGCGCAGCCACCAGGCCCGCCACGATGCTCGTCAGCGGTGTGCCGCGGGCCGTCGTCTCCAGGGCCTTCACGTCCTCGATGCTCAGCTGTCGCTCGAGGCGGGCTAGGCGGCTGGCCAGGGACGAGAAAAGGTCAGGATCACGGCTGCCGAATGTGAGCGCGTCCAGCAGCTTCTCGAACGACACGCTCGGCTGCCGTTCGAGCGGCCGTGTATCCATCAGCGGCGACTCGCACACCCCGACGCAGTCGACAATCACGAAGCGCGTCTTGGCCACTGCGTCGGGTGTGACCGCCTGAAGGTCCGTGGGATTGATGACCCGCACGCCACGGCCCTTCATTTGCTCGAAGAAGGTGCGGCTCTTGACGCCGCGCAGGAACATCACTACCTCGAGCGGCTTGACGTCCGTCCCGGTGGCGATCATGTCTACCGTGACCACCACCCTCGGGTTGTAGGAGTTTCGGAAGCTCGAGAGCAGGTCCTCGGGCCTGAGCCCCGTCGCCTTGTAGCTGATACGTTCCTCGGCCCGGCCGTCGGGCCCCACCACCCTCTCGACCACGCGGGCCGTGCTGGTCTTGTACGTGATCTTCTCGCAGAAATCGTTGCCCTCGCCGAACTCCTCGCGGACGATCTGGACGATATCCTCGGCATGCGAGTCATCCTTGGCGAAGATGAGCGTCTTGGGCACCTCGCGACGACCGGGGAAGATCTCGGTGAACAGCTTGTCCCGGTAGGTGCGGACGATGGTGCGGATCTGGTCGACCGCCACCACGTCGCGGTCGAGCGTCGTGCTGGCGTAGCTCAGGTCCTCGTCAAGCTGCTCCCAACGCCGCTTGCGCGTCAGGCGCGCCCGCTTGTCCACCCATACCCCGGCTTCCACGGTCGCGCCCTGCTCGGTGATAGCCGTGCGGATGCGGTACACGTCGAAGTCGACGTTGACGCCGTCGGCCACTGCCTGTTCGTGGCCGTATTCCATCACCAGATTCCTATCGAAGAAGCCCAGCGTCTGCTTCGAGGGGGTGGCGGTGAGCCCCACCAGGAAGGCGTCGAAGTACTCGAGTACCTGGCGCCACAGGTTGTAGATGGAGCGGTGGCACTCGTCCGCGAAGACGGCGTCGAACGTCTCGATGGGGATCTGCGCGTTGTACGTGACCGGCACTGGCTCGCGGCGGAGCGCCTCCAGCGTCTCGTACCCAGATCGTTCGTCGAGCTCGAGGTCGAGCTCCTCCTCGCCCTGAAGGATCGAGTACAGCCGCTGGATGGTCGTGATGACCACCCGCGCGGCGGGGTCGAGGCGGTTAGACCTGAGGAACTGTACATTGTACAGGTCGGTGAACTTGCGCCCGTCGTCGGGCGTGACGTACTGCTGGAACTCGCGCTCCGCCTGCCGCCCGAGATTGGCGCGATCCACGAGGAAGAGTACGCGCCGGGCGTCGACGTGCTTGACCAGGCGGTAGACGCTGGTCACCGCGGTGAACGTCTTGCCACTGCCCGTGGCCATCTGGATCAGGCTGCGCGGGCGGTCGTGGGCGAGGGAGGTTTCCAGGTTACGGACAGCGGTACGCTGTGCGGGCCAGAGCCCCTGGTCGTGCAGGGCTGGCACGTGCTGCAGTCGGCCGCGCAGCGAGGCCGGCCGGTCCTCGCCCGGCAGCATCGGTGCCTGGAGCCAGCCGGCGAGGGTCTCTGGCCGGTGAAACGCGAACACGCGCCGGCCGCGGGGCTTCGGGTCGAGGCCGCTGGTGAAGCGCGTCTCGACGCCGGTGCTCTGGTACAGAAACGGCAATGGCCGAACGGGTGGCGCAAGATGGGCGGAAAGCCCGAGGGAGTACTTCTCCGCTTGCACTTCCACGCCGGACAGCGTCTGGCCTTCCCGTTTCGCCTCGACCACACCGACCGGGAGGCCATCAACAAAGAGGAGATAGTCTGCGGCCCCATAGCCACCCTTCAAAGGGAACTCGCGAACGGCGACGCCGCGGGTGGCAGCCAGGTTGACCTGCTTGCGGTCTTGCACGGTCCAGCCGGACGCCATTAGGGTCGCGTCGATGCGCTGGCGAGCCGCAGCCTCGGGTTTCACCATCACCGCCGGCCATTCTGGACGATCAGGAGCAGGACTTCAAATAGCTCCCCAATGCCCAACTGCGTATGGCCTGCCGAGTGCTGGACGAGCCTCCGTGGGATGTCGGGGACCTCCGCCGCAGCGCGGGGCACGAAGCTGCCATCCGCCGCGCGCCGGCTGATGGTCATCGAATTGGATGCCGCGGCCCGCCGCTGGCGGCCGACGACCGGTTTGTTGGCGGTTGAACCAGCTGACTCGATAACTCATCCACCCCTTTGAGACTGGCCTGGAACGGCTTCGGAACGCCTCCTCTCAGTTCGCTGTAGCCACAGCTACGCGCACAGCCCGTGTCCTCTGAGTCAAGAATGCTCCAGAGACACTTTAGGAACGGTTTCGGAACGCCTGCCGCGCAGCCTGATGCCATCCCTCGGGAGGTCTCAAGCTGTGTTCCACGTAGCCCGTCTGATTCATTTCCCTCTGACGCCGCGTGCCCGCCAGACCCGGGGGTGGCGACCTCAACGGCGCCACTCCTGGAGAACCCGCGTCGCCAGGCGTATCGTGCTGGCGAGCGCGCTCGCCAGCATCGCCATCACCGCGGCCATCGCGTGGGCGCTCGCGGGCGGGGACGCCTCAGGCGTGGCTGCGTTTCTGCCGGCCTGGCTGGCGTTCGCGGGCCCACCTCCCGCTGACCTCGTCGTGGGCGGTGCCCTGGTGCACCTGGACAGCACGCCCGCTGGCGCGGAGGTACGCGTCGATAGTGTGCGCCGCGGCCGCACCCCGGTCGCTCTCTCGCTCGCTCCTGGCCGCCATACCGTAAGCCTGCTGTCGCCCGAGACGCTCGACGCCACGCAGACACTGGACGTGCCGGCCGCCGGCGTCGATCTGACAGTCTCCCTATGGCGCCGTCGGCCTGACATCCTGCCCGTGCGGCCGGTGTACCCCGGTGCGGATCTCGTTGACGCCCAGTTCCTGGCCGACGGGCAGGTGGCGCTCACGATCAGCCTCCCCGGTCGGAACGGTCCGAGCGAGCCAGCGTCCGGACGCGAGCTGTGGCGGCTGGATCCAGCAACCGGCAGCCTGGTTCGGCTGACAGTTGCCGACGGATCCTACCTGCGTGCGCCCCTGTTAGCGCTCGCTCCCGATGGGCAGCGGGTGGCGTACCTGGCCCCCGGTTCCTCAGCCGGACCGACGACCCTGTGGCCCACAAAAGCAGATAGGCCGGCTTCCGAGAACGGGGGTCGATCGCCGTCAGTCCGGCTGGCAGCTTTGACCGGAAGCACACCCCCTCAGCCGATGTTCGAGCTCCCGTCGGCAGCCGCTTCCGCCAGTGCACGGGTGGAGCACCTGGTCGACCTCGTCTGGACGCCCGACAGCTCACGACTGGTGGCCATCACCCAAACAGACGGCACCCCGACGCGCACGCGCTTCTTCTTGATCGACATCGGACGAGTGCCCCCGGCCGACGCCTCGCGACCGCCCGCGACTGAGCTGGTCCTGTTGCCGGCCGAGGAGGTGCCCGCCTCGACCAGTGTCGACCCGACCGGACGCTGGCTGGCATTCGTCGCCCACGCGAGAACGGCCTCGGGCGGCCCAGACATCCTGACACTGTGCGTCATCGAGCTGCGCCCGGGCGGCGACTTCCGCGACCTCGCCGATCTCGGCCCTGCCCAGCGCATCCCCGCTGCCGCCCCCGTGGCCTGGGGCCCCTCTGTCACAGGCGCCTCGTCAGCCCGCCTGGCCTTCGTCGCTCCCACACCGGGCAGCACCTCGAACAGTGGCGGGCTCCTTGACCTGTTTGGCGCCCTTCGACCGTCCGCACCGCCATCGGGACTGTTCCTGGCTGACCTGGCCACCACCGGGCTCGCGGCCAGCCAACCGCACCGGCTGGGCACCGCCACGAACATGCTCGCGCCCGTCTGGCGCGACGACGGCACGATCCTGGGCCTCGTCCGCCAGGACAACGGCGCACTCGCCCTGCGCACCGTCGACCCTGGCAGCGGCGGAAGTCACGATCCCGGTGCTCAGTTGCCGGCGGGCACCGGGCAGGGCAGCGGCCTGGCGGCCCACTGGGACGCGCAACAACGACGTGCGCTCCTGCTCAGCCGTCCTAGCGCGGGGGCGACAACGCCAGCCGGCACTGCCCCGTTGCAGGCCTGGCTGGTGTCGTTCGTCCCCGCGGCGCCGGTGGCGCCATGAGAAAGCCCACGGAGATCCAGATGCGCGCGCGTCTGTGTCCGCTCGCGGCGTGCCTGGTTGTCCTCCTGACGCTGATGAGCCCCGCGCCCGTCCTCGCGCAGTCATCCCCGGGCGGTGGCGGCGACTGCTTTCTCGGAATCTGCGACCCCAGCGCGTGGCTGCGTGACGTCGTTGGACAGATCGTCGCCAGCTTCCTTAGTGGCCTCATCACTGGCATCGGTGGCGCTATCGCTGCCCTCCCCAACGACACCGATTTCGTGCTTCGCACGCCCGAGAAGCTGTCGTACCGCAATGACCTTGTCCAGCAGTTCGCCGGCGCCAGCCAGACCCTCGCCAACGGGCTGCTGGCGGTGGTCATGCTGGTCGGCGGCTTCAACGTCATGCTCCGACCGTACCTGGGGTCGAGCTACGCCCGCGCCCTCGAGCTGCTGCCGCGGTTGCTGCTTGGCGCCATCCTGGTCAACACGGCCAGCGGGTGGGGCCAAATGGCGATCGACGTCAACAACGCCGCCTGCGCCGCCTTCGGTGCCGGACCGCCGCCCAATTTCGCCGACACTCTCGCACGCTCGATGCTGCCAACCGAGTTGCTGGTGGGCCTCATCTACGTCGTCATGGGCCTGCTGCTCGTCCTGCAGCAACTCATGCGCCTGGCGCTGGTCGACGTGCTGTTGATCCTGGCGCCGCTGGCGGCCGTGTGCTGGATTCTGCCGCAGACCCATGGCTGGGGCAGGCTGTGGGGCACCCTGTTCGTCGGCACCGTCTTCGCCCAGACCGTCCAGGTCCTCACGCTGCGCCTCGGCTTCAACCTGGCCACCGACATGCCGCCGGCCACAGGCGCCGGGCTCGTCCAGCCCGTGCTGGGCATCGCCGTACTGGCCCTGGCGCTCAAGATCCCTGGCTTGATGCGCGGCGGCGGTGCCGGTGGCACGCTGGTCGGCAGCCTCCTGGGCACGGCCACCGGCGCCATCGTGGGCACCGGCGCCAGTCGCCTGGCCTGGGGTGCCCTCGGGGCAGGCGGTCGGGCGGCAATGGGCAGCACCGCGGTGGCGAGGCAGACCGCATCGCAGCTGAGCCTACCGATGACGGTCAGCGTTCCGGCCGGGCACGGTGCCGAGCAGCTGAGCCTGCCGGTCGCCGTACCACAGCCCGTCCGCGGGGAGGCCTGAGTGTGCCCGCCGGCGCACTGGCCAGCCGGATTGCCCTGGCCCTCCTGGACGACGTGCTCGCCTGGGGCCTGCGCCTGGGCGCGGTGCTGGTACTCCTCTTGTTGCTGCCCGTAGGTCTGGCCGTGCTCGGCTTCGGCGCCATCCTGGCCCTGTTTGGCGGCCTCAGCGGCACCCAACAGGGTGGTGGCCCTATCTCCGGTGGATCGCCGACCACCATGGCGGTGGCTCAGGTTCCGCCAGACCAGCTTGCCCTGATGCAGCAGGTCGCAGCCGCTGCCCCGTGTACCCTGCCGTGGACGGTGCTGGCCGCCATCGCCGACGTCGAGTCGGGCTTCGGCAGGTCTGCCGACCAGACCTCCTCGGCCGGCGCTTACGGCTACGGCCAGTTCCTCGAAGGCACCTGGCGGTCGTACGGCGGCGATATCCCCTGGCGTACCGGCGACCCGCAGGACCAGGCCAGGCCAGTCGGCGAGCGTCAGGACTCGACCAACTTTCGCTACGCCCTGCCGGCGATGGCCCGGTACCTGTGCGCCAGCGGCGCCGGCCAGGACCTGCGCAAGGCGATCTTCGCCTACAACCATGCGGACTGGTACGTCGCCGAGGTCGTCCAGCTCGCGGCCCGGTACGGGGGCATTGGCGCCTCGGGAGGCGGCCTGATCGACGGTTGGGCCGACCGTCCTCCGCTGAACCAGTACGCTCGGCAGAACTACCGCTCGGAGGCGAGCTGGCTGGCCTGGCGCAACGCCGCCTGCTCCGCTGCCGCCCTGGATTGGCTGCTTGGAGCCTACGGCCAGCCGCTCGGGAGCATCGACGATGCTATCGCCCTCATCGGGCCGAACACGGGTATCTCGACCTCGCTCGGCCTGCTCGATGCTCGCGGCCCAGCGCTGGCCCGAGCCCTGAGCGCGCGGGGCCTCCACCCGCGGACCCCTGGCCAGCAGCCTCTCAACTCGTCGACTCAGCTGAAGGTGTGGTTGGATCAGGGTCCGCTGCTGATGGACGGCGCCCGCTGGTTTGGCCAGGGCCACTGGTTCGTGGCCATCGGCTACGACCAGAACGGCGTGTACACCCGCGATTCCAGCGGCTGGGACACCCGCTATCTGACGTGGTCACGCTTGTATGGCGAGGTGGGCTTCAGCGGCTGGGTCGTGGGGGTCACGCCCTGATGGCCGCTGCCTCCAACTCCGGCGTGTCCAGTGTCGTCCCGGCACACCTCCTGGGGCTGCCAGGGCGATCGACACTCCTGGGCTGAGACACGCGGCACATGACTCCCCTTGGAGAGTTGATCGCACGCATCCCGTGTCATCGTGCCGATCGCTCCCGGGCCGGCTGGCGACCAGCAGCCGCGGCTACTTCTTTGACGTCGCAAGCCGGACCCCGTCGTCACACCGCCTGGAGCAGAGCAGCACGGCTTCCCGGAGCTCGGCGGCATTAGCGACCTCCACGTCCGGATCCTCCTGCCACGACCGCGCCTGCTGCCACCGATGGCGCCCCGTCCTCAAGAGTACGTTGCGCATGCTCAGTGCGCGGGCGGGGGCGATGTCGTTGTCGATGCGGTCGCCCACCATGACGCATTCGGTCGGATCGACGCCGAGGTCGGCGCACACGCGCAAGAACAGGCGTGGGTCGGGCTTGCTGAAGCTGTGCGTGCCACTCACCTCGCGGTGGTGAAAGAAGCGCCCGATACCTGCCCCGTCCAGACGGGCCAGGGCAGCCGGTCGCTGGTTCGCCGCGAGACCAAGACGCACTCCGCGCTCGTGGAGCTCGGACAGCAGCTCCGCCATGCCTGGCCGAAGCTCGAAGCTGGCGGCCTCGTAGGTCCGGTGCCAGATGGCATCGTAGATCTTTCGCGACAGCGCGACATCATGGCTGGTCACGCGCCAGATGATCGCCTGGTAGGCATTCGGAGCGAACGCCTCGACCGCAAAACGACACGCCCGCGCATAACCTTCGTCATCGACTTTCAGATCGGCCACACTGAGCTCGTGCCGGATGGCCTTGTCCAGCTCACGTTCCAGCGTCACCTCGGTATCGAGCGGGCCGCCGATGTCGAACAGCACGGCCCGCCTGGTCATACGCAGACTCGTCTCATCGGGCACGTGCCCAGTTCAGCCGCACGTAGTCTTCGGGGATCAAGGCGTACATGTGCCTGTCGGTCAGCAGCCCGGCTTCGCCCGGCGCGCAGCGTCGCAACGTTCCTTCCAGCGTGTACCCGAGTCGTTCGGCAACCTGCTGGCTCCGCCGGTTGCGGGGGTCTATCTGAATCTGGACCCGGTTGGCTTGCAGTCCGTTGAAGGCCAGCGAGGTCAGCAGCCTGACCACCTCCTGCATGTACCCGTGGCCCTGGGCGGTGGCCCGCAGCCAGTACCCGATCTCGAAGCGCCGCAGCTCCCACTCGATCCGATGCAGGCCGCTGCCGCCCAACAGCCGACCAGTTGCGAGGTCGAAGATCCCCACGGGCAGGTCCTCGCGCAGCAGCCAGTGGGCCTGAGCGCGGCGAATGAACGTCCGGCTATCGTCCAGCGAGCGGTGGCCATGCACCCACGGCAGCCAGGGGGCGAGATGTGCGCGCGACTCCTCGATTGCTTCGAGCAGGGCGGCGGCGTCCTCCTGTCCATAGGGCCGCACCAGGACGCGCTCGCCCTGAAGCTCGTCGGGCAGCTCGATCAGCAGTGGCGTGGTGGTCACGCGTTCCTGGGTGCCGACTGCGCGTTCTGCGCCTGGACAAGCGCCGACCGGATGAACGCCGTCTTGGCCTGGGAATAGCTGGCCCCGGAGGTGTGGCGCGGCGCCAGCTCCCGCTTCAGCCGCTCGTAGGCCGCCGCCAGGTCCGGCCGCGCCCGCAGAATGTCGCGGAACGCGAGGTGTGCGCGCCAGAAGCTGGACCCGTACTGGGTCAGGTGGAGATGAGCGAGTTCAGTTCCCTGCTCGAAGTCCTCCGTCCAGCGCTCGAAGTAGCGATCGTCGGGCAGGTCCCGCATAGCCTCCGGCACGAAGTGGTAGCCCAGAGTCTCGAGCGGCGCGATACAGCCCTCGGCCTCTGCCAGACGCGGCAGTCCACCCATGATGTCGATGATAGGCTTGGCCCCCAGGCCAGGAACGGCCGTGCTGCCGACGTGCTCAAGCGCGATAAGCCGGTCCCCGAGCACCTTCAGAACGCTCGTCTTCTCCCGCTCAAAGAACATGGGCCACTGCGAGTCGTACGCCACGATGATGAGGCGCTTTGCAACGCGCGTCGTTGTGCCCCCCCCCCCGTGGTCGGTCCGGCGCAGCTCTCTCATAGCTACATGGTTCTGCCGCTGAGAGTACCCCATTGACCGAAGCAGCCGGCACAGGTATTCTCGGCGCCCAGTGCCACGGGTAGCTACGCGGGCAACTTGCGGCGTGGGACGGCGGTCGCCGGCCAGGAGCGCAACGTGCGCGACGCGGGCGTAGTCACAAGTCGCGACGTGGCGCTGCGCGCTGGCGTCTCGTACGTGTCAATGGGACCCGCTACGTGAGCACTGCCTTGCGCGAGCGCGTCGAGGCGGCAATCCGGCAGGTGGGCTACAGCGGGTGAAGCAGTCGGGGCCCCGGCGCGGCTCGCGGCGCGTCCTGCTGAACGTCGATCTGGCGGTGCGGGCGTTGTGCGGCGTGATGATGGTGCGGACGAGCGTGGTCAGTCGCGACGGCTCCAGCCTGGCAACCGCGGCTCAACGGGTGGAGTGATGAGCGGCTCGGCTGCCAGCGTTCTCAGCATGCGCGGGATCGCCAAGCGATTCCCCGGGGTCGTGGCGCTCGATGGCGTGGATTTCGACGTGCGGGGTGGCGAGGTGCACGCGCTCATGGGCGCCAACGGCGCCGGCAAGTCGACGCTGATCAAGATCCTCGCCGGCGCCTATACGCCTGATGCCGGCGACATCGCCATCGAGGGACGGGTCGTCGCCATTCCCGATCCCCACGTCGCGCAGCAGCTCGGCATAAGCCCGGTGCACCAGGAGCTGAACCTCGCTCTGCCGCTCAGCGT
>JAABUQ010008912.1_pt1 | contig 13835 bp, 13 predicted proteins | sample 5560001 | NCBI WGS metagenome assembly JAABUQ01 (sample SAMN10711888, study PRJNA513371) | rock metagenome | isolation source: Antarctica rocks | place: Antarctica: Victoria Land, Finger Mt nord | collected 2015-12-18
ATTGTAAATATCATGTAGTATGGATAACAAAATATAGAAAGCCTGTAATGATCGGATTGGTGGGGGAGCGGGTTCGGGAACTGATACGTCAAATATGCAAAGGGCATGATGTGGAAATATTGAAAGGGCATGTCAGCAAAGACCATGTACATTTGTTTGTATCGGTTCCGCCACATTTGGCAATAAGCAAATTAGTGCAATATCTAAAAGGGAAAAGTTCCTATAAGTTGTTACAGGAGAATAAGCAGTTATCAAGGGTGTTTTGGGGAAGGCACCTATGGGGAAGAGGATATTTTGTGGCCACTTCTGGTAATATAACGGATGAAGTGGTACTGGAATATATAAAAAACCAGGATGAAGATCCAAAAGACGAAGATTTTACAATTAGTGAATAAGCTTAAAGTCGACTTCAGTCGATAACAAATCTATCGGCCTTCAGCCGATAGTAGTTTAATAAAGGGTACTTTGAAATCAACTTATTAACTTTGGATTAAAGCTTGAAGGATTGTTAACGTATCTTTTCCAACAAAATTATTGTCAATTACTTCACCCTGTATTTCCGGTGCTTTAATTCCTTTTCCCCAGCGGGTTCGGCTGGTAAAAATGCGTGCCTCGTCCCATAACCCGGCATCAATAAAAAGCTGTAAAGTTTTGGCACCGCCTTCAATGATCAACGATTGAACGTCTTGCAAATACAATTGGAACAAAATATACTGAGGTAAAAACAGTTCAAAATTTTCTAAGCCAATATATTTCAGCTTTCCTTCCAATGCTGTTTTTACCTCATTAAAAATATAAGTTTCTGTGGATTGGTCAAACAAATGCAAGTTAGGGCTAAGTTCCAATCTCCGGTCAATCACTATCCGTTTCGGTTGCTTTGCCTGCGGCTGATAACGGTTGTTCAACTGCGGGTTATCTGCCGCTGCCGTGTTTTTTCCTACGAGAATTGCATCTTCTTCGCTTCGCCACAGGTGAACTAATTTTTTTGAAATCGAATCCGAGATCCATTGCTGGCTGCCATCTGCAGGGGCAAAAAAAAGGTCCTGGGTTTGCGCCCATTTTAAAATGATGTACGGCCGCTGCTTTTGGATCCGCGTAAAAAAACGTTTGTTCAGCTCCAAACATTCCGCTTCCAGGACATTTTCAACCACCTCAATCCCGGCTTTCCGTAGTTTTTCAATCCCTTTTCCATCAACTTGTGTAAACGGATCGCGACAGCCAACCACCACTTTCGGGATTTGGTTCCGGATAATCAGATCAGCACAAGGAGGCGTTTTTCCGAAATGTGCGCAAGGTTCCAGCGAAACATAAATGGTCGCTTTTTTTAACAATTCTGCTGCATTGGAATGCTTATCAAATGCTGCTTTTACGGCATTGACTTCCGCATGCGGTTCCCCGTATTTTTGGTGGTAACCTTCGCCGATGATTTTGTTTTGATGAACGATCACTGCGCCAACCATCGGGTTCGGACTAACAAAACTTGCGCCCAAAGCAGCCAGTTCCAAACAGCGGCGCATGTATTTTTCGTGATTGTCCATGATGCAAAAGTAGCTTTTTCCGTTCTTTGCCGCATGAAAACTGTTGGCGAAGCACGTATTTGGCTTAAAGAAAAACTCAAAAGTATTTATGCTGAAGAAGAACTGCCCGGCATTTTGTTTTTAACGCTGAATTTCATCACCGGATTATCGCAAACACAGTTGCACGTTTTCCCTGAAAAAGAAATGACGGATGCCCAAATCCGGATGCTTCTTTTATCGACCCAAAAATTAAAAACCGGTATGCCAATACAATACGTTTTGAATGAAACGGAGTTTTTTGGGTTGAAGTTTGAAGTTAATCCGTCTGTATTGATTCCCCGGCCGGAAACGGAAGAATTGGTTGCGTGGGTTTTGGAGGGGAAAGGTGATAAAGAGAGCGGGGATTTAAGGAGCGGTGAGCGTGAAAAGGCAATAAGCATTTTGGATATTGGCACCGGTAGCGGCTGTATCCCAATCGCGATCAAAAAAAACTGGCCAGAAGCAGCAGTTTCAAGCTTAGATATTTCTGCGGAAGCTTTGCAAACCGCCCAAAAAAATGCGTTGCTAAATGAAGTTGAAGTAAATCTTTTTCAGCAGGACATACTCAATTTTTACCCGGTAAAAGAAGCATCACAGTATTCCATTATCGTCAGCAATCCGCCTTATATTACACCCTTAGAACAAAAATTAATGCAGCCAAATGTACTGGATTTCGAACCGTACCAGGCTTTGTTTGTACCCGAAAACGATCCGCTGCTATTTTATCGAACCATTGCCCGCCATGCTTCTTTTATGCTCCAAAAAAATGGTTTGCTGTTTTTAGAGATTAATGAAAAATACGGACAGCAAACATTGGGACTTTTGCAGCAAAATGGTTTCGTTGAGTTGGAGTTGCGAAAAGATTTCCGGGGGAAAGATAGGATGGTTAGAGCGATGAAGGTTTGATTGCTATTAAATGTGAGCTAAGTGTTCGGTTTCGTACAATAGCTTGTATCATAATCGAACAATTATTAGAGTAGGAAAATTTACTTTTAATATAGTGTATTGATTATCAATTATTTAAAATTTAGGCATGTTTTTTATCTATTTAGCGAAGTTCTAAACTTACTTATCCTTTCAACTAAACTTACCCTTAATCAAATCAATTACAACTTACTATCATGATTAAAAATGCATTTTTAGTAGCATACAGAACTTTACTTAAAAACAGAACTTATGCTTTTTTAAACATAAGTGGACTTTCAATTGGTCTATCTTGCGTTATTACAATTTTTATAGTAGTAAGTTTTGAATTAAGTTTTGACAATTTCCACCAAAACTCAGATCACATTTTTAGGATAATTAGTGGAACTAAGACAGGAAATTCAGATTTTCAAAAGCCTGGTGTACCGTACCCATTTAGCAACGCTCTCAAGATAGATAAGCCTGATATCAAATCCGCTACTATCTTAATTGCAGGAGATAATCAAATAACAATATTGAATTCCAGCAATAATACAAAATATAAGGATAAAAAGGGGTTAGTATATGCCGGATCAGATTTTTTTCAAATATTTAAATTTTCCTGGCTTTATGGTAATGCAAAAAGTTTAGACCAACCTGGATTCATAGCCTTGAATGAATCTACTGCAAATCAATATTTTGGTAATTGGAACCAAGCAATTGGAAAAATAATTCAAATTGACCAGGATAAAGTTTATACCGTAGGCGGTATAATCAAGGATCCACCATCTAATACTGATTTTCAATTTAAAATTATAGCCTCCTATTCATCCTTAAACAGAATTAATAATTGGAATGAGACATGGAGTAACAGACAGAGTTATATACTTTTACCAAATAATGTTTCAAAAAGCAACATAGAAAGTTTCCTTTCAGGCTTTGCCAATAAAAATTTCGATAATTCCAATTCAAAACATTATTTTTTACTTGAACCATTATCGGATGTACATCGAAACAGTAATTTTCTAAATTTCCTTCGTAGAAGCATGCCTATAGCAATAATACTTGTTTTAACTTTTATCGGTGGATTTCTACTTTTAATTGCATGTATAAATTATATAAATCTTTCTACTGCTCAAGCATTTAAAAGAGGAAAGGAGATTGGAATTCGAAAAGTATTAGGCAGTTCCAGAAGTCAACTAATTCTATTTTACATTTTTGAAACTCTCCTTATTATTCTTATTGCAGTTATATTGGCAATTGTCTTAAGCTTTCTTTTTTTACCATTTATCAAATCTTTAATAGGAATTCCGGATTCATTTAATGGGTGGAATAAATCCCTGATTCTATTTATTATTGCTATAATAATTTTCTGCACAGTTTTTTCAGGTATGTATCCGGCTTTTTTAATTGCAAGATTTAACCCCGTTTCTTCTTTAAAAAACCAAGTAGTGTCCCAGTCGGGAAAAAGTATTAATATGCGTCAAACTTTGGTCATACTTCAATTTGTAATCTCTCAAATACTCATTATTTGCACTTTCATCATGATCCGGCAAATGAATTTTATTAATAAGATGGATTTAGGATTTGACAAAGAGGCGGTTATTGTGTTACCGATTCCGAATGACAGCGTAAGTGTACAAAAGTTTAATTTAGTTAAGCAAAAATTATTAGGTATTCCATCTATCAAATACGTTAGCTTTAGTAATTCTTCACCTTTTTCAGATGCAAATATTCAGTCAAAGTTACAATTTGATCAAAGACCACAGACCGAAGATTTTGAAGCCAATATCTATTCTGCAGATAATGAGTTTTTCAAAACATACAAAATGTTATTTTTGGCTGGAAGACCTTTAGCTGAATCAGATACAGCAAAGGAGTTTGTTGTTAATGAGGAAATGATACATAAACTTAATGTCCAAAATCCGAAATCTCTTATTGGAAAATTTATAAAGTTAGAAGGGCAATCTCCTAAATTAATTGTTGGGGTAATTAAAGATTTTCATCAAAATGTATTTACAAAAATCACTCCTGTAATATTAACCTCTAATATCAAAGATTATAGATTTCTAAATATTAAAGTTCAGATGAATTCATTTGCCACAACAATTTCTAACATAAAATCAATATGTTCATCGGCTTTTCCTAAGGATATATTTGAATATAATTTTTTAGACTCACAAATAAAATATCAATATGAAGCGTTAAGCAACATAATAATCCTTTTTAACTTTTTTACTGTAGTTGCAATCATTATAGCTTGCCTGGGTGTTTATGGATTAATTTCTTATGATATAATTCAGAAAACTAAAGAAACAGCAATTCGTAGAGTATTAGGAGCTTCTGTATTTAATATAATAAGTTTGTTCACAAAGAATATCATTAAACTTATTCTTGTTGCATTGTTAATTTCGGTTCCATTAACAATTTTTATTATGTCAAATCTACTTCAATTATTTGTTTATAGAACAAGTATGTCATTGTGGATATTTTTAGTAGGTGGTGCCGCTACTATGTTACTTGCTTTATTTACCGTTATTTTTAAAATTTTAAGGGCTGCATTATCCAATACGGTAAAAAATCTTAGAACCCAGTAAATAACTTTCGAATAAATATCGATTGTTATAGTAGTTTAGTAATCGTATATCTTCAGTATTACCTACGTTTTAATTTATATAATTTAATAAAAAACGTTACCCGTTAATATTCTTGTACAGTTGTAAATATTATAACATAAATCAATGTTATCTTGTTAAAGTTCCGTTTACTTAACTATCTTTAATTCTATAAAAACATTCCATTTCAAAAAGGTTTTTAAAAGCTATTCAAAGAGTTGGCCTAAATGAAAATTTACCTCAACTTGTTCAACAGCAAACTTTAAACCTATCCTACATATTTTTAAAAGTTGATAAACGTTTAATGAAAATTGATCTTTCATCAATTGTACACATAGAGGGATTTGGCGATTATCTCAAGGTACATACCACCCATCAAACCCATGTTACTTATATGACTTTAGGGAAATTAGAATCGCTTTTGCCTGCTTCTATTTTTATCCGAATTCATCGTTCAATTATAGTAAACACGTCTTTTATTCAATTTATAGAAGGAAACGTTGTAACGGTTAATAATACTGACTTTGCAATTGGTCAAACTTACCGGGAGGGTTTATTAAAAAAGTTGAATTGATAGTTTAATAGTAGGGAAACTTAGAATTTTAATTTTTAATAATTTATTGCTAAAGGAACCTGCTTTATTTATAAGTACATTTTCTTCAACTTCTTAATAAAGTTGGAGACAAAAATAGTTACTTACACCTAACAATTATTAAAGTTCAAAGCAGTTTATTGTAACGATTGAAAAAGCAAAGCCTGATCTTCTTGCGTAATTGTTAAATCCCCTGCAAAAGAAAAACTTCTGGTTTCGCTGTCAATTGTTAAAATCCCAACCGGCAAAAGTGCCTTTTCCTGTTTCATGGATTCCAGTCCGTAATCTGTTTCTCCGTCCGGGTTCACATTTTGCCAGCGGTTATTATCCATTTCATAAATAAAATACCGCTGTTGGTGATTTTTTACAAACTGATCATGGTTTTCCCGGATGGGTTTTAATTGAACTAAGCGATCGTGTGATATTTGTACAGGTGCAATTTCCATCGGTTTTTTCTTGTTGATAAATTGGGCGATACTGTTTTTACCAGCATAAAAACAGTATTTCTTTCATCAGGATAAACACCAAAACAAACTTTTGTTCGATTGGAAGCCGGGCAAATTTAAGAATGTTAAGGTGTTTTGATAACTTTGGATCGGTAACATCCGCATGACTACACAAGAAATCCTTCAGCATTACTGGAAGCACGAGGCGTTCCGTCCAATGCAGGAAGACATTATCCAGTCCGTTTTATTAGGTTACGATACGCTGGCACTGCTGCCGACCGGTGGCGGCAAATCGGTTTGTTTCCAGGTTCCGGCGTTGGCAAAAGAAGGTATTTGTATCGTGGTTTCCCCGTTGATTGCATTGATGAAAGACCAGGTAGAAAACCTACAGGCAAAAGGGATAGAAGCCATCAGTATTGTTTCGGGCATGGGCAGAAGAGAAGTAGATATTGCGCTGGACAATTGCGTTTACGGAACGATCAAATTCCTGTATTTATCTCCGGAAAGATTGCTGTCAGAATTGGTGCAAGAGCGCATTCGCTACATGAACGTGAATTTGTTTGCGGTGGACGAAGCGCACTGCATTTCCCAATGGGGTTACGATTTTCGTCCTTCTTATCTGCACCTGGCCGATCTCCGTCAGCTTCACCCCAACGTTCCGGTTCTGGCTTTAACGGCAACGGCAACGGCACAGGTTCGGGAAGACATTCAACAGAAATTGTTGTTTAAAAGAAGCCATGTTTTCCAGCAAAGCTTTGAGCGGCAAAACCTGAGTTATGTGGTTCAGGGCGATGAAAACAAGCTGCGCAAAATGCTGCAGGTGATTCATGGCGTAAAAGGCAGCGGTATCGTTTATGTACGAAGCCGGAGGGAAACTTTTGAAATTGCCAAATATCTGAACCAGCATCAAATCCCTGCCGATTATTACCACGCCGGATTACCAGCCGAAGAACGTTCCGTCAAACAGGAAAACTGGAAGAACAACGAAGTCCGCATCATCGTTGCCACCAACGCTTTTGGAATGGGCATAGATAAGCCGGACGTGCGTTTTGTGGTCCATAAAGATGTGCCCGAAAGTTTGGAAGCGTATTACCAGGAAGCGGGCAGGGCAGGGCGCGACGGTCAAAAAGCTTACGCCGTGTTGCTTTACACCAAAAGTGATCGGCTGCAGTTGGAGAAAAAGTTTGAATTGAGTTTTCCTTCGGTAGAAGAGATCAAAAAGACCTATCATTATTTGGGCAATTACACACAATTAGCTTACGGAGCAGGCGAAGGATTAAGTTTTGATCTGGATATCGGCGCTTTTTGTGCCCAATTTAAACTCGACCCGGTTAAAACATTGAATGCCTTAAAGTTTTTGGAACGGGATGATTATTTAGCTTTTACAGAAAGTGTTTTCCTGCCTTCGCGTTTTCGTTTTGAAGTGGGAAATGAAGATTTGTACCGTTTTCAGATTGAAAATGAAGGTTATGACCATTTTATAAAAACTTTGCTGCGTGCTTATGGCGGTTCGTTTGAAAATTACGTCCGCATCCGCGAACTGGACATTGCCCGGCGGCTGAACCAAAGTGTGCAGCAGGTGGTGGCGCAGTTAAAATATCTGGAAGAGCAGCAGATTTTGAGTTACCTGCCGCAAACCGATCAGCCGCAGGTTACTTTTACCAAGCCGCGGCAGGATGACCTGCACGTCATTATTGACCGTAAATTTTTGGAAGACCGCAAGCAGGTTTTCCATCAAAAAATGGAAGCCGTTTTTACTTATGCCGAAAGCAGGCAATGCCGCAGCCGGATGTTGCTGGCATATTTGGACGAACCTGACGCGCCGATTTGCGGGCATTGCGATGTTTGCTTAGAAAATAAACGGCTCGAAAAAGCATCGGAAATTTTCGACCGGATCACGCAGGAAACAATAGACCGGCTTTCTATACAAAGCAGTTCTGTAGAAGATTTAATAGGTTCGATCAAAACCGGACGGGAAAAAGAAAAATTGCAGACCATCCGCCGTTTGCTGGATGCCGGAAAAATTAAATCAGACGGAGAAAAATATTATCTTTAAACTGGAAACTTTCTTTGATTGCCAATGCTTCTTTTAGCAGTATAAATTTGAGTTGCCTCCATTCTACTTCATCAAAACCATGAAAAAACAACCTTTAATTATTTGCTTTTATTTTTTCAATGTTGGTTTCATACAAAAACTTCCTATACAAAAGGTTCGGGAAAAGTTAACGTTTTGAGCGAGTTGACCGTAAATATCAGCGGTGCAGGTGGCGTGGAATACAAAGGTAATCCGGCAAAAATCAACAATGAAAACTCTGGTGCAACGAGCATTAAAAAGATCCAGTAAAAACAGTATGCTTCTTTTATCGGTAAAAAATATAAACACAGATTTTATGGGCATAAAAGAAGTATTATAAATTTTTTCAAATGAAATTTAAACAGGCTCTAAAGCTATTCTTCAAATTTAGGAATCCCAACAGTTTTAAGTATATGGTTAGCCTTATCAATTTTATCTTTAAACAGTCCTTTTTCAAGGTATTTGTCTAAACTTTTATCAACCTTATTGATAACAGGTTTTTTACCGGTATTTTTTGTTTGCTTCATATTGTAAAATTACTTCTTTTTTCTTTTTACTAAAAACGCTTCAAATTCTGTTTGTTTTTGAAAGGGTTGCCAGTCTTCATCTACAAGCCCAAATACCTCAAAATCTTCTTGAATTTCTTCCACATTATTACTTATTCCTATCCTGTAAAGCCGTGTACGTGCTTTTGTACTGCCTGTAGCAAAAACTATCGCCTCCGGAAACTTATCTGTAAAAGTGTATAAAGTAGATGCAACGGTGGCTAATACTTTTTCGCTGTCGCCATTGTTGGTAACAACTTCATCATCAATTTCCCCAGTAGTTTCGTCTTTATCGCCAAATCCCAAGTTATAAAAGTTATGTAAATGAGTTTCGCTGTAAATAACCAGTTTAGGGATTTTACCGTTTATACCATCACTTACAAATTCAAAGACCATAGAAGTCTCACCAATGTTAACCGGATATTTATCAATTTTCATTTTTTCTGAAAAGGCTTTTTTGGCTTTTTTAAATTAAAAGGACACACAGAAATTAAGGTGTTAAAAGAAGTATCTTTTAACTTCTTTTAACACCTATAAATTGTACAATGGTTTTTGCTTGCAAAGCTTAATTTTGCTAATCTTTTGATCTAATTTTCTTCAAAATCCAATTTCTGTATTGAAGAACGTATCGCTCAATTCCGCATATTGCTGTATTGCAGCGGCTGGCCAAAATCTTCGCCGCGGCAAAGTGAAATAACCGCTTGCAGGTCGTCAATTTTCTTGGCGGTCACCCGCACCTGGTCGTCCATAATGGCAGCCTGAACTTTCAGTCCGCTGTCTTTTATTTTTTTGACAATTTTTTTGGCCACTTCTTTGTCAATCCCTTCCACAATTTTAATTTCCTTGCGGACCATGTTGCCCGAGGCATATTCCTGCTTGCCAAAATCCATTGCATTCGGGTCCAAACCTTGTTTCACCATGCGGCTGATGATGGAATCCTGGATTGCTTTTAAACGCATATCGTTCTCCGTAACGATGGTTATTTCGTTGGTTTTTTTATCCAGCTCAACCGTGCTTTTGGAATCGTTGAAATCATAACGGTTCAGGATTTCTTTTTTGGCATTGTTGATGGCATTGTCCAACGTTTGTGCGTCGATTTTGCTGATGATATCGAAAGAAGGCATAATATATTTTTTATATTTAAGGAATTGAATTTTAACTGATAGCTTTATCAGGAATAAAATATGAAAGCAAGTTAGTACAATATTAGGAAATGCAACTGTTCATAACCGCTTTATCACCTTATAAACCTCACGATGAAAAAGAAAGTTAAATCAAAAGTAAAAAACAAAGAACTGGAAAACAGCATTACCGGAAAATTTATGGAAGCCGTAAAAGGGCTTGGCCATGATGCGGAAAAACTAAAAAAAGAGATCGTTAAAGCGGGCAAAGCAGTTTCCCAAAAAATCGGCAGCAATTTAAAATCCGCAGAAAAAGCAGCAACCAAAGCTGTAGCTGAAAAAAATCAGCCCGAAAAAAAAGCCGGTAAGAAAAAAGACAAAGATATAACAGATATCAAAGCAAATAAAGTGGTTTCTAAAGTGAGCAAGGCTTCTGCAAAAACTTCCAACGTTTCCAGCCGTTCTGTTGCGAAACCCACTCTGCCTGTTATAAACAAAGCAACAGAAGCCAATGCCCAAAAAGAGGTGGTAAAAGAAGCATCGGCCCCAGCCCCAGAAAAACGGACCCGCGCACCGAGAAGAAAAAAAGAGGAGATCGAGGCACAGAAGAACAAAGAAAATGTATCGGTAAAAGAAGCATCGGCCCCTGTAAAACGCACACGTGCGCCACGAAAACCCAAACCAACAGCAGCCGATGAAGGCCAGCCAACAGAAACAACCGGTTCTGCTGTTTTATAGTTGGGGCAAAATTGGGGCGGTTGTTGACCTCTCCTTAACATTCAAATATAGATTTTTACGTTCCCGGTACAACCTTCCGGGAATTTTTTGTTGTTAGTCTGATATGAGTTTTAAACACATTCCTCTAACCAACCGCGAAATTAGCTGGTTGTATTTTAATGACCGTGTTTTGCAGGAAGCCGCAGATGAAGCTGTTCCGCTGATAGAAAGAGTTCGGTTTCTGGCGATATTTTCATCCAATATGGACGAATTTTACCGCGTACGGGTAGCCACGCTGAACAGGCTGGCCAACCTGAACGAAAAAGTAAAAGAAATTTTGGGGTATAATCCGCGCAAGGTTTTGAGCGAGATCAAAAATTTGGTGATCAAGGAAGAAAAAAAATTCAACAACTTGTACGAGAACATCATCCTGAAAAAACTGGCAGAAGAAAAGATTTTTATCCTGGATGAAAAGCAGCTAAACGTCACGCGGGGAACTTTTGTAAAAAGCTATTTTCGGGAAAAACTACTATCCAATGTGGTTCCCATCATGCTGGACAAACATACGGCCATACCGGAGCTAAAAGACCAGGCCATCTATTTTTTTGTCAGGCTGAGCAAAACCGAAACGGAAAGCAATACCAAGCTGGCACTGATTGAAATACCGGAAAGCATGTCGCGTTTTTTGGTGCTCCCGGATACCAACCAGCTCAAATTTATCATTATGCTGGATGATATTATCCGCTATTGCCTCGATGATATTTTCTTCATTTTTGATTACGATATAGTTGAAGCTTATTCCATTCAGCTTACACGCGATGCAGAGTTGGACCTGGATAAAGAAATAAGTGAGAAATTTATCGAATCGCTTTCCAAAAGTTTGCAGAAACGGAAAAAAGGCAAACCGATGCGCTTGTTGTACGATACGGAAATGCCGTTGGACATGCTCTCTTACTTAGTGCGCAAGATGCAGTTGAAGGCCGACAGCTTGATCCCGGGCAGCCGCTACCACAATTTCAAAGATTTTATCAAGTTCCCAAATGTGGGCAGGCCGGAACTGGAATATCCTAAACTGCCATCGCTGGAAGTCCCGAACCTGTCTTTTGGGAAAAGCCTGCTGGGCATGATCAGCAAGCGCGATTTTTTGATCAGTACACCTTACCAGTCTTTCGATTATATCATCCACTTTTTGAGGGAAGCAGCCATCGACCCAAATGTGAAAGAGATCAGCATAACTTTATATCGGCTGGCCGAAAATTCAAGGATTATCAACGCGCTGACCAACGCTGCAAAAAATGGGAAAACTGTTCATTGCCTGGTAGAATTGAAGGCCCGATTTGACGAGCAGGCCAATATTTTTTGGAGCAGGCGGCTGGAAGAAGAAGGCGTAAAAGTGATTTACGGCGTGTCTGGCTACAAAGTACATTCCAAGATATGCTTAGTGAAACGGCTGGAAAACAAAAAGATAAGTTATTATGCTTGTTTATCTACCGGAAATTTTAACGAAAAGACAGCCCGTATTTATGCTGACCATACTTTGCTGACGGCAAATAAAAAGATCACCTCAGGTCTTGTGGCAATTTTTGATGCTTTGCAAAAAAATACTGTTCCGCAGGGGATAAAATATTTGCTGGTTTCCCCGGTTGATTCCCGCAAACTGATTTATAAATACATCGATCAGGAAATTACCAATGCTAAAAAGGGCATAGAAGCATACATTATCCTGAAAATGAACAGTTTGGCAGACGAGCAGATGATTGCCCATTTATACAAAGCCAGCAATGCCGGTGTAAAAATCAAGCTGATTATCCGTGGGATGTGCTGCTTGGTGCCAGGTGTAAAAGGGTTTAGCGAAAATATTGAAGTGATCAGTATTGTAGATAAATACCTGGAACATTCGCGGGTCTATCTTTTTGCAGATGCCGGAAAAGAGCTGATGTTTCTTACTTCTTCCGATTTGATGACGCGCAACTTAGACCATCGGGTAGAAGTTGGCTTTCCAATTTTTGACAAAGAACTGAAACAGGAAATCAGGGATATGATCAACATCCAGCTTCATGACAATACCAAATCCAGGGAAATCAACAGTTTGAACAACAACCGTTACCATAAAACAGACGACAAAATCAAAGTGCGGTCGCAGTTTGATATTTATACCTACCTGAAACAAAAGAAATAATATTTTGAGATACGCTGCTATTGATATTGGTTCCAACGCTGTACGGCTGCTGATTGCTGATGTAACCGAAACTGCCCAGCCTGTTACTTTTAAAAAAAACACACTGATCCGCGTGCCTTTGCGCCTGGGCGACGATGCTTTTATCGATAAAAAAATATCCGGTAAAAAAATTGAAAATTTAGTAAAAACCATGCGCGCCTTCCGCGATCTGATGGACGTTTATGGCGTAACAGCTTACCGCGCCTGTGCCACTTCGGCTATGCGGGAAGCAGGAAACGGGCTGGAAATTGTAGGACAGGTAAAAGAGAAAGCAGGGATCGACCTGGAAATTGTGGGTGGGCAAAACGAGGCCAATATCATTTATGCCAGCCATTTTGAAGAGAAATTAGACAAGAAAAAGAACTACTTATACATTGATGTTGGCGGCGGAAGTACGGAGCTGTCCTTTTTTTCGGATGGCGTTTTGGTCGCTTCCCAATCCTTTAATATCGGTACGATCCGGATTTTGGACAATCAGGACAAAGACGAAACCTGGAAAGAAATGGAGCGGTTCCTCTCTGTTAAAACCAAATCTTACAAGGATATTACGGGCATCGGCACGGGCGGCAACATCAACAAACTGTTTAAACTATCCGAAGAAAAAGAAGGAAAAGCACTTTCGATGGCCAAATTGAAGGGTTTGCACCATCACCTCAGTTCTTATTCTTTAAAAGACCGTATTTATATTTTGGGTTTGAACCAGGACCGTGCCGATGTGATTATTCCGGCTGCCCTGATTTTTATAACGGTGATGAAATGGGCAAGTATCAAAAATATATTTGTACCGAAAGTGGGGATGGTGGATGGGATTATTCAGTTGCTGATCGATGAAAACCTGAAGTAGCCATGCTTCTTTTATGCCATAAAAATTGATGAAAAAGAAAATAGTAGTTGCCATAACCGGTGCCAGCGGTTCTATCTACGCTAAGTTATTGCTCGAAAAATTGCAGTCTTTGCAGGACCAGGTCCAGGAAGTTGGCGTGGTGATGTCTGACAATGCCCGCGACGTTTGGAAGTTTGAGCTGGATGATGAAAGTTATCAGCAATT
>JAABUQ010008913.1_pt1 | contig 13832 bp, 7 predicted proteins | sample 5560001 | NCBI WGS metagenome assembly JAABUQ01 (sample SAMN10711888, study PRJNA513371) | rock metagenome | isolation source: Antarctica rocks | place: Antarctica: Victoria Land, Finger Mt nord | collected 2015-12-18
GGATGGCGAAGGTGCTGATCCTGGAGGGGTCGCCGAAGGTGCTGGGCGCGTATCCGGAGGATCTGCGAAAGAGCGCCGTGAAGCAGCTGCAGGGTTTGGATGTGACGGTGCGCACGGGCGCGCATGTGACTGACATTCAGCCGGGGTATGTGATGGTCGGCGAGGAACGGATCGATGCGGTCGTGACGTTGTGGGGGGCGGGGGTGCAGGCGTCTCCGCTGGGCAAGATGTTGGGTGTGCCGACGGACAGAAGGGGAGGGGTGCTGGTGGATGAGCACCTGAACCCGCCGGGACATCCGGAGATCTTTGTGTGCGGGGATCTGGCGCATGTGGAGCAGGATGGAAAGCAGGTGCCAGGGGTGGCGCAACCGGCGATGCAGATGGGAACGTATGCGGCAAAGCGGATTGCGACGCTGAGCGCGGCGGCAAGTGGGACGGATGGTGTGTTGAAGGATAAGGGATTTCATTACTTCGACAAGGGGGACATGGCGACGATTGGCCGGTCCAAGGCGGTGGCGAACATCAAGTGGCCGTTCCATGCGCACTGGAGTGGATTTATGGCGTGGCTGACGTGGCTGGTGGTGCACATTTTCTTTCTGATCGGGTTCCGGAACCGGTTTGCCGTGTTCCGGCAATGGGCGTGGACATACCTGACGCTGAATGATGGGGCGCGGTTGATTACGGGAAGCCAAGACCTGCCGGGATGGGAGAAGCTGGTGACCACGACGGGTGAGCTGCACACGAGTGAGGAGCAGGTTGCCGCGGTTCCTTCGTAGGTTGGGGATTGTGCGCTGGGAAGGGCCCTCGTGCGGTGCGCGCGAGGGCCCTTCTGCGTTTGTGTTGTGTTGCGGAGTTTCCGGCTGGAGAGCCGTACGAAGGAGAGGAGGCGACAGCAGATCCCTATGGGATGACGACAAAAGAGTGGCAGCAGATACCCTACGGGATGACAACAAAAGTGCGATAGCCGCCCCTTCGGGTGGCAACAAAGGGCAACAGCAGATCCCTTCGGGATGACGACAAAAAGGATGGCGGCTGCTGAAAAATGGGGATGTCTAGACGTCGACCCTTTGCGTTACTGCGGGCGGAAGCTCGCTAGCATGGAGTCGAAGAGGGGTTTGAGGGTGGCGAAGTCGCGTTCAGGGGCGACGAAGACGAGGTAGCTGAGATCGCCGTCGGGGCGAGCGATGGTGATGAGCCAATCGCGTTCGGGGAGCTGGGCACCGGCGTCTGACACGGGAGAGCTGCCGTGGAGAATGGTGGCCTGGGCGGGGCGGCCGCCGATCTGCATGGAGGTGGGCTGACCGGTCTGCGAGAGGCCGGAGCTGCCGCTGGTGAAGCCCCCGACGAGAGCTGCGGTGGCGGCAGCGAGGGAGGAAGCGTCAGAGACGCCGTTGCCTTCCTGCTTGGCGATGCCGGTGACGACGCCATAGGCGACGCCGAAGCTGCCTGCGCCTGAGGGCGGTGCGATGGTGACGGTGCCGTCTGCGTCGTCAGACCGCTTCCAGGTGGAGGGGGCCTGGAGGGAGTAGCGAGAGATCTGGACCGGGACGAGGCGGTCGTTGAGGCCGAGGGCTGCGCGGCTGAGGGGAGCGATGGTCTGGGTGGGAGGGGCGGTCCCGGCAGAGCCCGCCTGAGCGGCGATGGGAGTGCTGGCGATGACGGCGCCGTTGCTGCCGGGGCCGGCGGCGTAGAGGCCGCTGCGCTTCCAGGCACCGGCCTGGATTTCCTTGGCGGAGAGAGGTTTCCGCTGCATGGCGACGGTGTGCATGGAGGTGAAGGCGGGAGAGGTGACGATGGGTTTCTCGAGCCGGGGAAGGGTGGCGATTTCGGCGTTGACGTACTCGGTGCGGTTGCCGGGGTTGGGGTGATCGCTGAGGAACTGGGCACCGCCGGCGCCGTATTTGGAGCGGATGGTTTCGAAGAACTGGGGAAGGCCGCGGGGGTCGTAGCCGGTCTGATAGAGGATGTTGACGCCTTCGAGGTCGGCCTGCTGCTCGTCGCCGCGCGACATGTGGAGGAAGTCGAGGTTCTGGCCCATGCCGATGCCGGCCTGGGCGAGCTGTCCGGCGGCGCCGCCACCGAGGAGGATGGCGGAGCCAATGGAGCCCAGGCCGTAGAGGAGGCTTTTGTTGCGTTGCTTGCCCATGTTGCAGGTGGAGTGGCGCATGACGACGTGGGAGATCTCGTGGGCCATGACACCGGCGAGCTGGGCTTCGGTTTCGGCGGCCTGAACGGTGCCGAGATTGACGAAGATGGAGCCGCCGGGGAGGGCAAAGGCGTTGATGTCTTCGCTGGCGACGACGTGGAAGCTGAAGGGCCACTGGCGGGGAACGCCCGGGACGAGGGGCGCGTGGGCGACGAGACGAGCGCCGAGAGCCTGCACATACTGGGTGGTGGGGTCGTTCTCTGGAAGAATCGGCATTTGCTGATAGATCTGCCGGGCGACCTTGCTGCCTTCGGCGATCTCCTGGTCTTCGGTGAAGGAGTTGCGGCAGCTGACGGGCTCGAAGCGGGCATGGGCGGGGAGGCTGGCTCCAGCAAAAAGGGCGAGGGCGAGGACGGGCACAAAGGTCGCTTGCAGGCTTCGGAGCATGACTGATCGGATCATTCGTTGTTTCCTTTTGAACTGTTCTTTACTACGGGTTGGGTCAGCTGCCTGGTTTTGCGATGACGCCGAGATCCGCCATGCCATTGACGAAGTATTGCACCGCGAGCGCAACGAGAAGGAGGCCCATGACGCGGACGAGGATGCGGACGCCGGTTTCGCCGAGACCTTTGGCGACGCGATCGGAGTTGCCGAGGACGAGATAGCAGATGACGGCGGTGACGAGGATGGAGCCAAGGATGGCGGCCATCTGCCACCAGACCTGCACCTGTCCGACGAGCACCATGACGCTGGTGATGGAGCCGGGGCCGGCGAGCATGGGGACGCCGAGCGGAACGATGCCGGCGTCGGGCTTGCTGGTGGCTTCTTGCGCTTCTTCGGTGGACTCCTGGGTGGCGGAGCGCTTGGCCTCGAGCATGTCGAGACCGATGAGCAGAAGGATGATGCCGCCGGCGATCTCAAAGGCGGCGAGCGAGATGCCGAAGAGCCGAAAGAGGTACTTGCCGGCGACAGAGAAGACGGTGAGGACGATCCAGGCGGTGAGGGTGGCTTTGCGCGCGATAGCTTTGCGCCGGGGGCCGTCTGCGCCGGCAGTGACGGCGAGAAAGGTAGGAAGCGCGGCGAAGGGATCAACAAGGAAGAAGATGGAGCTGAGCGCCAGGAGCGAAAAGCGCACATAGACGGAGTTCCCCAGGCCGGCGAGATTTACGGAATGGAGATCGAGGCCCACCTCGCCATTTTGCCATGCGGATGCGGGCGACACCCAGGTTCAGGTATGGGTGCGGATGATGAACCAGCCGGTATCCGCCGATTTACCCAGGTAATCGCTCTGGTCGACGAGGGTCCACTCGCCGCTGGCGAGCTTTTGGGCGATGAGGGTGTCCAGATCGCGTTGGGCAAGGGGTTGGCTGTGGTTATAGAGCCGCTCGGCGCCTTTCATTATGTTCATCTGGCGCTGGTAGACGATCCATTGCGGAGGCGCGGATTTGAGCTCCTGGATGAGCTTTTCGATGGTGGCGCGGGTGGAGGTGTCGAAGAAGGTCTGGACGTAGTTATGCCACGGGGGTGTATCGCAGAAGTAGTTGGGAAATGGATAGGGAAGGGAGAGGAGCTCCGGGTGGGTGACGCCGGGTTTCGCGCCGATATCCGCGCAGACTCGCTGGCTGAAGTTGAGCAGATCTCGATCGACGTACATGGGTCCATAGACCGGGTGATCGAAGGATTGGCGGCCCTGAAACATGGGAGCAACCACGTAGTTCTGCCAGGAGTAGGGGGTGAGCGCTTTGGAGGTAACGGTCGACGCGGCAAGCAGGGCCATGAACGAAAGGAAGCTGGGGTTGAGCCAAACGGCAGATCGTCGCAGGGGGTTGAGGATGGGTACAAGAAGAAGCAGAAGAGCGAGTGGGGCGTAGTAGTTGGTGATGGGCTCGGCTGCTGCGCCGGCCGAGTACGAGGCCCACTCGGCGAGGGCGAGGATGACGAGGATTTCGCGGCGGTCGAAGTTGTCTCCGCGAAGGCTGGGCACGGCGAAGCGAAGGAGAACCCATGCGGCGAGAGCGTAGAGGACAGGAATCAGGACGAGGACCACGGTCGCGATGAGCACACCATGCACAAGGAGCTCGCGCTCTGAGGCGGAGAGCAGGAACAGCAACGCAGCGAGGCACATCTGCGCGGCGAAGATGGAACGGGCTCCCGATCGCCAGAAGCGCGCGAGGAGAGCGCCTGCCCCAAGGATGACGAGGAGACCTGCGAGAGGCCGTTTGCCGTACTGAAGAAGAAACGGGGGCACATTCGCGACCACGCGGAAGGGCGCGGCAAAGATGCTGCCGGTTCCGCCTTTGCTGCCGGCGGCATGAAAGATGCTGTTGCTGAGATACGCGCCGAGGGTGTCTCCGGTGAGACTGACAACGGCGATGACGGTCACGGCGGCCATCAGCATAAAAAGCGCGGCGCTGAGGAGCCGACGATGACGGAGGAGGACCATCTGGCAGATCAGCGCGGACGCGAGAAGTGCGGCGCCATCGGTAAGCCGGGTGGTGATGGTGAGGCCAGCGAGGAGGCCAAGGATGGCGATGAGGCGGAGTTGCTGCCGTTTGGTTGTGGATCGGGCAAGCAGAAGGAGCAGCAGGAGCGAGTAGAGGATGAGATTTTCAGCGAGCACGTGGTAATCGTCGAAGCGATACGAGTGACCACAGACGATGAAGGCGAAGCTGCCGAGCAGAACAATGCCTTTTTGCCAGTCGGGCCAGGTGGATTCGCGCAGAACCAGAAGCAGACCGAGGCACATGGCGCCGATCTCAAGGACGGGCGGGATCTGAGTGATGACCAGCCTGTGACCGAAGAGGCTCATCCAGGCGTCGGTGATCAGGACGAAGAGGGGTTGCAAAGCGACGTGGAGATCTGTGTAGAGGTGGGCGCCGCTATGGAAGGTCATGGCGTACCAGAACCACATTGCTTCACCCCCCATCTGGGTGTTGAGGATCATCGCCAAGCCAAGGAGGAGGCAAAGCACGATGGCCGCCATTTGAAAGACCGGGGCGCCTGAGGCACCACGCGTGGCGTTGTGTTCACTCACTTGGTACATAGGTCGGTTGGATCTCCGATCGCTTTGAGGATTGCTTGCACGATCGTCGGGTCGGCGGATCTAGGGAGCCACGTCGAGGATGCTTGCAGCCTACAGCCTACTGCAGGGGGTCTCTGCGCAATCGTCAATTTGCAGCGACGGTCGATATAGAATGTGTGCTCACACCTGAGGATTGAGTATGCCCTTACAAACGACACAGAATATCTGGCACAACGGCGATTTAATTCCGTGGGAGAAGGCCCAGATCCACGTGATGAGCCATGTTATCCACTATGGGTCATCGGTATTTGAGGGGATCCGCTGTTACGCGCAGCCCGCGGGGAACGGAATTTTTCGCCTCGAAGAACATATGGCACGGTTTATCGACTCGGCCAAGATCTATCGCATGCCGCTGCCGTACACGATCGAGCAGCTGTGCTCCGCGGTGGTGGATGTGGTGGAGGCGAACGGAGTGGCGCCGTGCTACATCCGGCCGGTAGCGTTTCGTGGGTATGGCGAGATTGGGGTAAACCCGCTGAAGAGTCCGATTGAGGTGTATGTCGCGAACTTTCCGTGGGGCAAGTATGTTCCGGGAAACGCCGGGGCGGACGTGTGTGTGTCGTCCTGGTCGCGGCTGGCGCCGAACACGATGCCGTCGCTGGCGAAAGCGGGTGCGAACTACATGAACTCGCAGCTGATCCGCATGGAGGCCGAGATCAACGGATATGCGGAAGGGATTGCGCTGGACGTGAATGGGTATCTGTCGGAGGGATCGGGCGAGAATCTGTTTCTTGTGCGTGGGGGCGTGCTGTACACGACGCCGCTGGCGAACTCTGTGCTGAACGGCATTACGCGCAACGCAGTGTTGACGATCGCAAGGGAGATGGGGATTGCGGTCGTGGAGCAGGCGTTGCCGCGGGAGATGTTGTATATCTCGGAGGAGGCGTTCTTTACGGGGACCGCGGCGGAGGTCACGCACCTGCGATCGGTGGACCGGATCCTGGTGGGCGATGGCAGCATGGGGCCGGTGACCAAGGTGATTCATGACGAATTCTTCGCGCTGGTAAATGGAACGAAGCCGGATCGCTTTAACTGGCTGACGCCCGTGACAGTGAAGGCGGCTGAGGTTGTGAACGCCTGAGTTGCGATCGCGTCGAAGGTAAGAGGCCACTCCGGATTGGGGTGGCCTCTTTATATCTGGCGACGGTGACGGGTTGAGCTAGAGCATGATACTGATGCGGAGATCCTTGCTGAGGGAGGGCTCTGGCGTTGTTGAGGTTTGCTTGGCACCGGCAGGATGTTTCTCAAGGGCCACCTCGCTTTCCAAGCTTCCTGGGTGAAGAAGCTGTCGATATAGTTCATGTCCTTTTTGGAGTTGACTTCGCGGTGTGATGCGGGCGTGAGATGGGTGGGTTCTGACGTTCCGAAGGAACTGCTGCTGTTCCTTTTGTGACTCCCGCAATTTTTCTGTTGTGAATTTATGAAACTACCCGTAAGGTGGAGCCACCTCTACAACTGATTTACAGATTTCTGGCTCCCTGAACCACTGCTCTTTCTATCAGAACCCGCAGTTTGTCAGCTCGTCCGCCACGATGTTGTAGCAGCACCCGCACGTCCATGAACAAACACCACTGACCCGTGGTCATAGACCCGTATTGCTTAGGAGCGCCTGTGCTGATTGACTTACGCCGTTGCCTCGCCGTCTCGCTCGCTCTACTTGTTCTTGTCTTTCTCCATTCACTTTCGCTTGCGCAGACGTTTCGTGGGGGCATTAACGGAAATGTGACGGATGCCTCCGGAGCTGCGATTGCGGGAGCGTCTGTGACGGCCACCAACGTGGATACGGAGGCAGTGAGTAGCTCCGTTAGTACCTCAAACGGGGATTTTCTGTTTCAGGATCTGCCGCTAGGCACCTATTCGGTTCTGGTTTCCGCGAATGGGTTTGATTCGACCAAGACGGATAAGATCATGGTTTCGGCGGGTGTGATTTATACCTTACCGGTGAAGCTAACGGTAGCCAGCGCCGGAACTAATACGGTGATCCAGGTGGATGCCGCCGCGATTACGCTGGATACAACGACGGTCACAAATAATACGGTTCTTGACAGCAAAGTGGTGGGGAATCTTCCATTGAATGGACGGGATTTCACCCAGATGATTCAGCTTACGTCGGGATACGCGGGATATAGTGGAAATGGGGGCGGGTCGCTGAATGGCACTCGCAGCAATCAACTGAACTGGCAGATTGATGGCGTGGACAACAATGATTTATGGCATAACGTACCTGCCGTTAACCAGGGCGGTGTTTCGGGGATTGCCGGCATTATTTTACCGCTGGATGCGGTGGATCAATTTTCTGCGCAGACACAATCGGGCCCTGAAGGCGGACGCAACCCAGGTGGGACTATTAACCTTACGCTGCGGGCAGGAACCAATTTGCTCCATGGAAGCGCATATTACTTCAATCGCAACGAGTTATTTGGCGCGAAGAGCCCTTTTTCTCCGAATAAGCAGAAAGTCCGCAACTACAACGCCGGGTTCTCGGTTGGCGGACCTTTTCTGAGGGATAAGCTGTTCGGCTTCCTTACCTTTGAGCATCAGCGGTTTACGATCGGGCAGTCGGGCACAGCGACCGAGCCTTCCGTGGGCTGGCAAAATCAAGCCAAAGCCATTTTGGCGAGCCGCGGCGTGGCGGTGAGCCCGGTCATGCAGAATGCGCTTAACACTCTGTGGGGAGCAAACGTTTTGGCGCAGGATACTGTTGGCATTAAGAACAATTATCACTCGAGCGATCCGGAGTTCGGCTATAGCTGGAACGGCTTGGCGAAGGTGGATTACCGGCTTTCCGAGAAAGACAACATCTCGGTTCACTGGTTTGTCGGGCAAGGAAACCAGGTGGCGCCGGTTGGATCGCAGCTGCTGAGTTACTACGAGGTTGCGCCGATCCATGTGCAGAATATCGCGATTGTCTACAACCGCGTGATCTCGCCACACATTACCAACCAGATTCTGGCAGGTGTGAATTATTTCAACCAAGTGTTCAACGATAACAATACGAACTACAACGTGCAGAGCCTTGGTTTCATTACAGGGGCGAACTACACAAACTCTCCAAATATCTCGATCAAGAACTTTGATTCTGTCGGTCTGACGCCGCCCGAGGGCCGCAACGATATTACCGGCCATCTTACGGATCAGCTCTCCTGGGTGAAAGGAGCGCATCAGATGCGGTTTGGCGGGGAGTATCGCCAGGCGCAGCTGGACGAGTTTTACCATCGCCATGCGGTGGGTTCGTTCAGCTTTGATGGATCGCGTGTGGTTCCTAATACTCAGCGACCGGCCGCAAATCCAGATGGATTGGACGGCTACCGGTATGCTCTTGCGGATTACCTGGCGGGACAGACGTCGTCTGCTTCGATCACGATAGGTGATCCGGAGCGCCAGGTGTTTGTGAATACGTTCTTTCTCAATGCGGGCGATACGTGGCAGGTGAATCCCAAGTTGAATCTGAACTACGGCATTCGCTACGACTACACGGGCCCGCTACACAACAGTAATAACGATATGTCGGTATTCCGGCCGGAGTTGACGGCGACCAACGGGCTTGGGATTCAAGGCACGAATATTAAGTCGCTCTTTCAACAGTACTGGACTTCGTTCAGTCCACGACTTGGTGCGAGCTACTCGCTGGATGACAAAACTGTACTGCGCGCCGGGTATGGATGGTACTTTGACAGCCCGAACCTGAACCCTTTTCTGGACAATCGTCCTGGTAACCAAGCGCCGAACGGTGTCGAAGGGAACCCGACGACGAATAATCCGGTTGCGACGATCAGTGCGAACGGCGGGAAGACGAACATTGTCGGTGGGCAGCCAATTTTCCCGACGACGGTGAACATTGCCGAGGCCTGCTCGCCTTCGAGCCCGTGCGGTGTGTTCTCGGTCAACCGGAACTTCCGGCCTTCCTATAACCAGAACTACTCGTTCAACATGGAGCGCAGCCTTTCGCCGAGTGTGATTGCACAGATCGGATATGTAGGGAGCCAAGGGCGGCACCTGCTTAGTCTGCTTGATATTAACCAGGTTGCTCCGGGTGTGTATGGATCGAGCCTTGCGCTTCAGGCGGCACGACCGTACTACACGCAGTACCAGCAGTACGGCAATATCAACCAGATCGAGAGTATTGGCACGTCGAACTACAACTCGTTGCAGACACAGCTTCGGATGACGAACTGGCATCGCCTGACGACGTCGGCGACCTATACGTGGAGTCACAACCTAGATGAGGTGACGGCCTTCCGCGGCGCGTTGCCGCAGGACAGCCGTAACTTCAAGGGGGATTACAGCAACTCTGACCTGGACAGTCGAAATACCTTCACAGCGTTCTTCAGCTATGCCGTTCCTGGCTCTTCGTTTGGCCCAAAGGAGATAAGCAATGGCTGGCACGTGAACTCGCTGCTCGCTTTCCATAGCGGTCTGCCGTTCACGGTGCACGCCTCTGGGGACATCAGCGGAACGAACGAGGCAATGACAGGGCTGTTTTAGTGGGGGATCCGATGAAGGGATACCAGGGTCAGAAGGTCTTTGCCAACTGGTTGAACCCTGCTGCATTTGCCGATCCTGCTCCGGGAACCTTTGGAACGTTGCGGCGCAACCAGTTTTATGGGCCGGGGTACTCGGATGTTGATCTCTCGGTCTTCAAGGACACGCACATCAAGGAACGGGTGACGATCCAGCTTCGGGCGGAGATGTTCAACCTGTCCAACCGCGTCAATTTCGCACCACCGGCTGGTAACGGCGTTACCGCGAACGGCAACTTCTCTCTGAATGACACCATTGGCGACTATAACGGCGCTCCTGGTATTGGGACGGGAGAGGCGTTCAACACACAGTTCGGGGCAAAGGTTATCTTCTAGGTCACTCCCGGAACACAGACGAAGGCGCCCTGCGATCGGAGACGATGGCGGGGCGTTTTGCTGTGACGCGGATAAGGCTTAGACCGGGGGCGCTATGAGGATGTGGCTGTCAGTGGAGGTTGTGGGCAGGTGAAGATGCGGACGATGGGGGTAGCGTAGACGGGGGTCTGCTTCCAGACCCAGGAGGTGGGCAGGTTCCAGGCGGGGTCGGAGTTTTGGGCAACGATGGCGTCAAGATGGAGGTCGCGGCAGGTCGCGACGAAGGCAGAGGGGGTAGTGGTGGCGACGGCATCGGGCGCGGTAACGGTGACGTACGGTCCGAGAGGGACGGGCTGTATGTCCGCGGGCCCACCGAAGAGGCGCTGCAGCTGGGTGACGATGGGCTTGCAGCGGCTGAGCTCGCCACCGAAGGCGGTCTCGCAGGAGAGATCTCCGGCGGCAAAGGGACGGTCTGAGTAGAGCATGACAATCATTTGATAACGGCTGCCCGGATTGCTTTGTACGACGGCATCTGGCGGAAGGCGGGACTCGACGATGTGGAGGCCCTGGTGGAGGTCGAAGTAGCGACCGGCCAGATCGGTGTCCTGAGCGAAGGGCATCTCGGGATTGCCGCGTGTGTGATGGAAGATAGCGAGGAAGCAGCGGTCCATGATGATTTGCCAGAGTTGGGTGGCGAGGCCGAGGGCAAGGAGGAGGACGGCGAAGCGGGCGATCCAGGGATGCCGGGAGGATAGAGGCTGACGGGCGCGAAGGCGATCGAGGAACTCCCAAACGATGGGGGTGGACCAGACGATGACGACGAAGCGGAGGATGAGGCCGGCGTGGCGGCCGAGATCGTTGACGCCCTGGGTGGGTTCGGAGCTGAGGAAGAGGGCGGGGATGGCGGCGCCGAGGAAGATGGCCCACAGCAGGCGTTCGCCGTCAGTAAAGGGATGGCGGACGCGGATGCGGCGGAGATCGCGGAGGATGCGAATGCCGAGGGGAATGACGAAGAAGCCGAATTCGAGCGGAAGGGAGACGGCTACGAATGGAAGGGCGAGCAGGTGCAGCAGGGGACGATTGTTGACGCGGTGGTGGAGGCGTTTGGAGATGGCGATGACGAAGCGATCACCGTCATGGAGCTCGCGGAGGGCGAGGCGGAAGAAATGGGTGGAGTGCTGGCCGGCGGCGGCGGGGAGAGCGGGGGCGGAGAGCATTTCGTGCAGGAAGGGGCGGCAGAGGACGAGGGCGAAGGCGCCGGCGAGGAGGAGGGTGGCGAGATCAGACCAGCGGCGCTGCCGGAGGCGATCGAGCCCGAAGAGGAGGCCGACGAAGCTGAAGCAGAAGGCGATGTAGGTGGAGTCTCCGACGGCAGCGGCAAAGCAGAGGCCCGCGAGTAGGGAACGCAGGAGCGCGAAAGCCGGAGCGCGTTGTGAAAAGAGGGCGGGCGTGGTGAGGATCAGGAAGGCGATGAGGCAGCAGACCATGCCGGCGATGTGATGGGGGGCGAAGACGACGGCTCCGAGGAAAGAGGGGATGCGATCGTCGTGCCACCATTCGATCTCGGGATAGAGGTGTATGGGGTGAGTGAGAAGGCCAGCGAGGGTGGGGAGGATATCGACACCCATGACGCAGCAGAGGCCAAGGGCGAGAAGACGTTGGTCTCGCGAGGATGCCGGACGGCTGCCGAGGTATTTGAGAGCGAGGAAAAGGACGGCAACCAGGGCGAAAGCAGACCAGACGACCCCCGCTGTGAGGCAGGCTCGGGCGGGGAGATGGAGGGGCCGGCCGATGAGGGCGCAGAGGGAATACCAAAAAAAGTAGTAGCGGGACCCCTGCGGGTGGTGATCGAGGGTGAAGAAGGGGTTGCCGGGAGGGACACCATTACGGATGGAGGCAGCTACGAGCGGGACGCGGACGCTCCAATCGGAGGCGCTGACGGCCTCAAAGAGGTGGTGGCCAATTTGGATGGAGGAGGTCTCGAAGAGGAGATAGAGCAGAAGAGAGGCGAGAGCGACGGGAAGGATGTTTGAGCGGAGGGGTTGGGGACGACTAGGGGACGAGATCGGGCGAAGGAGAAGGAAGCTGAGGGCGAGTGCGGCGACAAGTGCGGCGATTGCAAACAAGAGGCTCTGGGGAAGATCGCGGCCAAGGACGGCGGCAAACACGAGCGACAGGGGAAGGGAGAGGCCGAGTGACCAGGACAGCTGGTCTGCCCTGAAGAGAGAGTGAGTTTGGGAGCGGGGAAGGAGTCGAAGAAGGAGGTACCCGGGGGCGAGCAGGAGCGGAGCGAAGCAGACGATGGCGGTGAGGGTAGCTTGCCAGTCGAGGAATATGTCACTCATGCGCAGGTGGACCTTCTGGCCGAAACTGACCGATAGCATACGGGATTGCTAGGGAGGCTGACACTTGGCAGGACGGCTGGACGCGAGTGATGAAGTTTTCCGAGAAATCCACACGGAAAGGGTTGCATGCTGGGCAACGCGCTGTTACTCTCAGGAAGTCGCAGCAAGGCACAGTGAACAAAGTGCAGCGTGAAGCGGCGATAGACAGTTTAGAGCTTGACTCCCGGAGCAAGGGATGTCTAAGCGCAGTCCAAGTGTTTGACCGCGGTAGAGGCCAAGGCCCGCCGCATCCAAGCCCAAGTTACTGCACTACCTAGAAGCTTAGCGCTTCTCTCCAGAGCAATCTGGTGAATAGATGTTTCTAATTTGCGCAGTCGCTGTCCATGTAGGGCACAGGTTGATCGGCATTCATCTCGCTCCTACGATGAAGTGCTCAAAGGCTTGAAGAGACGCCGAAAGGGCGGTTGACAGCGATAAGAAACGGCGATATCTTATGAAGAAGTTGCCGTGAGCTGGTAAGGCAAGTCGTATAGCCCCAAGAGAAATATTCTCCCAGCAGAGAAAGCGCATAAGTTCGAGGGCACACACCAGAGCTCAGCTCGGTGGAGTCCTTGATCCAAAGCTGACCGCTAAGGCGGAGCCAGTGTGGATCTTTGACAACATAGTTGAACATGCCAGTCGTGAGACAAGACGGACTTCGGTTCAGTCATTCTCACTAGTTATAAGCTGCAGCTCTTTCGAGTAGCTGCAGCCGCTCGGTCAGTCATGGACCCCTGTCTTTGGACGCGAGCACACCAAGATTAAACGAGAGTTTGATCCTGGCTCAGAATCAACGCTGGCGGCGTGCCTAACACATGCAAGTCGCACGAGAAAGGGTAGCAATACCTAAGTAAAGTGGCGCACGGGTGAGTAACACGTGAATCATCTACCTCCGAGTGGGGAATAACCTAGAGAAATCTGGGCTAATACCGCATAACACTTACGAGTCAAAGCAGCAATGTGCTTGGAGAGGAGTTCGCGGCAGATTAGTTAGTTGGCGGGGTAATGGCCCACCAAGACGATGATCTGTATCCGGCCTGAGAGGGCGCACGGACACACTGGAACTGAAACACGGTCCAGACTCCTACGGGAGGCAGCAGTGGGGAATTTTGCGCAATGGGGGAAACCCTGACGCAGCAACGCCGCGTGGAGGATGAAATCCCTTGGGATGTAAACTCCTTTCGATAGGGAAGATAATGACGGTACCTATAGAAGAAGCCCCGGCTAACTTCGTGCCAGCAGCCGCGGTAATACGAGGGGGGCAAGCGTTGTTCGGAATTATTGGGCGTAAAGGGTGCGTAGGCGGTTTGACAAGTCTTATGTGAAATCTCTGGGCTCAACCCAGAGTCTGCATGGGAAACTGTCGGGCTTGAGTATGGGAGAGG
>JAABUQ010008914.1_pt1 | contig 13828 bp, 11 predicted proteins | sample 5560001 | NCBI WGS metagenome assembly JAABUQ01 (sample SAMN10711888, study PRJNA513371) | rock metagenome | isolation source: Antarctica rocks | place: Antarctica: Victoria Land, Finger Mt nord | collected 2015-12-18
GGACCTGAACACCTCGCCCGGCCAGGTCGGCCGCCTTGCCCGGGTCGCGCGTCCCGGCGACGATCTCGTCGGCGGGATGCAGGTCCAGCAGCCGCTCCACGATCCCCCGGCCGAGCCGGCCTGTCGCGCCGGTGACCACGATCATCGCTCTTCTCCTCGTCTTGCGGTGGCGAATGATAGCGCAATTTCGCGAACCTCTACGCACTGTCGATGCTGACCCCCGGCGCGAAGCACCTGCCGGCCGAGCTGCTGCAGCGCATCGCCGCCTCGAGCTGACCGGCGCGCTCAGCCCCGCCAGAAGCCGACCAGGCGCTTGACCTCGTCCAGGGTGGGGGCGGCGATTTCGCGGGCGGCGTCGGCGCCCGCGGAAAGGACGCGGTCGATCTCGGCGGGGTCGGCCAGCAAACGGCGCAACTCGGCGGAGACGGGGCGCAGAGCCTCCACCGCGGCCTCGGCCAGGGCGGGCTTGAACGCGCCGAATCCCTGGCCGCCGAACCGGGCCAGCACCTGCGCCTTCGTGACGCCGGTCAGGGCGGCGTACAGACCGACCAGGTTGTCCGCCTCCGGCCGCCCGGCCAGGCCCTCGACGGTCTCGGGCAGGGGCAGGGGATCGGTCTTGGCGCGCTTGACCTTGTTGAGGATGGCGTCCGGCGCGTCGGTCAGGTTGATGCGCGACTGGTCGGACGGGTCCGACTTGGACATCTTGGACGTGCCGTCGCGCAGGCTCATCACCCGCGTGGCCGGCCCCTCGATGATCGGCTCGGGCAGGGGGAAGAAGCCGGGTCCCCCCCTCGCATCGCCGAAGTCGTTGTTAAACTTCTGGGCGATGTCGCGGGTCAGCTCCAGGTGCTGCTTCTGGTCCTCGCCGACCGGCACCCGCGTGGCCTTGTAGAGCAGGATGTCGGCGGCCTGCAGCACGGGATAGCTGTAGAGGCCCACCGAAGCGCCCTCCTTGTCGCGGCCGGCCTTGTCCTTGAACTGGGTCATGCGGTCCAGCCAGCCGACCCGGGCGACGCAGTTCAGCACCCAGGCCAGCTCCGCGTGCTCGTGCACCGCCGACTGCGGGAAGATGACGGCGCGGGCCGGGTCCATGCCGGACGCCATGAAGGCCGCGGCGATCTCGCGGGTCTGGTCGGCCAGTTTGGCCGGGTCCTGCCAGGCGGTCAGGGCGTGCAGGTCGGCCACGAACACCAGCGTTGGCGCGATGTCCTGGAAGGCGGTGAACCGCTTGAGCGCGCCCAGATAGTTGCCGAGGTGAAGCGCGCCCGACGCCTGGATGCCGGAGATCACCCGCGGGGCAGGGGCGGCAGGCGGAGGGCTCGCGTCGGTCATGGCGCGGGGTTAGCGAGGGCGGGGCGGCCCGCGCAAGCCCCCATCCGCCGGCGGCGCCGCACCTCTTCTGCTCTCCCGTGAAGCGGGGGAGCTATCGGCCGCAAGGCGAACGACTGAGGGGGCTTGCGCCGCACCAAGTCGGACCGCTCCCTCCGACGCTCGCGCGCCACCTCCCCCGCGATGGCGGAGAGGGGGGCACGTCAGATTTCGGGCGCGAGCTCCGGCCCGGCGCCGCCCGCCGCCTTCGGACCGCGCCGCAGGACGCCGCGCAGCTCCGCGGGACTGACCGCCTGCAGGGCGAACAGCAGGCCGAAGTACAGGGCCACCCCCAGCGCCACTACGGCGACCAGCGCCCCCTCCTTGCGCAGGAACAGGTCCTGGTAGTGCGCCCGCCGGGCGGAGGCCAGCGCCAGGAACAGGCCCAGCGCCACGCTGGCGGCCACGATCTTGACCAGCCTGGCCAGCTCGACCGGGCTCGGGCGGTAGAAGCCGCGCCGCGCCAGCACCCGCGCCATCTGGGCCACGTTGATCCAGCTGGCGAGGGCGGTCGCCGCCGCTATGCCCTGGAACCCCGCCCCCGGCCCGTGGTCGACGGCGTGCAGCACCACGAAGAACAGCCCGCCGCAGACCAGGTTCACCGCCACCGAGATCAGGGCGAAGCGCATGGGGCTGCGGGTGTCCTGCCGCGCGTAGAAGGCGGGCGCCAGCACCCGGTTGAGGATGAAGGCGGGGGTGCCCAGGCCGTAGAAGAACAGCGCCTTGGCCGTCGCCTGCGCGTCGTAGACGTGGAACAGGCCGCGGGTGAACAGGCCGTCGATCAGGAAGAACGGCATGGCCGCCAGCGCCGCCGCGGCGGGCAGGGTCAGGGCCATCGAGATCGCCACCGCCTGGTCCATCGCCGCCTGGGCGCCGCGCTCGTCGCCCTGATGCACCGCCGAGGACAGGCGCGGTAGCAGGGTCACCCCGATCGCCACCCCGATCATGCCGTAGGGCAGCTGGTACAGTCGGTCGGCCACCGCCAGCCAGGCCCGCGCCCCGTCGACCAGGCTCGCCATGAAGCCCGAGAAGAAAATGTTGATCTGGGTGGCGCTGGCGGCCAGGGCGCCGGGTATCGCCAGGGCGATCAGCGCCTTGATCTCGGGCGTCAGCCGCGGCAGGCGCACGTCGACCCGGGCGCCCGACCTGCGCACCCCCCACCACAACAGCGCCGCCTGCGCCACGCCCGCCCCGACCGCCCCCACCGCTGCCGCAATGGCCGCCCCCCGCGGCGTGTGTTGGGGCAGGATGGTGATCAGGGTGCCGATGTTCAGCAGGGCGGGGGCCAGGGCCGACAGCACGAACCGCCCCCGCGCGTTCAGCACTCCCGACAGGTGGGCGTAGATCGCCATGCACGGCAGGTAGGGCATGGTGATCTGGGTCAGCAGCACGGCCAGCTTGAACTTGGCCGGGTCGTGCGCGTACCCCGGGTTGATCAGGTACATCAGCCACGGCATGGTCAGCTCGGCGGCGAGCGCGATGACGATGGTCGCGGCCGCCAGCGTCGCCATGGCGTCGGCGGCCAGAACGTCGGCGACTTCCTCCCCGTCGCGGGCCAGCGAGCGGGAATAGGCGGGCACGAAGGCCGCGGCGAACGCCCCCTCGGCGAAGATGCGGCGGAACAGGTTGGGGAAGGCCAGGGCCGTCTGCCAGGCGTCCGCCGCCACCCCCGCGCTGGCCCCCATGAAGGCGGTGACCACCAGGTCGCGCACGAAGCCCAGCAGCCGGCTGACCAGGGTCAACCCCGCAAAGATCGCGCTCGACCGCACGATCGACCGTCCGCTCCCGCCGGTGGGCGAGCCCCCCACACCGTCGCGGTTAGCCGCCCCGGCGCGGACATCGTCGGCCACCAGGTCGGAGGTGGGGTCGTCCGCGGCGGGCGCGTCCACCCCCGGCGCGTCCACCCCCGGCGCGTCTAAAGGTTCGGCGTCGGCCGACGGGCGTTGCGGCGTGGGGCGGGACACGCCCGCGACCTAGCGGCGCGCCGCCGGATCGGTCAAGCCGCCCACCCCGCCCGAGCTTGCCTCCGCCCGACCTTGCCCCCGCCCGATCTTGCCCACGACGGTCGCCCCACCCGGTCCAGCGGCCGCTTGCGCGGGACGGGCTCTTTCGTTAGGGCTTGCGCCTTCGACACGCCCCCATGCGTCGGCCGCCCGCGGCCCCCGCGACCGCCGGAGAGGTGGCAGAGTGGTCGAATGCACCGCACTCGAAATGCGGAGTACTCGCAAGGGTACCGTGGGTTCGAATCCCACCCTCTCCGCCAATTCCTTGCTTAAAATATTGAAAATATGAAGGTTTTCTATGAAGCTGTTGTTCGGCCCCACTTTCGGCCCCGCTTTTCTAGGCCGAGACTCGCACCAGTCCCGTTTCTAAGCAGTCAGTCGCTGACGAACAAACCGCGTTGGAAACCGATGAAGGCGTCCTTGACCGCCTTCACGCCTCCGAGCCGGGCCGCGCCGTCGCTGGCCGACTGATAGCGCAGCTCCAGCAGCCGGGTGAGCTTGGTCCGGTCCAGCTCCTCCACGCCTTGACGGACATACTGGCCCAACACGAAGTCGAGGAAGGCGTTCAACTCGCCGTTGTATCCCTCAAGCACCGCGCCCCTGCGGGTATCAACGCGCTCCGAACGGCTGATTGGCGCGAGCGCATAGGCAACGAACGCCAGCACATCGAAGACGTCGCTGTCGGGTGCGTCGATCACCCGCGCCATTTCGGCCAGCGGCTCTGATCCGAATCCGCGCTCGGCCAAGCCGTCCAGCAAGGCTCGCCGTGTGGCCGGGTCCCCCCATAGCTGGCGAAGCTCGTCCTCGTCGCGGAAAAGCTCGGGCAGCCTGCCGAACAGGCTCTCCATGAACTCCGCCGCCGACAACGGCCGCCCGTCCGGCCCCCAGAAGCTCGTCGCCGCGATGTGGCGTATGTTCCGCGCCTTGCCGTCCGCCAGCCGGATCACGAGCTTTTCGCGGCGGCCCTCCTCCGGTTCCTCCGGCTCGCCGGGCGACGGAGTCTCCGGCGCGTCCCCCCCACCGTCCTTCGGTCGCCTCGGCTCAGACGGCTCCGGCTCCAGCGGCTCCCCGTCCCACTCCGGGTCGCTGAAGTGGGCGTAAGCCTTAACGAAGTCGTGGATCGTGAAGTAGTCCTTGCCTTCGAAGGTGCGTGTACCGCGCCCGATGATCTGCTTGAACTCGATCATGCTTTTCACGGGGCGCAGCAGCACGATGTTGCGGACGTTGCGCGCGTCCACTCCGGTCGAGAGCTTTTGCGAGGTGGTCAGCACCGTCGGGATGGTCTTCTCGTTGTCCTGAAAGGCGCGGAGCCACGCGTCACCGATCGCGCCGTCATTGGCCGTGACCCTTTCGCAGTAGTGCGGATCGGGGCTGGTCTTGATCTGGTTGATCAAGTCGCGGACCGCCGCCGCGTGTTCCTGGCTGCGGCAGAACACAAGGGTCTTTTGCCGCTGGTCGACCTCGGCCATGAAGGTGCGCACGCGATAGGCTTCGCGCTCGGGGATCTCAATCACCCGGTTGAAGTCGCCCTCGGCATACCGACGCCCCTCCTCGACCACGCCCCTCACCACCTCGTCGTCAGGCGTGTAAACGTAGTCGTCCAGCGTGGTGCCGTACTGGCGCACCTTGAACGGTGTCAGGAAGCCGTCCTCAATCCCGTCGCGCAACGAGTAGCTGTAAACGGGCGCCCCGAAATAGAGGTAGGTGTCGACGTTGTCCTTGCGCTTGGGGGTGGCGGTCAGCCCCAGCTGCACGGCCGGCTCAAAATACTCCAGGATGTTGCGCCAGCTCGACTCGTCGGCTGCGCCGCCGCGATGGCACTCGTCGATGACGATCAGGTCGAAGAAGTCGGGAGGGTAGTCGCCGAACCACCCCTCGGGCCGGCCGAACGCGTCGTCCTTGCCGCTGGTGAAGGTCTGGAAGATGGTGAAAAACACGTTGGCGTTCTTGGGCACGCGACCCTTCTTGCGGATGTCGTCGGGCGAGACACGAGCCAAGGCGTCGTCAGCGAAGGCCGCCATCACCCGAAACTCACCTAGCGCCTGGTCGGCCAAGGTGTTGCGGTCGGCGAGAAAGAGGATGCGGGGCCGCCGGGTTGGCTCTGCGCCCTCCGCCTGGGCGGCAAGGCTCCAGCGCGCCTGGAACAGCCGCCAAGCGATCTGAAACGCGATGAAGGTCTTGCCCGTGCCCGTCGCCAGCGTCAGCAAAACGCGTCGCTCACCGGCCGCCACTGAGTCCAGCACCGCTTCGACCGCCCGCGCCTGGTAATAGCGCGGCGGCTTGGTCCCGCTCTTGTCGGCGAAGGGCGCGGCGGCGAAGTGGTCGCGCCAGGCGTTCGGCTCCGCGAAGGTCTCCGACCACAGCGCCTCGGGCGAGATGTAGCCGCCCACCGGCCCCTCGGCTCCAGTTTGCAGGTCCGCACGGTAGAGGCCCCGGCCGTTGGTGGCGTAAGCCCATCGCACCCCAAGCTTGCCCGCATAGACCTTCGCCTGCGCGAGCCCCTCGGTGACGGCCTTGCTCTCCGCCTTGGCCTCGATCACCGCGAGCCGCCGGCCCCGCACGCTCAGCACATAGTCGGCCGTAGTGGGCTCGCCGCGCTTGCCGGCGCCCAGGATGCGTCCCGGCGCGATCACTTCCCGCCGCACCCGGCTGTCGCCGTCGGCGCCCCACCCGGCCGCCTTGAGTGCGGGGTCGATCAGCTCGGCGCGTGTCTCGGCTTCGTTCACAGCAGCTTCAGCTGCCCGGCGACACGCTTCCCGCTACCGTCAGGGACGATGCCCTTCTTGCGGATCAGCTTGATCGCATCTCGGAACTTGGCTTCGGCAATCTTCAACTTGCTTGCGTGCCAGTCGTCCCGCGCTTCTCGGACGATCGCGTCGTCCGTTGATTCGGCACCGTCGAGAATGAGGTTGTTCCAGGCCGCGTGAACCGTGGCCAGCACTTCCGCTCCGCCGGAGTCCAATGGCGTCAGCAGGCCCGTCACCCGCGCGACCTCGGTCTTAATCGGCGCCAGCGCCAGCTTGGCTGCAGCCATCATCGCGGCGTAGTTGGTAAGCTTCTTGAAGTCGTAGCCCCCGTCCGATCGCTGACGAAACTCGAAGAATCCACGCTCCTTCGCCCACGCCTCCGCCCTCAGCATGTGCGGGAAGTCGTTTGGTCCCGCCGCGTCTTTCCAGGGCTGCCGGCCCAGCTCTACTCCGCCGACACTCTCGACGAGATGTAGGTTCTTCTGCGCTTTAACCCGGCCAAACGTATTCTGCCGTCCGGCCGACTCGTGTCGCTGATGGGCGAAGGCGATGATGTTGGCGACATGCTCAGGCGTAGCGAAGGCGTTGTCGTTTGCGGGCGCGAGCACGGCGGCGGCAGGAACCGACGCCGTCAGCTCACCGGAAAGCGCGCGGGCGAGAAGAGACTGCTTGAGCTCGGCGAGCGCAGCAACTTTGCAAGTGCAGTGCTCTATCAGCGTCGCCGTAGATTGCTGGATCAATACGACTCGATCGAGTTCGCGGTTTTGCGTGGATAGCGGCGGAACAGGGATGGGAATTGCACGCATCCTGGCCTGGTTCAATTTGGGAACCGTCACCCCGCTTATGTAGGGCATGAGGTCTGCGCTGTTCAGATAGAGAACGAGCCAATCGTCTAGTAGCAGGCTTCGCTTTGGTCGAAGAACATGTGCATGGTTATTCACCCAGCAACGTTCTGAGACGACAAATGCGCTCTTCTCACCAGCCTCCCATCTGGCGCCATCTTCGCCAAGAAGAACAAGTGGTTCGTCAAACAAGTAGTGATCTACAAAGTCAACCACCCCGGAGGCACCGTAGTAAGGGTATGAGCCTGAAATCCGGTCCGCCTTTGTGATTGGCTTGCGGCGACTGTCAAGCACCTCACACACGTCCCCGAGTGGCTGATCGATGAAGTCGAGGCCTCCGCTGCTAAACACAGCCTCTACCAAGCGCCTGAACAGCTCGCGGGCGTTTGCGAGGTTCTTTTCGGCGTTCGACGTCGCGGTGGCGATCGCCTCGAAGGCCTCGTCAAGGATGGCGACGATACGCTCCTGCTCTGCGAGCGGTGGAACGGGGATTACAACCGCGGCGAGCGCGCCAGCCGAAAGCTCCTTGAAAGTCGTGCCCGTCCCGAGTTCGTTCAGCAGTTCGACGTTCGCGACCAGGAAGAAGAACAGGTATTTGGCCAGAAGATCGTCGCCCGGAATCAGGCCGCGGCAGCCCTGGTTGAAGGCCATGGGAACCGTGTTGATCGCCAAGTGGCCGATGGGGGCGCGGGTCGACAGGATCACCGAACCTGGCGGCACGGTCCGGGCCGAACCGTCCCGCACACCCGCCGCGCTGAGCGTTCGGCCGGTGCTCCCGACGTAAACCTCCGTCGCCTTGCCCATATCCTTGGGTGTGAGCCAGGCGATGCCGCCATCCCAATACTCGGGCACCTTGGTGTCAGGCGTCCCGCCGTTGACGATTTTCGCGACTGATCCGAGAGTAGCTTCCCGCCATCCGTCCCTCACAGTAGCGCTCTCACCCGCTCCAGCACGCGCGCGCTCTCTGCATCCAGCACGGCGATCTCCGTCAGGATGGCGTCAGGCGTTCTCAACTCGCCTTCCTCGCCCGCGTTCGGATTCCTGACCGACAAATCCCAACTCTCCCGATCCACCTCGTTCGCCGGCACCGTCCAGCTGTTCGGCCCGTCCTCGAACCCCGCCTGCAACCGGACGAAGTCGGTCATGTCGGCGTCGTTGAGGGCGTTGGTCTTGCCCAGGTTACGGCAGGGGTCGAGCTTGTAAAACCACGTCCGCTGCGTCCTGCGGCCCTTCTCGAAGATCAGCACCACGGTCTTCACGCCCGCGCCCTGGAACGTGCCGCCCGGCATGTCGAGCACGGTGTGCAGGTCGCAGGTCTCCAGCAGCTCGCGGCGCAGGGCGGTGGCGGCCTGGTCGGTGTTGCTGAGGAAAGTATTTTTGATGACGATCGCCGCCCGTCCGCCCGCGCGTAATGACCGCATGAAGTGCTGAAGGAAGAGGTAGGCGGTCTCGCCCGAGCGGATCGGGAAGTTCTGCTGCACCTCGGCCCGCTCGCCGCCACCGAACGGCGGATTGGCCAGCACCACGTCGAACCGGTCCCGCTCCTGGATGTCCAGCACGTTCTCCGCCAGCGTGTTGGTGTGGATCACATTGGGCGCATCGATCCCGTGCAGAATCATGTTCATGATCGCGATCACATAGGCGAGGCTCTTCTTCTCCTTGGCGTAGAAGGTGCGCTTCTGAAGCGTCTCGCGGTCGGCCGTGGTCTGCGCCTGCGGCAGCAGCCACTCGAAGGCTTCGCACAGGAAGCCCGCCGATCCCGCCGCCCCGTCATAGATTCTCTCGCCGATGTGCGGCTCGACCACTTGGATCATGGCGCGGATCAATGGGCGGGGCGTGTAGTATTCCCCGCCGTTGCGCCCCGCGTTGCCCATGTTCTTGATCTTGGCTTCGTACAGGTGGGAAAGCTCGTGCTTCTCCGTCTGCGACCGGAAGCGCAAGCTGTCGATCAGCTCCAGCGCATCACGCAGCGAATAGCCGGACTGGAACTTGGGCCTGATCTCGCTGAATACCTCGCCGATCTTGTATTCGATCGTTCCAGGGTCCCCCGCCGCCCGGCGCTTGAACCCCGCCAGATAGGGCCAGAGCTCGCCATTGACATAGGCGATAAGGTCGTCGCCGGTCAGCGCGCGGTCATGGTCGAAGCCGCCGTCCGTCTTGCGCGGCGCGGCCCAAGCGTTCCAGCGGTGCTCCTCGTCGATGATGGGCGCGTAATCGCGGCCGTCCAGCTCCGCCGCGACCTCCCGCTCGCGCTCCAGGTCATCCAAATACTTGAGGAACAGCATCCACGAGGTCTGCTCCGTGTAGTCCAGCTCAGTGGTCTGCCCCGCCTCGTTGCGGAGCACGGTGTCGATGGCCCTGAAGGTGGCCTCGAATCCGTTCCCGGTTGTGCTCCGCCCATTGCCCTTCTCCCGCGCAGGCTTCGCATCCGCTTGGAACGAACGTCGGCTGGCGGGCTTCGCGGGGGCAGGCGTTGTCAACGTCGGAGGCTGGACGGGTTCCGCCAGGCTCACAGACCCGCCGCGGCCTCGGCCCTTGCGGACAATGCCATCCTCGATCAGCGCGAGGCGCACGCGCTGATAAGTCTCGTCCTGCCACCCCAGCTCGGCCTGAAGCCGACCGTTGCCGGCGCTGCCCCCAAGCGTCTCCAGCACGGCTACAAAGCGCTCGCGCAAGGCTTCTCGAGCCATTCCTCTTCCTTCAACTCGCTGACCGAAATGTCTTACGTCGCCGCACTGGGCGGCTGCACGTTCGAAGCACCCGGGAACGGGGCCACCTTGATATCGGCCGCCCGGTCACGGGTCTGGGCGATGTCGTAGCTGTTCTGCATCCGCATCAGCGTATCCATCGACACGCCGAAAGCCTTTTCGATGCGGAGCGCCATTTCGGGTGAGAGGCTGGCGCGCTCGTTCAGCAGGGTCGAAAGCGTCGCCCGCGTCACCCCCAACACGCCAGCCGCCGCCGTCACCGACAGCTTCAGCGGCTCGATGATCTCGTGCTTGACGAACCCCCCGGGGTGGGCGGGGCGCTTGATGCGAAAGCCGGAAACCGCGTTCATGGCCACCTCCTAGTGGTAATCCTCGTAGTCGAGGTCGATGATCTCGACCTCCTGTGCATCGACCCGGAACGTCATCCGCCAGTTCTTGGTCACGAACAGGCTCCAGGCACCCTTGCGGTCGCCGGTGAGCTGATGCGCTTTCCAGCTCGGCACCGTTCGCAGCTCGTCCTCTCGCTCCATATCCTGGAGGAAAGACACGATGCGGCGGACTTTCGACACGACAGCGGGTTGGAGCCCGCTTGCGTCGTCATCCTCAATGAAGCGGCGCAGTCCTTTATGGATGACGTTCCTGATCCTCATATCGCTAGATAGGCCGAAGAGTGTGCGGCGTCAAGATACACCATACGGCACTGGAAGATTCGCATTGCTTCGTTTCCTCAAATCCCAATGCCCCGTCCACGCCCCATGTCGAACCCGATGCTCGTTGCGAGGTCGTGCTTGATCCCGCGCCCCATTTCCATGCCGATGCCAAGCTGCTGTTTGCGAATCGCGAGCAGCGACTCCATCTGCGGGTCGCGCTCCAGGCTCTTGGCCATCGCACCCATGCCGTCGCGGATACGGCGCATCCCGGCCATGTCGCCGCTGCGGTATGCATCCAGCCGCTGCGTGTCGAGCTTTGTTCACCGCTCGACGAAGCGGTCGGCACGGAGGCCGGGATCGGTGCGGACCTCGGCTTCGAGTTGCATCGCGCGGATGGCGCGGGCGGTGCGCCCGCCGGCGGCCTCGTGGGCGAGGGGCGGGTCGGCCTTGTAGGCGCGCTCGATGTCGCGCGATGCGTGCGGATTGGTCCTGTCCAGTTCCGCCCGCGCAGCGTGGAGCGTCCTTACCTGGCCGGGTAGAAGGTCAAGGCCTTCCTCCTGCATCTGGAAGACCGCCGACACCGCGCGGGCGTGGCGCTGAATGGTCTGATCCCGCGCGACGATCGGATCCGGCCGTCCCGGCGCTTCGATGTTCCGCCGTTCGGCGAAATTACGGGCATAGTCGGACGCCATATCCTTGGTCCGCTCGCGCGACAGGGTGCGGGCGAGCCGGTCCTGGTCAGCGAAGTCGTCGCGGCCATAGTGGAGCTGCACGGCGTCGCGGTGCCGGGATAGCCCGACGTAAGCGCTGTGCCGGTCCATGCCGGGGGTCGCCAGCACATGCGCTTTGTCTACCGTGACGCCCTGCGCCTTATGGAAGGTGGCGGCGTAGCCGTGATCGATATGGGCGTAGTCCTTCACGTCGAAGGCGACTTGGCGGCCATCGTCCAGCCTAACCGTCAAGCGCTCGGGCGACACCTGTTCCACGGCCCCTAGCAACCCTTCTTGACGCCCAAGCTGCGTTCGTTCTTGAGGAACATGATCCGGTCGCCGGAGGCGAATAGTCGCGCGCCTCGCTCGGCCTTCACTTTCACGTCGTTGCCCAACTCACCGGCCTCGCGCAGCCGCCCACGCGCCAGTTCGTTCAGGCCCTGCACCTCCGCATTGGTGTGGGTGAGGATGATCCGACTCTTGGTGGGTGATTCAGTCTGACGCGAGCGATCCCAGCCGTCCACCAGCTCCGCCCGCGCCTGCTCGCGCGTGTCGGCGGCATGGACCATCCCACGCTCGCGGTAGGCCTCGATCGCGTCGCCCGTGCGCCCCGTAGCGAGGGCGCGGGTAGCGTCGCGTTGCCAGTCGTCCCGCTGCCGCCGGATTGCGGTGATCTCGACCGCGCAATGGCGCTCGGCGATGGATCGGAAAGCAGCGCCCGCTTCGATGGCCTGAAGCTGCTCGGGGTCGCCGACCAGCACGACCTTGGCCCCCGCGCCGTGGGCGGCGGACAGCACCCGCTCCATCTGACGCGAGCCGATCATGCCCGCCTCGTCGATCACCAGAACGTCGCGGGCGGTCAGCAGGTCGCGGCCCTTCTCCCACTGGTGCTCCAGGCTCGCCAGCGTGCGTGAGGCGATGCCTGAGCCGCCCTCCAGGTTCTCCGCCGCGATCCCCGAGAGCGCCGCGCCGCGAACCGCAAACCCCTCCGCCTCCCACGCCTCGCGGGCCACCTGCAGCATCGCCGACTTGCCGCTGCCGGCGTAGCCGACCACCGAGGCCAATCCTTCCTTCCCGGTCACGCGCTCGAAGGCCGCGCGCTGTTCGCCGGAAAGGACGAGACCGCGGGCCTCCGCCGCTTCAATCGCTCCCGCCCGATGAAGCGTGGCAACCGGGTGGCTGTTGCGCTCGGCGATGTCGTCTGAGGTGCGCTCAAGCCGCGCCTCAACCGCGATCATGTCGCGCGAGCTGAACCGCGCCTGGCCGCGTCCGTCCGTCCCCACCGCCACCAATTCCGGCGACGACCGCACCGCGCCCACCGCCCTGTCGAACTGCGCCTTGCTGTCGCTGTGCCGGTGGATGAAAATCGCCAGGTCGCGGTCGGTGAACGTCGCCTCCTGGCGCGTGATCGCGTCGATCGCGATCTCCGGTCGGGCGATGATCTTATCACCGTTCTCGCGCGCGATCCGCGCATGGTCGTCGAGGCGGTCGGACTCCAGCCCGGCGGCCGCCATACGCCCCGCCGCCGGGCCGATCTTGTGCTGCGGATCAAGCTCGATCCGCTGCGCCTCGAAGCTGCGGTGATCGACACGCGCGTCGATGTCGACCAAGCCGAGCCGTTCGTTGACGTGATCGGCCCAGCGCTCGCGCCACGCCTGCAACAGCTCGGTCTTGTTCCAGTCCCGAACCTTCGGGCCGAAGCCGTCTTCGGTCACCTCGCGCATCGAGAGCATGACGTGAGCGTGCGGCTTCGCCAGCGCGTCCGCGCCGCGATCCCAATGCACGTTCAGATCTGCGATCATTCCTTGATCGACAAACTCGCGCTGAACGAAGTCGCGGGCCAGCGCGATGCCCCGCTCCTGGTTCAGCTCGCGTGGGATGGCGAACTCCACCTCGCGGGCCAACTGCGCGTCCTTCCGCGCTTCGCCAGCCTCGACTGCATTCCACAGCGTCGCCCTGTCGGACAGGGCCTCTGGCGCGCCCTCCGGCAGCATGATCTCGGAGTGGACGACGCCCGGCTTGTTGGAGAAGTCGTGGTCGCGGCCGAGCCGTTCGTCGGCCAGGCGAGAGGCCGAGCGATAGGCCGCCGACGCCACCGCACTCGATCCAGCGGCACGGCTGATGACCTTGGCCGAGAAATGATAGATCGCCATGACGGCGATTCACTTACTGATCTCAAGCGGCGTCGGCACGACGTATAAGCGCGCCCTCACAAGGAAAATTTTGCTCGGGACCAGACCGTCTTACGCCGTTCCCACGTCTCTACAGCATCTGACGGACGGCTGCATTACACTCAGCGCATCACCATGAACGGAGACTGCGATGCGCAAACCCCGTGACTACGACGCTGAAATAAAGGCGCTCGACGAGAAGGCCCGAACGCTTAAGACACGGAAGATCGTACAGCTCGGCGAATTGGTCGCCGCGACAGGCGCTGACACCCTCGACGTGGAAACGCTGGCGGGTGCCCTGCTGGCGATGATCGAGGCCAGCGATCCGGCCCGGAAGGAGAGCTGGCGCGAACGGGGCCAAGCGTTCTTTCAAGGCCGCACACGCCACGCTGCACGCGCGGGTGCTGGCGGCGTCGATGGCGCTCAAGCGAGCGACGGCGGCGCGCCACAGGCTTGAAGCGCAGATCGCACGGAATGATACGCGGGCCTGGATCGTGAACCGGCGCGAGCGGACGCGGCAGTTGATCGAACTCGGCGGCCTCGTCGCCAAGGCCGGACTGGTCGAGTTGGCGGGCGATGATCGCGCCGTGCTCTACGGCGCATTCCTCGCCGTCGCCGACCGCATCTCC
>JAABUQ010008915.1_pt1 | contig 13827 bp, 12 predicted proteins | sample 5560001 | NCBI WGS metagenome assembly JAABUQ01 (sample SAMN10711888, study PRJNA513371) | rock metagenome | isolation source: Antarctica rocks | place: Antarctica: Victoria Land, Finger Mt nord | collected 2015-12-18
CGCCGCACTGCGCTCTACCTCTCGGTGCCACATCGGTATCAGGCTAGAAGCCGAACACGTCGAAGTAGCGACCCCAAATACGATCGGCGTACTGTCGGGCGTACGCCTCGGCGTATGGTTCGCCGCGCGCAGCCTCAGCCATTGATCGCGTTGTTATGCGGTCGTGATGGTGACCCAACTCATGGAGCAGGATATGAAGGAGTTGGTAGGCGCGTATGGTCGGCTCGCTCCATTTACACAGAACGTAGTCCTCACGCCGTTCATAGAGCAGGCCGAGACGATCGAATATATCCTGATGATCGTCAAAAAAGTCCAGGCGAGTCTCTTGCCAGAGTTCTTGATCCCACGCGCAGATGTAGACGCAGCCCGTCGTATGGTACCCATCGGTGTTAAATTCACCGGGCGCCAGCACGATCGCATCCAACCCCGTTGACAGTTCCTGCCAGTCCGGCAGAATGTCGATGAAAGTGTGGATGTCCCGCTGTTTCAGCAGGTGGCGAAAGCCTGGGCCGGGGCGCCGGCGGTCCACCAGTGGGATCTTCTGAACGGTGTTGTAGTAATTCGGGGTCTCGTCCCAGTTGTTTTTCTTCTGAACTCTACCGGCTCTTACGCGTGGCGTCGTTTTTCGGTTGATGGGAACCATGGCGCTGTCTCATGTGAATAGTGAAGAGTTGACGTCGGCGTCTCCGAAACAGTGGGCTTCGCGCCGACAGTGGCGAGGCTGCAGAGCGACCAGGCCGCGGTGGTGAGCGTACTCGTCTCGCTGCTCGATACGCTAATCCTGCTCATAGCCTAGCTCTTTCTGTCCAACAGGAACATCTGGCACGCAACCAGTGGGCCTACATCGCCCTCCTCCTGACACGGTGTAGAGGCAGTGAATGGGCGAGCCTTCAGTGGTGTGTCAGCACCAGCCGGGCGGTGATGCCGGATGGGACGGTTTTGTAGCCCAACAGCTTCATAAATCGTGCCGTGTTGTACACACCGGGGCAGGCGGGGTTCAAGGTATCGACGGGACTGGACTCGGCGAAGCGAGCGGGCGGCGTGCCGTCCCACCAGCCGGTCGCGTCGTCCTGCCAGAAGTCCGGCATGCCGGTCCTGCCGTGGGCGATGTGACCGTGTCCCCAGCCCTCCTCACGGCAGGCGCCGCTGTAGACGCCATCGAATACCAACGCGTTGCTGCAGTGGGCTGGCGCGCTGCCATGCGGCACATGCTCAATCACCGTCGTGGTGAAGTGGACCGTGTACCGGCCACGTGCATCGGCCTGATAGTCGCCTATCCCGTTTACCGTCAGCGACGCGCCCGCGACGCCCATCACGGCAAAGGTGGCCGGGGCCTGCAGCGTTCGGCAGGCGTCGATGGTACGCGGGGTAAGAACGCAGGTGGCATGGAATAGCAGGCGCCAGTGGCCAGCCAGCATTTCTTTCTCCGCATGGGCCGGATGTATCGGGCCCGTCAGTGTTGCCAGGGCAATGCCGGTTGCCAGGATGCAGGTTCGGTTCATCTCGGTCCTCCGTGCCAGTGCTGATGTCAGATACAACGCAGTCGGAGCCCATTCGGTTACATTGCAGACTTGGGAGACACCAGCTACTATCCTGAGAGAGAGCAACGCATATCAGTACAGGGGAAAGTACACATGATTGATACGGTAAGCGCGGCAGTGCCGCGGCGTCATGAGATTCCAGAGGAGTTCACCTGGGATTTCACGATTATGTACGCCGATGACCAGGACTGGGAGGAGGACCTGGCTCGCATCGAGGCCATGATCCCCGAGGTCGAACTGTTACAGGGGACGACCGGACGGGATGCAGAGGGACTGCTACGCGTGCTGGAAATGAAGGACCGCGTCTCGATGCAGATGAGCCGGCTCTATATCTATGCGCGCATGCGCAAAGACATCGACGGCACAGACTCGTCGGGCCAGGCACTCGATACCCGCGCGGCCTCACTCAATGCCCGGATTTCCGCCGCGCTCTCCTTTGTTGAGCCGGAGATTCTGGCCATACCACCTGAGGACCTTGCCCGCTGGCAGACGGAGACTCCCAAACTGGCGCCGTATGTCTATTATCTGGACCTGCTCTCTCGCCAACGCGACCACGTACGCTCCAGTGAGGTCGAATCGGTTATCGCCCAGTTCTCGGACGTTACCCGCGCGGCGGGGGATACCTACGATGTCCTGACCAACGCCGATCTGGTCTTTCCGACCATCGAGGATGAGCACGGGCAGCCGCTCCAGCTGTCCCAGGGCCGCTATGGCTCGCTGCTGGAGAGTCCCGACCGGCGGGTGCGACGAGACACGTTCAAAGGGGTGCTGGGCACGTTTGCCGGCGTGCGCCGCACGCTGGCCACGACGCTCGCCGCCACAGCGCGCAACGATGCGCTGGCGGCCCGCCTGCGCAACTATCCGTCGGCACTGGCCGCTGCGCTGGCGCCAAACGACATTCCGGTTGAGGTCTATCACAACTTGCTGACCACGGTGAATGCCAACCTGTCCGGCCTGCATCGCTACGTCAGCCTGCGCAAACGCATCCTGGGCCTGGATGCCGTACACGGCTACGACCTGCGCGCGCCACTGGTAGCGGATGCGCGCGACTCATTCGACTACGCCACGGCCAGCGCCATGATGCACGACGCCTTCACGCCCATGGGACCGGAGTACGGTGCGGCCGTGCGCCAGGTGCTGACCAGCCGCTGGGTGGACGTGTATGAGAACATGGGCAAAGCCAGCGGCGCCTACAGTGACGGGGCGTACAGTACACCGCCGTTTATCCTGCTCAATTATCAGGACCGCCTGGACGACGCCTACACCCTGGCACACGAGCTGGGCCACTCATTGCACAGCTACTATACGCGGCGCACGCAGCCGTACGTCTCCGGCAACTATACCCTCTTCCTGGCCGAGGTCGCCTCGACCCTGAACGAGGCGCTTCTCACCGAGCACTTGCTGCACACGGTTGACGACACCGCGCTGCGGCAGCAACTGCTGGTGATGCAGATCGAAGGTTTGCGTACCACCTTCTTCCGCCAGACGATGTTTGCCGAGTTCGAGCTGGACCTACACCAGCAGACGGAAGCGGGCGAGGCGCTCACCGCCGAATCGCTCTCCGAACGCTACGGCGAGTTGGTGGCTCGCTACCATGGCCCAGACCTGGCCATCGATGAGGAATTGACCTGCGAGTGGGCCTATATCCCGCATTTTTACTACAACTTCTACGTATACCAGTATGCCACCGGCATCTCGGCGGCGCTGGCTCTTTCCCGCCAAATCCTGGCTGAGGGCGAGCCGGCGGTGCAGCGCTACCTGCACTTCCTGCAAAGCGGCTCGTCCCGATCGTCGATCGACTTACTGCGCCAGGCGGGCGTCGATATGACCAGCCCCCAACCGGTGCAAGCCGCCATCGATCACTTTGATGCGCTGGTCGACGAGTTGGAGGCGCTGATGGTGTAGCGCACCACTACTCGTGCGGCGGTCCCCGTGGCTCCTCCGGCTGGTTCGAGGGCCGCAGACTACCGAAGCGCAGCGCGAACTCATTGGCGTTCATCACCGGCGTGAGTTCACGCTCGCAGAAGAGACACACGGTGGCGCCGCGCGACACCTGCGCCTCGCAGTGGGGACAGGGGCGTGTCCGCTCGACCTCCAGCAGGTTCTCAGCCTCAACCGGTACGGCCTGGTGAACCGCATCCTGGCCTCCTCGACGCAGCATTCGCCGCCAGCGCTCACGCCCCGCTTCCTTCATCATGGATAATCCCTTATGGCCGGCTCAGTAGGCTTACCCGATAGTGTGACAGGTCAAGGCAGGGAGCGTACAGGCCGACCGGCTCCCGCACGTAGTCACCATGCACGTGACCGAGAGGATTGGTGGATATGCACACAAGACGGGTAATCCGAGGACAACCGTGACGGCACATCCAGAAGCGGCCAAGCAGGACCGCGCTGCCCGCTGGGATGACCTCCAAACGATGAGTTTCGCCATCGTTCAGCGCGTCCTGCTGGCACTGGTGGCCCTGGCGCTGGTCATTCTCTCGTGCATGGCGCTGTGGAATACCGTCGTTCTGGTACACGCCCAACTGAGCAGTCACGATCTTACCAAGGCCATCACTACTGGGGTGGATAGCGTCTTCCTCACCGTGATCCTGCTGGAGCTAATGCATACCGTAATCGGACGCGGACACCTCGCTCAGCGCATTCAGGAGTTCATCGTCATCGGTATCACCTCCGCCATCCGCCATGGCTTGAGCCTGGTGGCCACCTCCGGCTCGGGTGAGACGGTGGCCCGCACTATTAACCACCGCGTCTACCAGGTAACGGTGCCCGGCATCTCCAATCCACGCGACACGGTCATTAATCTGGTGATCAACTCGGGCAGCGTACTGTTGCTGGTCGGTGCGCTCTGGCTGATCCAGCACCGCTTCGGCGACGAGAGCAGGTCGGGTGAAGCGGGACGTAACCTGGACGAGGAGTAGACGAGCTATAGCTGTCGCACAAACGCCCGCGGATCGTGTAGGAAGTTTCTGGTCAGCACCACCTGGCTGACATCCTCGTACGCCACCTGCGCAATTGCGCCGCCATCGAAGCTCAAGATGGCCGCATCTGGAAAGGCCATCAGGATGGGTGAGTGCGTGGCAATGATGAACTGTGAGCCCTGCGCCACCATATCTTTCAACATGCTCAACAGCGTGATCTGGCGCTGTGGCGAGAGTGCCGTGTCGGGCTCATCCAGCAGATAGAGACCATCGGGGACAAAACGCGACTGGAAGAACTGCAGGAAACTCTCGCCGTGCGATTGATTACTCAGATCCTCACCGTATCGCTCGACCAGAGCGTGCCGCTGGCCGAGTGCCGCTCCCTGCGCCAACAAGAGACTGTAGCCTGAGAGCCGCCCCTCATATCCCTCAGACAGATCATCCAGCTCACGCACCAGGCGAGCCATGCGCTGGGTGTAGTTGAAAAAATCCTCGGCGCGCAAAAAGAATCCACGCCTGGTCTTTTTGCGCCATGAAAAGCGCAGATGTTCGGCGAATCGTCGGGCATCCGCCAGGGTAGGATCGCTCCGCAAAGCCTCGCCACCCACCGAGATCGACTCGATGCCGGCTGCTATACCCTCCAGCAGCGTCGACTTACCGCTGCCGTTCTCGCCAACCAGAAAGGTCACAGCCGACTGAAAGGCGAGCGTGTCCATAGAGCGCACCACCGGCAAGGTGAACGGATACGCTTCGTCATCCCGCGCCTGTTCAATCAGCCGTACCGATGCGAGGTACGTCATGTCTCCTCTTCCTAATACCTCATTCTCTGTCAAGACTACGCCGGACTTCCTTTCCGAGACTACCCCCGCGCCGCGCCGACAGAACGGCAATCGATACGGTGGTCCAGTGGTGGAATGATCCGTACCCCACGGGCAAACGTATGACTCACTGGAACGTCCAAACATCAATCACCCGCCTTGCTTGGACGGTGCTTCCGGCCCTTAACTTTAGGCTCCAATTGACCTGCACAGGTAACGCATAACGGAGGAGGAAGGAAGACCTATGTCAGATGAAACCACCCAGGCAGCCCTAGCAGAGGACGTTCTGCAGTCGCCGAGCAGCCGGCGACACTTCTTGAAGGGCGCCGCGGCAGTCGCGGCGGGCCTTGGCATCGCACCGGCCGCTGCTCACGCTGCGGCGCTCCAGGGCAAGTCCCTGGCGATGATGCCCGAGACCAAGCAGCAGATCCTGAACATCGCCGTCACGGCGGAAGCGGCGGCGGTTACCGCGCTGTACAACCTGCACGTGGCTGTGAACCACGGCAAAGTCGACCTCATGGGCATCGCCATCCCGGCGGGCACGCTGGTGAAGATCGTGCGAGGCATTCTCCGCCAGGAGCAGGACCACTATTCGTTCCTGTTCGGCGCCGGCGCCAGGCCCCTGGTGACCAGCTTCAGCTTCCCCCCGGCGATCCTGACCAGTGCGCTCCAGGCGTTGGCTTTCCTGGAGACCGCAGACGAGATTTTCGCCGCCGCGTACCTGGCCGCCAACCGCGAGTTCGCCATGGGCGGGCTGGTCACGCTGGCCCAGTACGCATACCAGATCGGTGGCACTGAAGAGTCTCACCGCGAACTGGCACGCGCCGCACAGGGCAAGCTACCGAACAACCGTTCGTACGTGCGTAACCTGTTCCCGCATCGGGTCAGCGGCGCCGTCAAGGTCTTCAGTCAACTGGGGGTCTTGAAGCCCGGCCTGAACTATCCTGGACCCGCCGCGGTCGACGCGATCCTGCGCTACACCGGTGATAAGGATCGCACCGCGGGCCTCACCCTGCGCCACCCATAGCGCACCACGTCTTTGCCCGGTGACCCCGGTTCCCTTTCAGGAACCGGGGTCACTTTTTTGGCATCGGCGCTACGTTCTCCAATCCTCCAGCGGATCGTCCTCGGCGACCTGGACCACGCAGAACTCGTTGCCCTCGGGGTCACGCATCACGGTCCAGGTGCGGATGGTCTCGACCGTCGTGGCGCCCAGTGCCTCCAGCCGGGCCACTTCAGCCTCGCGGTCGTCGGCACCGATATCCAGGTGGACGCGGTTCTTAACCATCTTGCCCTCCGGCACGCGGACGAAGACTAGCTCGACATCCCGGTCACGGGGATCAAACACATCACCTGCTTCGTCGTCCCTCTCCTCACCGGTCTGATAACCCAGCGCGGCCGACCAGAAATCGGTCATACGCTGCACATCGGCGCAATCAATCGTCACGCTGGCAATGCGAAGAGCCACGGTGTTCTCCTCAGCCGCGCGCCATAGTCTCTCGGCCTGAGTAGAGCGGAGGGAAGGACTGAGGGCGCTAGGCTCGTCGATAAATTATGTCTGATGGCGATTCCATCCCTCGATGATGATGCCCGGTAGAACCCCACAATTGGCCTCGTCGGCCTCGATCTCCATCTGCGCTTCGGGCAAATCCAGCACGGTGATAAAGGCGTCGACCACCGAGGGATCGAACTGGGTTCCAGCGCAGCGCAGTAACTCCTCGCGGGCGTGCTCCGCAGAGTACGCTTCTTTATAGCTGCGTTTGGTAATCATGGCAGAGTAGGCATCAACGGCGCCTACAATGCGCGAGGCCAGAGGAATCTGATCTCCCTTGAGGCCATCGGGATAGCCGCTGCCATCGTACCACTCGTGATGGTGTAACACCACATCCGCCACCGGCTCCAGCTCGGGCACATGACGAATCAGGTCGTGCCCCACCCGCGCGTGGGACCGCACCATCTCACGCTCCGTATCAAGCAACGGACCTGGCTTGTTCAGGATGCCGTCACTCACGCCGATCTTCCCTATGTCGTGCAGCAGTGCGGCATAGCACACCACGCTACGATGATGGTCGGGTAGTTGCAAATGGTCGGCGATTAACCGTGTATAGCGCGACACCTGTTCGCAGTGTCCCTGCGTGTAGGGATCCTTGATCTCCATTGCGTCGGCCAGCACGGCGACGGTGGAGATATAGGCGTTCTGAATCTGGTGGCGCAGATGGGAGTTTTCCACTGCGACGGCAGCCTGGTCTCCCACGCTGAGCAGCGTTTCGACGTCATCCTCCTCGAAATCGCCGTGCAGCTTGTCAGCCACGACCACGATGCCACTCAGGTTCTGAAGTAGCACCACGGGAGCAGCCAGAAAATTGCGAAAGCTTTCGCTCGGGCGAGATGGGTGGGGCAGCCCGTCGCTGTCACCGCCCTCGTTACACACGAAACTATCGTTCTCCTCCAGCACCTTGGTGCAGAGGGAAACAATGAAATCGGACGGCGCCGCCGCCGGATAGCCATCCACGTCTACCGCGGCCCGCATACGCAGTTGCTCAGCGGGCGCCCGTACGGTGACATAGACGCCGCGGGTGGCGCCGGTGATGGTCAGGCAGGCACGCAGAATCAGATCGTAAATATTACCGGCGAACAGCGAGCGATGGATACCCTTCAGCAAGCCGGCCAGTTGATTGGCGCGCTCGCGATGGCGCTCCGCTTGCTTGCGCTGCTGCTCTACCTGGCGCCGGGCCTGATCCAAATCCTGTGCCTGGGCTGCGTTCTCTTTCTGAGCACTGGCCAACTGGAACTGCGTTTCCTTGAGCTGCTGAGACAACTCCGTGGCCTGCCGCTCCCACTCTGCATGTATCTCGCGGAAATGCCTCTCGGTCTGCTGCAGATCCGCAACCAAGAGACTGGGCGGTGTGAGTGGAGAATCCTCGTTCGTTGATTCCTGAACGCTTCCGTGCTCTTTCTTGGCCAACTCATTCTCCCATCCGCGTGATGGACACCAGCGCTCAACGTGCCTCGTACAAGTGCAGCCCAAGTCGACATGGCTGACACAGAACCACGTTGTGCGAAACTTTCCGCCTCGCACTATTCTACCGCCTATGTGGCACCGGAACGATACCCTGTAGAACTCTCCTAGCGCCCCATGGGCTTGAGGCCGACTCGAATGGCGATCTCCGGATCATCAATGGACACCACCTCGCCGTTCAGGCGTTCGGCCTCGCGAGTCAGCAGGTAGAGGATCAGTCGTGCCGGATCCTCGGGGGGGCGAAGCAAGCCCCGCTCCTGGTATCCACGAAAGCGTTCGACATTCTCGCGCGTGAATTGTTCTTCACTGCTGCTGCGAATCTCTACCTGCATTTCAGTATCGACAATGCCGGGGCGGACTGCATTCACCCGTATATCGCGGCCAGCCACCTCACGAGCCAGCACACCAGTCAGCGCTTCCACACCGGCCTTGGCCGCGGAATACGCGCTCCAGCCGGCGGTGGTGCCGCGCGCGGCGCCGGACGACACGTTCACGATCCGTCCCCAATCTCGCTCGACCATACCGACCAGGGCATGATGGCAGGTAAAGAACACACCGTGTAGATTGATGGCGATATTCTCCAGCCAGTCCGATGGGTTGACGTCCCAGAGCGGCGCAATGGGACCTATAATCCCAGCATTGTTGATCAGGATGTCGACCCTACCCACCTGCGCGAAGAGCCGCTGGACATCATCCTCGCGTCCAATGTTGGCGCTCACGGCTAGCGCATCACCACCCGCCCCTTGAATCTCAGCCGCCACAGACCGGATCTCTCCCTCGCCACGGGCCGCCACCAGCACGCGAGCGCCAGAACCAGCCAGAGCCAACGCCGTAGCCCGACCAATGCCGCGCCCACCGCCCGTCACGAGCGCTGTTTTCCCCTCCAGGTTGAGTTGGACTGAATTCACCGGATTCCGCCCCTGGCTGGTCCACGAATCAGCAAGGCCGGAAGGGAACAGGCGACTCCGGCTGAAGCTCCTTGCCTGCCGGAGTCGGGAAAAACTACACTATGGAACACGCGACCTCGGGGAGTGGCGCAGCCTGGTAGCGCACTTGCATGGGGTGCAAGGGGTCGCAGGTTCGAATCCTGTCTCCCCGACCATTGCCACCACGTCCGCAGAGGGCCTCGATAATACATCGAGGCTCTTTCCGTCTCCATGTGGTGGCTGGTGCATAACCCGTGCCAGGCCGGTCCGCCACAGTACATGCGAGCCGTCCGCGAGCCTCCAGCATCGCGTTCGTAGCTCCTCGTTGACCTCCTCCGGCGCACCCTCATCCCCAGCCCTTCTCCCCAGCGGGAGAAGGGAGTTCTTGAGCCATCAGCGTCGCTACGAGACTCCCCCCTCTCCTGCCGGGCGGGAGAGGGGGGTGGGGGGTGAGGGTGCGTCGAGGTGCAGACTTGTCCTGACCGGCGCGGCTGCGCGCTCACCTTGCAAGGGCAGCGTAAACGAGAATTCGCTGCCCTGCGTGGGCTTGCTCTGAACCGAGATGACGCCGCCGTGTGCCTCCACAATGCGCCGGGTGACATAGAGACCGAGACCCAATCCCTGAATATCGGTCTCGTCGGCCTTGCCGCGGTAGAAGCGCTCGAATAGCTGCCGCTGTACCTCCTCGGGAATACCAACACCCTCGTCGCCGACCGTCACCACTAACGCGCCATCGGCATGGCGTGCACTCAGCGAAACATGGCCCCCGTTCGGTGAGTACTTGACCGCATTGCCCACCAGATTATTCATCACCTGTTCCAGTCGATCGCGGTCCCACACGCCGCCATATGGCCCTCGCTCCAACTCCAGATCAAAGGTATGGCGTGGCGCCACGACGCGGAAGCGGGCCACTGCTTCTTCCAGGACCATACGCAGATCCATCTGATCGCGCTTCAGCTCAAACTCACCGCGCGAGAACCGGGTCACATCCAGCAGATCGTTCACCATACGGGTGAGGCGACTGACCTGCCCATCGATATTGGTGGCGAAGCGCTGATCCTGGGGATTGTCGGCCAGCTTACGGCGCAACATTTGAGCATACCCCTTGATGGTGGTGAGCGGCGTGCGAAACTCGTGGGAGACAATCGAGAGGAACTGGTCTTTGACCTGAAGCGCCTGCTGCTGCTCATTGAAGAGACGGGCATTATCGGAGGCGATGCCGAGCTGGGATGCAAAGTTGGAGACGACCTGCTGCTCCTCTTCATTGAACGGTCGGTCGCGGTCGCGAATGGCGACAAAGATGGCATCGCCAATCACCGGCGCGATCATCAGCGCATATCCATCTGCCAGATACGAGATGGGTGATGTCTGATGGAACGCCGAGGAACCCACTATCTGCCAGGATGGCGCCTGCGCATCCGTCTGATGCCATAACGGGTCTCCACCGTTCTGGGTCCGCGGCAACAGTCCGGCGCTGCGCGCTTCCACTTGCCGGCAAAATTCGCCAAGCGTCGGCTGCGGATCGTCTTCGGTGCGAAACAGGGTGGGCAGGGTTGAGCCGACCGCGGCCAAAAAGGAGAGGTGTGCGATGCGCTGTTCCAGCGCTGCCGCCATTTGATTGAAGGCGTCGCCCACGGTAGCCAGTTCTGTGCCCCCGGCGACCGCCACCCGGGACGAGAGGCGGCCTTCGCGAATGTCGCGAGTCGCCCGGGCGAGCGTCTCCAACGGGCCAACGATATACTGCGCAATGACCAGGGAGAGCAACAGAAAAATCAGCAGACCAATAGCGCGAACAATCGTACTGGAAATCAACGACTGGCGCAGAGCATCCCGCACCGAGGCTCCCGACAGAATCACCTTGGCCAGGCCCAGTGGCGTGTTCTGATCACCGATTAACGCCACACCCGCGGTATCGCCGCCGGAAAGGTCGTACACCCGTGTCCCCGACACAATGGCAACCGTCACGCGCCGGTTCGTCTCTGCCGGACGGGTGGACGCGACAATCCGGCCGTTACCGATAACGGCAGCGTAGGTAACACCGTCCGCGTGAGTCAGCGACGCCACAAAGCTTTTCAGCGCCGAGAGGTCGCTCGCCGGTCCCTGATTGAGGGCTGCAACCGCCCCTTGAGCCAGAATCATAGCATCGGTACGGGCCCGACTGTGGAGCTGACTCTGCAGATTGTCCTGCTGATTTTTGTATTCCGCCAGGCCTGTGACCAGCGCCACGATGATATCGGCCACACACATGACCAGCACCAGCCGCCACCGAAGCGATGAAATAGGCGGGAGTTTCACGACAGATTACCCTTCCCAGTTGAACCCAGTGTATATCCAGGTTTGCGGTTCGGGTATGATGCTCTCTACCATCGACTATGGCATGGTATGGCGCGTGGAAGGTTCTCAGTGTGGTGGTGTTCACCAGTATTGCCATTACCTGGAATCCTACCACCAGCACAATCTACCCGTATACGATCGACCAGCCGTCCTCCTTCCAACATATTGTGATCACCAATGGGGGAGAGGTGCGCGATGCGTTCTTTCCGGGGTTGGGCAGTTTCACCACCAACGTCAATATCTATGGGGTACGCGCGAGCGCCTTGCACGACGAACGAGCGCACCACGGCAACCGAAATGATCAGATCAGCCATCCCTGTGGATCGATCCGTATTATGGGCCAGCGGCAAACCCTCCTCTGCGCCAGTTTCCACGGCCTGGCCGGGAAATGGATGATCGAGCAGGTCATATTCCCGGCCAACGGCTATGTGTGGCACCTCACCGCATCGTGCGATCTGCGCTATCTTTCGTTGCACGGCATCATGCATCGCATGCTGCGCTCCTTTCACACCGGCTAGATCTGCCGTGCGCACACGCTACAGGTCCCGCTTCAATCGCCAGGAATGAACCTGGAACGGATTGAAATACAGATCCGCCGCCCCTTTGTCCCGCTCCAGCAGATCGGTCTCAGCGGTGAGCTTCCATCCCTCCAGAACCCCCACCTTCACCGGCCCACGCGCGCCGCGCGGCTCGTAGACTCGTAGGATCAGGTCGCCGCCGTCCTCCGCAACCTTCAGCGCGCCCAACCCGACAGGTAGACCAGTGACGCGCAGCGGTTGCCAGCTACCCTCTCGCTTCGAGGTGAGTTGGCGTGCCAGCAACGGTTGGTTCAGATCCTCCGCCTCCATCAGCACGCCGCCATGCAGCCAGTCGCCGCTGTGGGGCAACAACGCATAGGTGAAGGTCTGCAAGCCCTCGTCGGCCAGGGGATCGGGATGGATCGGTGAGCGGAGCAAGCTGAGGCCCAACTCGTTGCCCTGGGCGTCATGGCCGTACTTTCCATCGTTGAGCAGCGCCACGCCAAAGCCCGGCTCGGAGAGATCGGCGAAGCGGTGGCCGGCCACCTCGAAACGCGCCGTCTCCCAGGAGGTGTTGCGGTGCGTGGCCCGCTCGATCACCCCGAAGGCGGTCTCGAAGGTGGCGCGGTCCGAGCGGACCTTGAGCGGGAAGCGTGCCTTGAGCAGCCAGCGGCGGTCGTGCCAGTCCGCCGTGGTCTTGAACTCCAGCCGCGCCGAGTTGGCCCACAAGCGAATATCCTGCGTCAGCGTGCTGTCGCGGAAGTGGTACACGGTGCGGATGGCAGCCCGGTGGGGACCGGACTCGACCACCTCGACCGACGACGCCCGCAGTTGCTGGCCGGTCCGCGCATAGCCGGCGTCGATATCCCAGGCGTCCCAGTCGAGCGGCTTATCGACATAGGCCCATAGCTGGTTACCATGGTCCGCCAGCGCTTCGCGTTCGGCGAACTTATGGTAGAGACTGGCGATGGCGCCATCCGCGGCCAGGGTGACCCGAACAAACATGTTCTCCAGACGATCGGGCGCGACGCTCAGACCGGGTAGAGGGTCGGTGCGGCGGATGATGTGCATGCTCAGTCCATCCAGTTCGAGATCGGTGGCCAGCACGCTGCCGCCCTCGACGGGCTGTGCCCCAGGGAAGGTATGATTCAGTTCCACCCGCAGTGGTCGACGCGACAGGTCCGGATTGACCAGGAGCAGCGCCGGCTCCGAGCCACGCTCGACCAGATGCTCACCCAGCCAACCACTCTGCTGCTCGATAATCGCGCCCGCCGCCTCGACCACGCCACCGAGTTCCTGCTCGGCCTGCTCGTACACCTCACGGACGCTGGAGCCAGGCAGGATGTCGTGGAATTGATTGCGCAGCAGCACCCGCCAGAGCGGTTCGAGCGAGGCCGGCTCGGGCCCACCCCGCAGAAACGCCAGTGCGCTGATGGTCTCCGCCGCCACCAGGTCGCGCTCCGCTCGCCGGTGCAGATATTTGGTGCGACCCTGTGTAGTCAAGGTGCCGCGATGCAGCTCCAGGTACATCTCGCCCAACCAGGTTGGCAGTTCCTGCCACTCCACGGCCTCGCGGGCTCGCACGAAGAACGCCGCAACGGCGCCGAAGCCCACCTCGGGCACGGCCGGCAGGCTGGCCATCTCGCGAGCGCGCTCCACCATCTCGGCCGTCACCCCACCGCCGCCATCGCCAAAGCCGATGCTCAGCAAGCTCTCGCCGTTTACCTGCTTGCCTTTATAGTTCCGCCAG
>JAABUQ010008917.1_pt1 | contig 13825 bp, 13 predicted proteins | sample 5560001 | NCBI WGS metagenome assembly JAABUQ01 (sample SAMN10711888, study PRJNA513371) | rock metagenome | isolation source: Antarctica rocks | place: Antarctica: Victoria Land, Finger Mt nord | collected 2015-12-18
CTGGGCGGGTACGTCACCGGGAGCGCCTTGGGCAAGCAGCTGGCGGACCTGTCGGTCCCGGCTTTCCGCTCGCTGGTCAACCCCGCCCTCAGGTCGGCGTACGAGGGGGTGGGCGGATCGTTCGTCGACATCACTGCGGCGACGGGCGCCTACGGCCCGCTGACGCAGACGACGACCGTGGCGCCCTACGGAGTAGTGCCGGTCCCCGTCGCCAAGGTCTGCGAGCTCACCTTCGCCTGCCAGTTCCGCGACATCCACCCGCGCACGGCGGGCTACAAGCTGATCGCCGATGCCATCGTCGCGGTTCTTCCGGCCCACAGGTAGCCGGCCTGTCGCGGGCGCCCGCGGGAGCAGCAGTTCGCGGCCGCACCGTCATGTGTGGACACGCCGGACCGGGCGGACCGGGTGAGCCGAGGACCAGCGCGCCAAGCTGCGGCTGATCGTCGAGACCGCCGCCGAGGTGTGGGGCTAGCTCCAGCGAGCTTCCGGCAGCGCTTCCCGTACCTGCCTTCAGCTAGGTCGACGATCCGGTCCGCGACACGCCGCTGACCCGGACGCAATCATCAACCTGTAGGCACGGCGACGGGCTGGCGCGAGGCAGCGACACCCTGCAGGACCAGCCCGGCAGCGACGAGCGCCGCGCCTGCCACAGCGCTCGGCGGCAGCCGCTCGCCGAGTGCGGTCACCCCGAGCAGGGTGGCGACCAGCGGTTCGGCGAGGACCAGCGTGGTGACCGGGCCCGCGGGCAGCACGGCGAGCCCGCGGCCGAACAGCACGTATGCCACCCCCGTCGTGAGCACCCCGAGGTAGGCCGCCAGCGACGCCCCGGACGCGCTGGCCAGCCAGGCCAGCGGCTGCGTCACCAGCACTGGCACGAGCAGCAGCCCGCCCAGCCCGAAGGCAGAGCCCATCACGGTCGAGCTGGCCTCGCCCCGCAGGATCAGCCGCCGTGCCGCGACTGTGTACGCGGCGTACGCCAGCCCTGCTCCCAGCGCCAGCAACGGGCCGGCCGTGCCGGAGCTGGCGCGCCCCGCGTCGCCGACGCTCAGCAGAGCCAGTCCTACGACGCACAGGCCCGTCGCCCCCAGCCAGGACCGGGCAGGCCGCTCACCCAGCGCGGCCAGCGCGAGAAGACCCGCGAACACCGGGCCGCTGCCGATCGTCAACAGTGTCCCGACCGCGACGCCCGCCCGGTGCACAGCGGCGAAGAAGCACAGTTGGAACAGTGCTGTGCAGAACCCGGCCGCCAGCCCGAACGGCCCCCGCCACAGTGCGACTGCCCGAGCCGGTCGACCGCCCACTAGCGGCAGCGCGCAGAGCAGGACGGTCCCGCCGACGAGCAACCGGACGGCTCCAACACCCAGTGGCGTCGTGCCGGCCGGACCCAGCGCCTGCGCCGTCCCCGTCGTGCCGAACAGCACTGCAGCGCCCACCACCTGAGCGACAGCCAGCTGCGACCTCGTCAGCACTGCCTCAGCCTGGCAGGAGAAGCAGTGTGGCTGCGCCGACGCCGGCTCGTCACGCGCCCGGCGTGCTCCGGGGACGGCTCCACGACCGGCTGATCACCATGCCGTCGGGCTGCTCCGGGCTGCGTACCGGCGGCCGGATCGGCGCCAGCGGCGCGCTCGAGCGACGCCGCGAGCCGCTCCACATGGCCGGAACGGCGTCAACCTCCGCACAGAGCCGGTACGCAATCGCCTCGTAGTTGACCCGCCAGCCGGCGAAGTGCTGCCATGCCTCGGCCACGTCACGCTCGCACTCGAAGCCGACGTCGGTGAGCCCCCGCACGGCCAGCTCGAACTCCTCGAAGGTCAGCTCGATGCCGTCGTCGGGGCGCGGATCGGGGTTGTAGGGCAGCCGAATGGCGTCCGCGATCTGCCGCAGTGCCGAGAACCCCATCCGCAGGGCGAGCCGTCCCGACAGTGGTGCTCGGGACGGCGCGAGGGCGCTGAACAGGGCCGCGCTGTCCATCACGGCAAGCATGGCGACGACCCAGTGGGTGTAGGGCTGCGGCGAGCGGAACCGGATCAGGGCCGGGTAGTTGCTGTGGCTCTCGGCGACGTCGGCCGCCCACCGCTCCCAGCCCTGGTACAGCCCGTCGAGCTCAACCTCTGCCTGCAGCCCGATCCGGGTGCGGGCCAGCAGCTCAGGACCGAAAGGCGGGTTGCCTGCCCGCGCGCCCAGCAGCGTCACCTCGGTCTCGCGCCGGTTGAACGCGCCGTAGATCGTCGGTAGGTAGCCGATCTGCAGCGCGACAGTGGCAAGCCCGGTCGTGGCACCGAGGAAGTCGACTGCCGTCGCCCAGGGGTGGTTGCTGGTCTGGAAGCCGAGGGTCAACAGTGACGAGCCGGCCTCGCGGGTCGACTCGCCGATGTGCCGGGTCTGCGGCCACAGCAGCAGCGTGAAGGCCAGGAGGAACAGCAGCAGCCACGCCGCCAGCAGCGTGAGCAGGAACATCGGCCCCTGGGCGGCGAGGACGGTGTCCCGTTCCCGGTAGGAGTCCATCCGGGCAGTGGCTAGGCGGAACACCCACTTCGTCACGACGTCTACCCAACGTGGCAGCCGCCCCAGGCGCCCGCGTGGGATCACGAGGGCCCGCAGCACGCTCGCACTTGTCATCAAGGCGATCACTGCTCCGAGTGCAGCAGCGAGCACGCGGACGACCTGCACTCCTTCAGTCTGCCGACTCGACGAGTTGAGCGGGTCGACGCGCTGACGCGTGTCAGCGGAATGCATGTGGCATGCAGGAAGGTCGACGCGCAGTGCTGCGGCGTCGGAAGTCGCTCGGCCCTCCGCATGGCTTGATTCGGTCCAGATTGTGTCGCACACTTCGTTGTATGCCGAATCCCGCCGATCCCGACGCCCTGTTGCGGAGGGTGTCACTGCGGGTGACCCAACCGCGCCTTGCCGTGCTGTCCGCGGTCCAGGAGCATCCGCACACTGACACCGATTTCCTCATCGGCGTCGTCCGGGCGCAGCTCGGCGCCGTCTCGCACCAGGCCGTCTACGACGTCCTGCGGGCGTTGACGAACGCCGGTCTCTTGCGGCGCATCCAGCCGTCCGGATCCGTGGCGAGGTATGAGGCCCGCGTCGGCGACAACCACCATCACGTCGTATGCCGGTCCTGCGGCGCGATGGCCGATGTCGACTGCGCTGTCGGCAACACGCCCTGCCTGACCGCGTCCGACGACGCCGGCTTCGAGATCGACGAGGCCGAGGTCGTCTACTGGGGCCGCTGCTCGGCCTGTGAAGCGCTACCCACCAACTCCCCCCTACCAGCCGCACCACTGCAGAGAGGTACGCCGTGACCACGCCCGACACCAAGAGCAACAGCGAGTCCGAGAACCCGGCGATCCCGGGCCCGACGGCCGACACCAGTGGCCGTCCGCACACCAACCGGGACTGGTGGCCCAACCAGGTCGATCTCTCGGTCCTCAACAAGCCGGCCCGTGACTCGGACCCCTTGGGCCCGGACTTCGACTACAAGACGGCCGTCCAGAGCCTGGACTTCGATGCGGTCAAGGCCCACCTGGTGCAGGTGATGCACACGTCCCAGGACTGGTGGCCCGCTGACTACGGTCACTACGGCCCACTGTTCATTCGCATGTCCTGGCACGCGGCCGGCACCTATCGTCAGGTCGATGGCCGTGGCGGTGCCGGCAGCGGCGAACAGCGCTTCGCGCCGCTGAACAGCTGGCCGGACAACGCGAGCCTCGACAAGGCCCGCCGGCTGCTGCTGCCCGTCAAGCAGAAGTACGGCCGCGCGCTGTCCTGGGCGGACCTGCTGGTCCTGGCCGGCAACGTCGCGCACGAGGACATGGGTTTCACGACGTTCGGCTTCGCTTTCGGCCGCGAGGACGTCTGGCAGCCGGAAGAGGTCGTCTGGGGGCCGGAGGACACCTGGCTGGGCGACGAGCGATACAGCGGTGAGCGGGAGCTGGCCGAGGACGTGGGCGCCGTCCAGATGGGTCTGATCTACGTCAACCCCGAGGGTCCCAACGGTGAGCCGGACCCGATGCGCTCCGCGCGAGACATTCGCGAGACGTTCGGCCGGATGGCCATGAACGACGAGGAGACCGTCGCCCTGATTGCGGGCGGCCACACGTTCGGCAAGACGCACGGCGCGGGCGACCCCACGCTCGTGGGCCCGGAGCCGGAGGGCTGCCCGGTCCACTCGAACGGGTTGGGTTGGCAGAACCAGCTTGGCACCGGCAAAGCCGAGTACACGATCACCTCCGGCCTTGAGGGCGCCTGGACGCCTACGCCGACGACCTGGGACGACAGCTACTTCCAGACGCTGTTCGGCTGGGAGTGGGAGCTCACCCAGAGTCCGGCCGGCGCCAAGCAGTGGCAGCCGACCGACCCGGCGTCCGAGACCGTGCCTGACGCCCACCGCCCCGGCGTGAAGCACCGGCCAATGATGGCGACGAGCGATATCGCCCTCATCACCGACCCGGTCTACAAGCAGATCTCGCAGCGCTACAACGACGACCCGCAGCTGTTCGCCGACACCTACGCACGTGCCTGGTTCAAGCTGTTGCACCGCGACATGGGTCCCCTCTCGCGCTACCTCGGCCCGTGGGTGCCGGAGGCACAGCTGTGGCAGGACCCGGTTCCGGCGGTCGAGCACGAGCTCGACGCGGCAGCTGTCGCCGAGCTCAAGGGCACGATCCTCGCATCCGGCCTCACCGTCTCCGAGCTCGTGAACACCGCCTGGGCTGCCGCCGCGTCCTACCGCGGCACCGACAAGCGCGGGGGTGCCAACGGCGGCCGGCTTCGCCTTGCGCCGCAGAAGGACTGGGCCGTCAACGCCGGCACCGCTGACGTCGTCGCGAAGCTGGAGGGAATTCGATCCTCCTTCGGCAGGCCGGTGTCCATCGCTGACCTGATCGTGCTCGGCGGTTGCGCCGCGGTGGAGAAGGCCGCTGCTGACGCCGGTGTCGACATCACCGTGCCGTTCACGCCGGGCCGCACCGACGCCTCGCAGGAGCAGACCGACGTCGACACGTTCCGGTGGCTCGAGCCTCGGGCTGACGGCTTCCGCAACTGGGTCAAGCCCGGCTCGAAGCTCAAGCCGGAGACGCTCCTGATCGACCGCGCCTACATGCTCGAGCTCACCGCCAAGGAGATGACCGTGTTGGTCGGCGGGTTGCGGGCGCTCGATGCCAACAGCGGCGGGGTGGGGCACGGCGTGTTCACCGACCGCGCCGGCGTCCTGACGAACGACTTCTTCCGCCACTTGCTCGACCTCGGCATCACCTGGCGGACGTCCACGCACGACGAGGGCGTCTATGAGGGCCTCGACGCCCAAGGGAACGTCGTTCGCACCGCGACCGCGGCCGACCTGGTCTTCGGGTCGAACTCGATCCTGCGTGGCATCCTCGAGGTCTACTCGGCCGACGACGCCAAGGAGAAGTTCGTGCGTGACTTCGTCGACGCGTGGGACAAGGTCATGATGCTCGACCGCTACGACGTGAAGTAGGTCCCGGTTGATCGGCGCCCTACGCCGCTGCCCTGTGCGGGCTGTCCGTTGTCGGAACGGGGTGTGGGGTGCCGACGCCCGAACGGGTCAGGCAGGCGGCAGCCGGCGTGACCGCTGGCGTGCGTGGACGCGCATACCAAGCGCTGTCGCGCCGCGACCGGCTCGCCCGCGTTCTCCTCCGCGCGCGCCGATATTCACGGGATCTCCCGGTGTGCCTACCCGCCCGTAGGGAATACCAAGATCCGACACGTCCACAATCGTATGGAAAGGAGATCAGATGACGTCCCCTGGATACGACGACGGGACCATCCGCGTCTTCCCGGGCGACCCCGGCCCGATGCCTCCGACGGGTGCCAGCACCGGTCGGGACCAGGCAGGTCAGGTCGCCGACACGGCCAAGGAGCAGGCTGGCCAGGTAGCGGGGACCGCCAAGGATCAGGTCGGGCACGTGGCCGGTACGGCGAGCGAGCAGGCGAGCCAGGTGACCGGGACGGCCAAGGAGCAAGTCAGCGAGGTCGCCGGCACGGCCAAGGAGCAGGTCACCCAGGTGGCCGGCGAGGCAGCCAACCACGCGCGTGACCTCCTCGAGCAGGCTCGCACCCAGGTGCAGGGCCAGGTCGTCAGCCAGAAGAGCCAGCTGAGCGAGCGGTTGCGGCAGATTGCCACCGAGCTGAGCGACCTCGCGTCCGGTAAGGGCAGCCCACAGGGCGCCGCCGGCGCCGTCGCCGGCCTCGCCCAGCAGGCGAGCCAGCGGGCACAGACCGTCGCCGACTACATCGAGCGGAGCGAGCCGCAGGACCTTCTCAACGACGGTCGGGTCTTTGCCGGCCGTCGGCCAGGCGCCTTCCTGGCTGGTGCCGCCGTGCTCGGTGCGGTTGCCGGACGCCTCGTCAAGGGCGTCAGGGCCGACACCAGCCCCAGTGGGTCGCTGCAGGGCTCGACGGGGATGTCGACGACGCTGCCGTCGTCCCAGTCGTACGGCGGCGCTGTCTCACCGGCGCCTCCCATGCTGTCTCGTCCGGTGTCCGAGACGCCCACCTCTCCGGTGGCGACCCCGTCGTCACAGGGTGCTCGCACCGACCCGTACCGGCTGAGTGGCGCTGCGGTTCCCGCCGAGCCGGTCACGATCATCGACGAAGCACCGCTGGGGGACCCGACGCCCCTGTCGCCGCAGCCGCAGCCGCAGCCGCATGAGCGTCCCTACGGAGGACCGACAGGTGTCTGAGATCTACACCGGAGGCCGGTCGGATGTGTCGTCCGACCGTCCGGATGTCTCGCAGGCCTCGGTCGGCGAGTTGGTCAGCGATGTCGCGGCTGACTTCTCCACCCTGATCCGCCAGGAGATCGAGCTGGCCAAGGCGGAGGTCAGGGAGGAGGCGAAGAAGGCCGGCAAGGGCGTCGGCATGCTGGGTGGGGCTGGGCTGGCCGGCTACTTCGCCCTGCTGTTCGCGTCGATCGCCCTCATGTACCTGATCAACCTGGTGGTACCGCTCGGCTGGGCAGCACTCATCGTCGCCGCCATGTGGGGCCTGGCGGCGGCTGTTCTGGCAGCAAGTGGCCGCACGAAGCTCAAGACTGTCTCACCTGCTCCCACGCAGACAGCTGAAACCTTGAAGGAGGATGTCCAGTGGGCAAAAGCCCGGACGAAATAAGGCGTGAGATCGAGCGGACCCGCGCAGAGCTCGGCGGCGACCTCGACACGCTTAACGAGAAGGTCAACCCCGCTCGCATCGCAGAGCGTCGCGTCGACTCGGCCCGCGCTGCGGTTGCCGGCGTCAAGGAGCGCGTCATGGGCTCTAGCGACGACGGCAGTGGCGTGCGTGGTGCTGCCGCCAACCTGACCGGCACCCTTACCGGCACCGCATCGTCGGTGACCGACTCCGTTTCTGGCACCACGTCGACCATCGCCGACACCGTTAGCGGTACCGCGGGGGCAGTCGGCGACCGTGCGAAGGCAGCGCCGCAGCTGGCACGGGCTCGCGCACAGGGCAACCCGTTTGCCGCTGGCGTCATTGCCTTCGGCGTGGGGTGGCTCGTCTCCTCCCTGATCCCGGTCAGCCAGAAGGAGGCCCAGGCCTCGCACCACCTCACCGACAAGGCCCAAGAGCTGGCCGAGCCGGTGAAGGAGCAGCTGACCACCGCGGCCCAAGAGATCAAGGAGAACTTGGTCCCGCAGGTGCAGCAAGCCGCCGGCGAGCTCAAGGAGTCTGCCACCTTTGCCACTGCGGCAGTGCAGGAGCACGCTCAGAGCGCGGTCGGCGAAGTCAAGGGCACGGCGCAGGACGCCGCGGCCCACGTGAAAGACACCGCCCAGTCCTCGGCTGCAGAGGTCAAGGACACCGCGCAGTCGTCGGCTGCCGAGGTGAAGGGCACGGCGCAGTCGTCCGCTGCGGAGGTCCGCGGCACAGCGCAGGACGTGCGTCGCCCGTAACAACAGGCTGATACCCGGCTGCCCGCCCCCCCGTCCGGGGAGGCGGGCAGCCGTCTTTTCCGATGAGTCAACGAGCGCGGAAACGTCGTACCGGTGGGCCATGATGAGCCCGAGCCTGGACCGGCGACAGGAGCGCACGTGAGCACCCTGCAAGAACCCCGGCCGGCCCCCACGCAGCGGTCGGAGCTGCCGGGTGGCCGCCCGCGTCGGCTGTGGGCCTTCGGCGTCCTGGCCGTGCTCGTGCTGCTTGTCGGTCTCGGCGGCGGGAGCTTCCAGGGCAAGCTCGCCGACGTGCAGAAGAACGACAACTCGGCGTTCCTACCGCCTTCTGCCGAATCGACCAAGGTCGACAAACTGGCGGCGCCGTTCACGCCGACGAGCACCATCCCGGGTTTCCTGGTCTACCAGCGGGCCGGTGGGTTGACGCCAGCAGACCGCGTCAAGGTCGCCGGCGACGCCCAGCGGGTGAGCGCAGTTGCCGGCGTCGCCGGCGACCAGGTAGGGCCACCGACCTTCTCCCGTGACGGGACCGCGGCGTCGGTGCTGGTTCCGCTCGCGGCCAAGACCGGCAGCAAGACGGCGACGGGCCCCGAGTTGAGCGCTGCGGAGAAGCGCATCGAAGCGGTCGGGAAGGCTGGCAACCTCGGAGGGCTTGTCGTCCATACGGCTGGGGCTGGGGGGTTGATCGGAGCGTTGATCGACGCCTTCAACGGCATCGACGGCAAGCTGCTGCTGGTCGCGGGGATGGTCGTGATCCTGTTGCTGCTGGTCGTCTACCGCAGTCCGGTGCTGTGGTTCTTCCCGTTGTTCTGTGCCGTCCTGTCGCTGGGCGCCGCCTCGCTGGTCATCTACTTCCTGGCCAAAGGGGGCGTAATCACGCTAAACGGTCAGAGCCAGGGCATCCTGTCGGTCCTCGTGATCGGCGCGGGGACTGACTACGCGCTGTTGCTGATCAGCAGGTACCGCGAGGAGCTGCACAACTACCACAGCCGGCGCGACGCCATGATCCGGGCGTGGCGCGGGGCGGCTCCCGCGATCCTCGCGTCCGCCGCAACGGTCATCATCGGGCTGCTGTGCCTGCTCGTCAGCCAGCTGAACTCCAACCGCGGGCTCGGCCCTGTCTCCGCGATCGGCATCGCGTGCACGGTCATCGTGATGCTGACCTTCCTCCCGGTCGCCCTGGTGCTTGCCGGGCGCTGGATTTTCTGGCCGCGCATCCCGCGGGTCGACCACAGCGGAGGGCTCGAGACGCACGGCGTGTGGGGCCGGGTGGCCGAGGGCGTGGGGCGGCGTCCGCGGCGCAGCTGGGTGGCTGCCGTGCTGGTCCTGCTTGCGTGCGTGGCGCTCGTTCCCACTCTGCGCGACGGTGGTTTGTCGACGGCCCAGGCGTTCACCAGCAACCCCGACGCGGTGCAGGGGCAGAGGATCTACGACGCGCAGTTCAGCCAAGGTGCCGGCGCCCCGGCCGTCATCCTCACGAACGTCGGCAAGCTCGACGCGGTCAGTGCCGCGGTCCGTGGGGTCGAGGGAGTCGACCCGAGCCCGGGGGCGGTGTGCCTGCAGCCGGACTACGTCAAGCTCGCAGCCGTCGTGAAGGCCAACCCCGCCCTGGCGAGCGGCCGCGGCGGCAGCGCAGCGACGTGCCTGCCGCCCCAGCTGTCGGTCTCGCCGCGAGACGGGCGGACTGTGCTCAACGCGACACTCACCTCGCCCTACGACAGCGAGGCCGCCTATTCGACCATCGGGCGCCTCCGCGCGGCCGTTCATGCGGTGCCGGGCGCCGACGTGCTCGTCGGCGGGCAGACAGGCTTCAACCTCGACGTGCAGAAGGCGTCGACCCGCGACCGAAACGTGATCATCCCGCTCGTACTGCTGGTGATTCTGCTGGTGCTGGCGGTGGTGCTGCGCGCCGTGCTGGCACCGCTGCTGTTGATCACGACTGTCGTGCTGTCGTTCGCCGCGACGCTAGGTGTATGTGCGGTCGCCTTCAACCACGTCTTCCGGTTCCCGAATGCCGACCCGTCCTTCCCTCTGTTCGCGTTCATCTTCCTGGTCGCGCTCGGCATCGACTACAACATCTTCCTAATGACGCGCGTACGGGAGGAGGCGCTCGCCCAAGGCACCCGGCGGGGGGTCCTGCGGGGCCTGGCCGTCACCGGCGGCGTCATCACCTCCGCCGGCGTGGTGCTTGCCTCCACCTTCGCGGTGCTCGGGGTGCTCCCGCTCGTGTTCCTCGCCGAGCTCGGGTTCGCCGTGGCGTTCGGCGTTCTGCTCGACACGCTGCTCGTGCGTTCGGTGCTGGTCCCGGCGCTGTCCTACGACATCGGGCGCCGGATCTGGTGGCCGAGCAAGCTCGGGCGCGCAGCACTCTGATCTCGTCTCAGCCGCGTAGGCACCACGCGGCTGAGACGACGGGTGCGGAACCGCCCGGCGCGGGCACGACGCGGGTATGACAGCCCAGCCCGGCCTCATCCCTCCCCCCGCCTCGGCCAGCCGGCCGGCACCATCGTTGTCGTTCATCGGCACCGCGACCACACTGCTGCGCCTAGGCGACTTCACCCTGCTCACCGACCCGAACTTCTTGCACCAAGGCGAGCGCGCGTATCTCGGGCGCGGTCTGTGGTCCAAGCGGCTGACCGAGCCGGCCATGCCCCCCGGCGGGCTGCCGGAGTTGGACCTGGTGCTGCTCTCACACCTGCACGGCGACCATTTCGACAGGCGAGCGAGCCGCGAGCTCGACCACAACCTGCCGATCGTCACCACTCGCCACGCGGCCCGGCGGCTACGGCTGCGCGGGTTCGGCAACGCGGTGGCGCTCGGCACGTGGGAACCCCACGAGGTTTCGCGCGGCGGCCAGACCTTGCGCATCACCTCGATGCCGGGGCGACACGCGCCCGGCCCCGCTCAGCAGTTGCTGCCCCCGGTGATGGGCAGTCTCGTCGAGCTCACCTCGGACTCGGCGGCACCAGGATCGCGCCCCTTCCGGCTCTACATCACCGGAGACACGCTGATGATCGACGAGCTGCGGGCCATCCCGGAGCGCTACCCCGACCTCGACGCGGCGGTCGTCCACGTCGGGGGCACCAAAATCCTCGGGATGCTGGTGACGATGGACGCGCAGCAGGGCGTCGACCTGGTCCAGCTGGTCCGCCCGGGCGTGGCGGTGCCGGTGCACTACGACGACTACGGCGTGTTCCGCTCGCCGCTCAGCGACTTCCGAGCGGAGGCTCAGCGGCGGCTACCAGTGGGGGCGGTCCGGTACGTCGAGCGCGGGCAGACCGTCGCCCTGACGCCCTGACGCCCTGACGCCCTTACGTCGGCGCCGCAGCGCCTGGCGCGCCCCCTAATGCCGGCGCTTCTCGACCAGCTCAGCCAGGCGGTCCAGCGACTCCACGTTGCGCCGCCGTAGCAGCTCCTCGCTGAGCGGGTTGTGCACCTTCTTGGCCGGCCCGGACTGCGGCGACTCCTCCATCGTGATGGTCGTCCCCTCGGCGACCGGCGTCAGGGTGATCGCGACCCGAGCGGTACCGACTGGCCAGGCCCGCGCGCTCAGCACCAACCGACGCGCCGGCTCGACTTCGACCACCTCGGAGACGTCCTCGATCAGTACCGGCCAGGCGCCAACGGAGTGGTGGATGCGCCGCCCGACAGCCGGCCAGCCGTCGTCGACCCCGCGGATGTGGGAGGCGCCGACCACCCACAGCCCGTAGAGCCATCCATCGGACAGTGTCTCGAACACGGTTTCCGGCGGGACCCGGACGGTGCGGGTGACAACAGCCATGCTCGTGTCCTCCCCCATGATCGCGTCGTCGTCACCTACGAATCCGCGGTTCGGGTCCGGCGGCACCCAGGACTGCAGCGATAAGGTCCGCTGAACCAGGCCACAGGGATGGGGGACGTGGACTTTCTCATCGCGCGCAACCCCGATCCGCACAGCACGCTGCCGTTCCTGGTGCGTCTGCCCCTGGCGGGCTCCAGCGTCGTCCTCAAGACGAGGGACACCTGGCCGCGCACCAGCAAGGTCTACTGCCACCGGGCCGACGGCTGGCCCGAGGACGCCGAGGTGATCGAGCGTGTGCCGGTGCGCTCGTGCGTCCGCCGTGGCCCGGCGATCGACCTGGTGCTCGAACGGGCCCGGGAGAACCGCTCGCAGCTGGTCCTGACCCGGGCGCGCGGCCGCGAGGTCATCTTCTGGCAGTCGCCGCGCACGGCGAAGCAGGCGCGGCCCAACGTGGGGCTGCCCACCCGCCGTGCGGCGGGGCACGAGCTCGAGATCGTCGTCGACTCGGGCGAGAAGTACCCGGATGCCTTCCGCCACCAGCAGGCCAGCACGGTCCGGCGCCGGCTGCCCGCGGGCGACTATGCCGTCGAGCATGACGGCGCCGTCGTTGCGGCGGTGGAGCGCAAGTCCCTGGCCGACCTCGCCGCGAGCCTGCTGTCCGGGCGCCTGACGTATGCCCTCGCCGAGCTGGGCGCGCTGCCGCGGGCGGCGCTGGTCGTCGAGGACCGGTACAGCCGGATTTTCAAGCTCGAGCACGCGCCGGGGGGTGTGGTCGCGGAAGCGCTGGCGGAGGCCCAGGCGCGGTTCGCGTCCGTGCCGGTGATGTTCGCCGAGACCCGTCCGCTGGCGGAGGAGTGGACCTACCGCTACCTCGGGGCAGCCTTGACCGAGGCGATGGGCCGCGCCGCGACCGGTGACCTCGAGACCCGTCTGGGTGCGGTGCCGGCGCACGACGACGACCCGGCGCCCCGTGCCCACCGCGCGCCGCCTGCCGGTCCGCCGCCAGCCGTGGTTCGCGCCTGGGCTGCGGCCAACGGGTTGGCGGTGGGCGGCCGCGGCCGCATCCCGGCAACGGTGCTCAGGGCATACGAGGCACGAGCTGGCTGAGGGAGACCGGCGCGGGCCTGATCCCGCCACCCTTAGGCGATGGCGTCGAGCGCCTGCCGGGCCTCGTCGTCAAGCACAACCTCGGCCGCCGCCAGGTTCTCCTCCAGGTGAGCGAGCGATGACGTGCCGGGGATCAGCAGCACTGTCGGCGCCAGCGCGAGCAGCCAGGCCAGCGCCACCTGCCCCGCAGTGGCACCCAGGCGGGCAGCGGTCGCCGTCACAACCGGTTGGTTGAGCACCGGCTTGCCGGGGGCGAAGGCCGAGCCGAGGGGGAAGAACGGCACGAAGGCGATGCCCGAGCGGCGCACTCGTGCAGCACGGGCAGGCTGGCGCGGTCGGTGACGTTGAGCGGGTTCTGCACGCACACGATGGGCGTCAACTCGAGCGCATGCAGGAGCTGCTTGCTGCTCACGTTGCTCAGGCCCACCCCGCCGATCAGTCCCTCGTCGCGCGCCGCGACCATCGCGCCGAGCTGGTCGTCCAAGCTCACCCCGGTGCCGTGGCCGGCGTCCAGCAGCCGCAGGTTCACCGCAGCGAGCCGGTCGACTCCGAGGGTGCGCAGGTTGTCTGCTATGCCGCTGCGCAGCTCCTCCGGCCGGTCCGCGGGCAGCCACCCGCCCTTGCTGTCACGCCGGGCCCCGACTTTGCTGACCAGCGCCAGCTGCTCTGGAAACGGGTGCAGCGCCTCCCGCAGGAGCTCGTTGGCGACGTCGGGTCCGTAGAACTGGGCCGTGTCGATGTGGTCGACGCCGAGCTCGACGGCCCGCCGGACCACCGCGAGCGCCTGCTCGCGGTCCCGCGGTGGCCCCATCACCCCGGGCCCGGGGAGCTGCATCGCCCCGAACCCCATCCGGTTGACCTGGAACTGACCCAGCGAAGCGCGACCTGGCATGGGTACGAGCGTAGAGGCAGACCGCCCGGTCCTTCCTCCCGCAGCGCTGGCCGCTCAACGCAGCGTGCTGAGTGCAGCCGTCAGCGCGGACAGCTCGTCGAGCAGGCCGGTAGCGGAGGCGTCCATGGCCTC
>JAABUQ010008918.1_pt1 | contig 13824 bp, 11 predicted proteins | sample 5560001 | NCBI WGS metagenome assembly JAABUQ01 (sample SAMN10711888, study PRJNA513371) | rock metagenome | isolation source: Antarctica rocks | place: Antarctica: Victoria Land, Finger Mt nord | collected 2015-12-18
ACAATCAATACGTACGACTGTAGTGCTCGTCAAGACGCGGAAGTCGGGGCCATGCCTGAAGCAGGGCCGGGACGAGGAGCAGCAGCGATGACGGCAGTCGACTACACGCCGGAGGCCCTGGAGGCGGCCGCCCGGACGCTGGCGGGGAAGGGACCGGTTCACATGGTCAACCTGGTCCGCTACCGCGCGCAGGCTGATTATAGCGAGCAGACGAGGTTCCCGCCGTGCTCGGGCAGGGACGCCTACTTCCAGCGCTACGTCCCGGCCTTCGCCAAGGTAGCCGAGACGGTGGGCTCGAGCGCTTTCACGGTGTTCCTGCTCGGCAGCGTGCAGGCGACGCTGGTGGCGCCCGTGGGCGAGGCCTGGGACGATATCGCGATCGTTGAGTATCCGAGCTTCGAGGCACTGCGCCGCATCCTCGACGATCCGCGATACGAGGCGGAGGCGGCCCCTCATCGTCGTGCCGCCCTCGAAGACTGGCGCTTCATCGCGACCCTCAAGGCCGACCTGCCGGGATGATCGGGCTCCGATCGATTACGACCGCACGCCACCGCACCGCCTGGATCGAGGCGGGGCCGGCGGATGGCCGCTTGATGATCTTCATCCATGGCTGGCCGGAGCTGAGCCTGGTCTGGCGGGCGCAGATCGAGCACTTCGCGGCCGCTGGCTGGCGCTGCGTGGCACCCGACATGCGCGGCTACGGCGGCTCGTCGGTGCCGGACTCGATAGCGGCCTACGCGGTCCGCGAGCTGGTCGCCGACATGATCGAGCTGCATGAGGCGCTTGGAGGCAAGCCCGCGATCTGGGTCGGGCATGACTGGGGAAGTGCCGTCGCCTGGGCGATGGCCTCGCACCACGTCGAGCGATGCCGAGGCGTGGTCAACCTGTGCGTGCCCTACCTCTCGCGCGGCCTGGCACTACCCAACGTGGTGCCGCTGGTCGACCGCGCGCTCTATCCGGCTGACGAGTATCCGGTCGGCCAGTGGGACTACTGGCTGTTCTATCGCGAGCATTTCAGTCGGGCCGCGCAGGACTTCGAGGCCGACGTGGCGGCGACGCTCTCGCTGCTCTACCGGACTGCCACGAGCGAGGCGGTCGGCAAGCCCGCCTTCTCCGCCGCCCTGCGCGCCCGTGGCGGCTGATTCGGCGAGGCACGCCGCGCACCGGCGATGCCGCGCGACGAGGCTCTGCTGAACCAAGCCGACTTCGACGCCCTGGTGAGCGCGTTCCGCTCGACCGGTTTCGGCGGCGCCGACGCCTGGTACATGAACGATACGGCGAACCTCGCCTACGCCGCCGAGGCGCCACGCTTCGGGCGCCTGACACTGCCCGCGCTGTTCCTGCACGCTCAGCGCGACGTGGTCTGCGACACGGTGCATAGCCGGCTCGCCGAGCCGATGCGCGAAGACTGCGCCGACCTGACCGAGGTCACCCTGGACGGCGGCCACGAGCTGATGCTGGAACGCCCAGGCAAGGTGAACCAGGCGATCACCGCCTGGGTGTCCGCCAAGCATCTCGGCTGATCCAGGCGCGCCTGTTAATCCACCATCGCCAGCACGTCGCGCAGGGTCTGCACGATCTGGTCGATCTGGCTTTCCTCGATGATCAGCGGCGGCGACAGCGCGATGGTGTCGCCGGTGACACGTACCAGCAGCCCCGCCTCGAAGCAGTGCTGCAGCACCGTCATGCCGCGCGCGCCGGGCTTGGTGCCGGGTGCCAGCTCGATGCCGGCGACCAGGCCGAGATTGCGTATGTCGATCACGTGCCGGGCGTCGCGCAGGCCATGCACCGCCTGCTCGAACGCCGGCGAGATCGCGTCCGCGCGCTCGAACAGGGCTTCCTCCCGGTAGATATCGAGCGTCGCCAGCGCCGCCGCCGCGGCAACCGGATGGCCGGAATAGGTGTAGCCGTGCGGCAGCTCGATGCCGTCCGCGGAGGCTTCGAGGAAGCGGTCGTACAGCCCCTGCCGCACCGCGACCGCCCCCATCGGGATGACGCCATTGGTCAGGCCCTTGGCCATCGCCACCATGTCCGGCAGCACGCCGAAACGCTCGGCCGCGAAGGCGGTGCCCAGGCGGCCGAAGCCGGTGATGACCTCGTCGAAGATCAGCAGAATGCCGTGCCGCGTGCAGATCTCGCGCAGCCGCTGCAGGTAGCCGACGGGCGGCGGCAACACCCCGGTCGAGCCGGCCAGCGGCTCCACGATCACCGCGGCGATGGTGGAGGCGTCGTGCAGCGCCACGAGGCCTTCGAGCGCGTCGGCGAGATGCATGCCTGTCGTAGGCTGGCCCCGCGTGAAGGCGCGCGACGGGTCGTGCGTATGCGGCAGGTGATCGACGCCGCCCAGCATGGTGCCGTAGAGCTTGCGGTTGCCGGGGATGCCGCCCACCGAGATGCCGCCGAAGCCGACGCCGTGATAGCCGCGCTCGCGTCCGATCAGGCGCGTGCGGGCGGCGTTGCCGGTGACGCGATGGTAGGCGAGCGCGATCTTGAGGGCGCTGTCCACCGCCTCCGAGCCGGAGTTGGCGAAGAAGATCCGGTTGAGGTCGCCCGGCAGCAGCGTGGTCAGGCGCGAGGCGAGCGTGAAGCCGAGCGGGTGGCCGAACTGGAAGCTGGGCGCGAAATCCAGCGTCAGGGCCTGCTCGCCCACCGCCTGGGCGATGCGAGCGCGGGCGTGGCCGGCATTCACGCACCACAGGCCGGCGGTGGCATCGAGCACTAGGTAGCCGTCCGCGGCGGTGTAGTGCATGTCCTTGGCCGCGACCAGCATGCGTGGCGCCGCCTTGAACTTCCGGTTGTCGGTGAAGGGCATCCACCACGGATCGAGGTCGTTGTTCCGGTACGACGACATCGACGGGGCCTCAGGGAAGCGGTCGCGTGGCGGCAAGCGCGGTCCTCTCCTTCTCCACGTCGGATATGGAGAGCCGCCTGCCGCGCACCGAGGCGACTTCGGCCGCGCTGATCACCGGCGGTGGCCTGCTGTCGCCCAATCCGGAGAGCCAGCTCAGCACGGACGCCGCATCCGCGTCGGACAGCTGCCGAATCGGCGGCATGATGCCGGTGTAGGAGGCGCCGTCGGCGACGATGTGGATGCCCAGGCCGTAGGCCAGCACGTCGGCAAGATAGTGCCGGCCGGCCGGGGTCGCGGCGATCCTGTCGATCCGGCCCTTCAGCCTGGGATACTGGCCGGCCTGGCCGACACCTTCGGCCTGGTGGCACATGCTGCAGTTCGCCGCATACAGGGCCGCTCCGGGAGCGATCGCTGCGTCGGCCGCCTGTGCGAGGCCGGCGAGCACGACGACGCATGGCAGCAGCGCGGTCCTCATCGGGCCGTGCCGGCGGCGGCGATGCATCGGCGGATCTCGATCATGCGGGATGATGTCGCCGTTCGACCGCGTATGACAAGCCGGCACGTTCTGATGCCTGCCGAGGCGGCTCGACGTGGTTGCTGCAGGACCATCTGCATCAACGTGAATAGCAATTACAAAAAGCTTGAACTAGAATCCAACTCGGATCGTGCAGAGGAGCCGTCTACAGCGAAGCGCCTGAAGACATAAAAAATAGAATATCGAGGAAATCCAAGATGAATATACGTACAACGCTCATGGCATGCACTGCCATGACGGTTGCCGTGTCCTGCTGCGTCTCCACGGCCCAGGCGCAGCGTGCAGGTTCGGCCCCCTGGCTGGACCCGAGACTGTCCCCTGACCAGAGGGCGACGCTTGCGGAACAGCAATTCTCGACCCAGGAATTGTTTGGTATCGTCTACGGCAGCTATGGCGAGGCGGCCAACTACATGCTGCCCGCCAATGTCGTGCCATCGGCAGCGATCGGTTCGGCCGGTTATGTTCCGGGCGCCCCGGAACTCTTCATCCCCGCATTGCAGGAAACCGACGCCGGCACCGGCGTCGCCGACCCGATCGTAGGACCGACGGGAAAGTCGGTTCGCGGCCCAGCAGGCTATTCCACGGAACTTCCCTCGGGCCTCGCCACCGCCGCCACCTGGAACGTGCGCACTGCCTTCCTCGGCGGTTCCATGATCGGCAAGGAAGCCCATCAGGAAGGCTTCAACGTGATGCTCGCCGGAGGGGTCGACCTCGCGCGCGAGCCGCGCAACGGGCGCAACTTCGAGTATGCCGGCGAGGACCCGCTGCTTGCCGGGACGATCGTCGGCCAGGAGGTCAGCGGCATCCAGTCGAACCACGTCGTCGCCACGATCAAGCATTTCGCCGTGAACGACCAGGAGACCGGCCGCAACTCGTCCAGCTCGGACATCGACTGGGGTGCCGCGCGGCAGAGCGACCTGCTGGCTTTCGAGGTGGCGCTCGACGTCGGCAAGCCCGGTTCGGTGATGTGCGCCTACAACCGCGTCAACAGCGTCTATGCCTGCGGCAACGACACGCTGCTCAACCGCACGCTGAAGCAGGATTGGGGCTTCAAGGGCTGGGTCATGTCGGACTGGGGTTCGGTGCACTCCGTGCTGGACGCCAACAGCGGTCTCGACCAGGAGTCAGGCAGCTACTTCGACCAGGCCAACGGCGGCCCGTTCTTCACCGGCCAGCTGACCGCCGCGGTGGCCAGCGGCGCGGTCAAGCCGACACGCCTCTACGACATGGTGCACCGTATCCTGCGCTCCGAATTCGCGGTGGGGCTGGTCGACCATCCGGTCACCTCGATCCAGCCGATCGACGCGGTAACGGACACCGGCGTCGCGCAGGCGGACGAGGAACAGGCGGCCGTGCTGCTCAAGAACGCCCAGGGCACGCTGCCGCTCGCCAAGTCCACGAAGCGCATCGCGGTGATCGGCTCCAACGCCATCAACGGCGTGATGGAAGGCGGCGGCTCGTCGGTCGTCTGGCCAGTCGGTGGACCGGCCCAGCCGATTGATCCGAACCCCTCCTTTCCCGGTCCGCTGATCTGGAACCCGTCCTCGCCGGTGGCGGCGATCAAGGCCGAAGCGCCGGGTGCCACGGTTACCTATGATACCGGCACCGACCCGGCCCAGGCTGCGGCTCTCGCCGCCAATGCCGACGTCGCGATCGTGTTCGTCAACCAGTGGCTGGCGGAAAGCTTCGACGCCACCAGCCTCAGCCTGCCAAACGACCTGCAGACCAAGGTGGACCAGAACGCCCTGGTCGCCGCGGTGGCCAAGCGCAACCCCAACACCATCGTCGTGGTGGAAAGCGGCGGTCCGGTGCTGATGCCCTGGCTCGACCAGGTCAAGGGCGTGATCGAGGCCTGGTATCCGGGCTCGGGTGGTGGGCCCGCCCTGGCGCGCATCCTGTTCGGCGACGTCAACCCGTCTGGACACCTTCCGATCACCTTCCCGGCGTCGGAGGCGCAACTGCCGCGGCCGGTGCTCGATGTCGGGACGCCGGCCGACCAGAACTTCCACGTCAACTACAACATCGAGGGCGCCGCGGTCGGCTACAAATGGTTCCAGAAGAACAACCTCAAGCCGCTGTTCCCGTTCGGCTACGGACTGAGCTACACGAGCTTCAAGTACGACCACATCGACGTCCGCTGGGAAGACACGCTCAAGGCGAGCATCGCGGTCACCAACACCGGTCACGTCGCCGGCTATGCGGTGCCGCAGCTCTATCTCGGACTTGACGGCAGGGGAGAGGCGCCCACCCGGCTGATCGGGTTCGGCAAGGTCTACCTGCAGCCGGGACAGTCGAAGACCGTGACGTTCGACACCGACCCACGCCTGCTGGCCAATTTCGATACCGCTTCGGACAGATGGAAGATCACGGGCGGCACCTACAGGGTGTTCCTCAACTCGTCCTCCGCCACTGTCGAGCAGCCGACCACGGTGGACATCCAGTCGAGAACCCTCGCTCCCTGATCACGAACTTCCATAATCGGTGCAAGACCCTGTGCACGGCATGAACAGGGTCCTGCTTCCGCTACGCCAGGATAAAAACTCAGTGAAAATCGCAATTCGACCAACAGTCGTGAGGCTGGGCCTTTCCGCCCTCATGCTCGGAACGTTCCTGTCCGTGGAGAGTGCGGCGACTGCCGCTTTCGGACGATCCGCCGGAGCCGAGCCGGATTTCGGCCCGAACGTGATCGTCCTCGATACCAGCATGCCCGCCATGCAGGTCCAGGCGACCCTCGACTCCCTCTCGAACGAAGACCAGTTCAGCACCAACCGCCATGCGGTGCTGTTCAAGCCGGGCAGCTACACCGTCAATTCCAAGGTCGGCTACTACGAGTCCGTCGCCGGTCTCGGGCTATCGCCGGATGACGTCGTCATCAATGGCGGCATGCGTGCGGAAGCGCCGCTCGACCCGGGCGGCAACACCGACAACGCGACGGACGACTTCTGGCGCTCCGAGGAGAACTTCGCCGTCATTCCCGCAGGCCGCACGACGCGCTGGGCGGTATCGCAAGGCGCTCCCTTCCGGCGCATGCACATCCGGGGAGCCATCAGCCTGGTCGGAGCCAAGTACGGCTTCGCGAGCGGCGGATACATCAGCGACTCGAAGATCGACGGGCTGGTCGGGTCCTACTCGCAGCAGCAGTGGTACACGCGGGACAGCGTCATCGGCAGCTGGTCCAATGCCGTCTGGAACATGGTCTTCTCGGGCGTTGTCGGCGCACCTCCGCAGTCCTTCCCCAATCCCCCGTACACCACGCTCGCGACCACTCCAGTCAGCCGCGAGAAGCCGTTCCTCACCGTCGATGGCGCTGGCCGCTACAATGTGTTCGTTCCCGGCGTGAAGAGGAACTCGGCCGGAACGACATGGTCTGTCGGCAATGCTCCGGGACGCTCCGTTTCCATCGACCGCTTCTTCATCGCCCGGCCTTCGACACCGACCTTCGAGATCAACCTGGCCCTGGCCTCCGGCAAGAATCTCATCCTGACCCCGGGCATCTACAAGCTCGACCAGCCGATCCGTGTCGATCGTCCCAATACCGTCGTGCTCGGTCTCGGCTACGCGACGCTGGTGCCGCAAAGGGGAAGCGAGGCGCTGGTCGTCTCCAATGTCGGCGGCGTGCAAGTGGCCGGACTGCTTATCGATGCGGGCCCGGTCACATCGCCCGTGCTTCTCAGGATGGGTTCCCGGCCATACGGGCTCTCGTCCCACGCCGACAACCCGTCATCGGTGAACGACGTGTTCTTCCGTGTCGGCGGCGCGACGCCGGGAAGTGCGACGACGAGCCTGGAAGTCGACAGCTCGGATGTCATCCTGGACGACATCTGGGCATGGCGGGCTGACCACGGCAACGGAGTCGGCTGGACGCAGAACACGGCCGACCATGGCCTAGTCGTGAACGGCAACGGCGTCACGGCACTCGGCCTGGCCGTCGAGCACTACCAGAAGAACCAGGTGGTGTGGAACGGCAATGGCGGCGAGACGATCTTCTACCAGAGCGAATTGCCGTATGATCCGCCCAGCCAGGCCGCGTGGATGAACGGCAGCGCCAACGGATACTCGTCCTACGCCGTCACGAGTGCCGTCACCGCGCACCAGGCCTATGGACTGGGCGTGTACTCGTTCTTCAACCTGGGCATCAACATCGTCGAGGACAGCGCGATCACCGTGCCCAATGCGCCGGGCGTGAAGGTGAACGATGCCGTCACCGTCGTGCTGAACGGAAGCGGCTCGATCACCCACATCGTGAACGGCGCCGGTCCGGCCGCGGTGAAGAACGGCGGAGCGGTCTATCTCACGACCTATCCGTAAGATACGGCGCCGGCGGCCGCCACAGCCGCCCTGCGCTGAGTAGGGCGGCGACCAGCGCCACCGATGCACCGAACGCGAGGCAATGCCGTGCGGCGTCCCGTGACAGCAGGTCGAACACCAGCGCGACCAGCATGGCGCCGATGGTCTGGCCGAGCAGGCGCGCCACCGACACCATGCCGCTTGCGCCGCCCGAACGATGGGCTGGGGCCGCGATCAGGATGGCGCGGTTGTTGGGCGGCTGGAACAGGCCGAAGCCGCTGCCGGCGAGGGCGATGCGCCAGGCGATGTCGAAGTTCGACGGATGCGCCGGCATGCGCCAGAGCAGGGCGAAGCCGGTGGCGGTCAGGCACAGCCCGAGGCTGGAAAGCAGCCCGGCCGGATAGCGGTCGGCGATACGCGCGACCAGCGGCGACACCGCCACGATGGCGAGCGGCCACGGCGTGATCAGCAATCCGGTCTGCACGGCGGAACGGTGCAGCTCCACCTCGAAGAAGAACGGCATCGCGATGATGAAGAAGTTCGACGCCACGAAGGCGAGGAAGCCGACCGAGAATGCGGTGCGGAAGTCGCCTAGCCGAAGCAGGTCGACCGGCAGCAGCGGCGCCGCGATCGAGAGCTGGCGGCGCACCAGCCAGGCCAAGCAGGCTGCCCCGGCCGCGACCAGCAGCAGCGACGGTGCGACGGCGCCGCCATGGGCGAGCCGGTCCAGTCCCACCACCAGCGGCCCGAAGGAGAGCACGGTGAGGGACGCGCTGATCCCATCGAACCGGCGCCCGGCAGCGGCGCGCGGCGTCACCGGCAGGCTGGTGGCGGCGAGCACGAGGGCAGCCAGGCCGAGCGGCAGGTTGATCAGGAAGATCCAGCGCCAGCTCGCCACCGACAGCACCACCGCGGCGATGGTCGGGCCCAGCGCCACCCCGAGAGCGACTACCAGGCCGTTCAGCGCCATGCCGCGCCCGAGCATCGAGCGCGGGTAGATGTAGCGTATCAGGGCAGCGTTCACGCTCATCACGCAGGCGCCGCCAAGCCCCTGCAGCACGCGCGACAGGGCGAGCTGGGGCAGCGTCTGCGAGGCGGCGCAGCAGGCGGAGGAGAGGATGAACACCACCAGCCCGATCCGGCACATGCGGTCCTGGCCCTTGATCTCGGCGAGCGAGGCCAGCGGCAGTAGGCCGATCAGGCTGGCCAACTGGTAGGCGTTGATCACCCAGATCGAATCCGCCGGAGTGGAATGGATGTCGTGCGCGATGGTCGGCAGCGCGACGTTGGCCACCGAGTAGTCCAGGGTGGAGAGCAGCACCGACATCGCCAGGGCGAACATCGCGCGCCGCCGGGCATTGCCGTGCAGGCCGTCGAAGGGGATGGGTGGTTGCAGCAGGGCAGGCATGCCTTGCAGCTACAGGTCCCGGCACCCAAAATCCATCCGGTCGCGGCGGGAGACATCAGCATGAGTTCGAGCGTCGCGGGCGAGCGGGCGCAGATCGCTGGGCGGTCGTCCGAGCCGAAACGCGTCGCGAGCCTAGTGCTGGCCACGATCAGCGTGTGCCACCTGCTCAACGACACCATCCAGTCGCTGCTGCCGGCGATCTACCCGCTGCTCAAGGGCGGCTTCCACCTCTCCTTCAGCCAGATCGGCCTGTTGACGCTGACCTATCAGGTCACCGCATCGCTGCTGCAGCCGCTGGTAGGACAGTTCACCGACCGCAAGCCGCTGCCCTGGTCGCTGTCGGCCGGGATGGGCTTCTCGATGGCTGGCCTGCTGTCGCTCGCGCTGGCGCACTCCTATGCCGGGCTGCTGGGCGGCGCGTCGCTGCTCGGCGTGGGATCGTCGATCTTCCATCCGGAATCTTCCCGCATCGCCCGGCTTGCCTCCGGCGGCCGCTACGGGCTGGCGCAGTCGGTGTTCCAGGTCGGCGGCAATTTCGGCTCCGCGCTGGGACCGCTGCTCGCCGCCTTCGTGGTGCTGCCGAACGGGCAGGGCAGCCTGGCCTGGTTCTGCCTGGCGGCGCTGGCTGGCATGGTGCTGCTCGGCGGCATCGGACGCTGGTACGCGCACCAGAACCTCACTGGCGGCCTGGCGATGCCCGAGCGCCAGCATGGGCTCCGTCCCGGCCAGGTGCGTCCGGCGGTCGCGATACTGATCGCGCTGATGTTCTCGAAATTCTTCTACCTCGCCAGCTTCAGCAGCTACTACATCTTCTACCTGATGCACCGCTTCGGCCTGCCCGCGCGGGCGGCGCAGCTTGACCTGTTCGTGTTCCTCGCCGCAGTCGCCGCCGGCACCATCGCGGGCGGCCCGATCGGCGACCGCATCGGCCGCCGACACGTCATCTGGGGCTCGATCCTCGGCGTGCTGCCCTTCACCCTGCTGCTGCCGCATGTCGGGCTGCACTGGACGATCGGGCTGAGCATGGTGATCGGGGTGCTGCTGGCATCGGCCTTCCCGGCGATCCTGGTCTATGCCACCGAGCTGCTGCCCGGCCGCGTCGGCATGGTCTCCGGCCTGTTCTTCGGCCTCGCCTTCGGCATGGGCGGCACCGGTGCCGCCCTGCTCGGCGTGCTGGCCGATCATGCCGGGATCGTCGCGGTATACAGGCTCTGTGCCTGGCTGCCGGCGATCGGCGTCCTCGCCCTGTTGCTGCCCAATCCGCGCCCGGGCCTTCAGGGAGCGCGCCCGGCCTGAGCTCCCTCATCGACACGCCGCCGCGGCTGCTGTTCTCGGACGCCCGCTTCGTCGTGCTCGACAAGCCGGCCGGGCTGAAGGTGCATCCGGGACCCGGCGGCGGCGCCTCGGTGGAGGACTGGTTCGGCCTGCTCTCGCGTCGACGCGACGGCCCCTGGCTCGCGCACCGGCTCGATGCCGACACGTCCGGCTGCCTGGTCGTCGCCCTGCGCCGGGCGGCGCTGCACGCGGCCCAGGCCTGCTTCGCCGAAGGCCGCGCCGGCAAGACCTATTGGGCGGTAGTCCAAGGCGCACCGCCCGCCGCATCCGGACGGATCGCAGCACCCCTGGCCAAGCAGAGCGACCGCGCCGACGGCTGGCGCATGGTGGTGGACGCGCAGGGTGCGGCGGCCTGCACGGACTACCTCGTGCGAGGCCGCTCGAACGGCCTGTCGTGGCTGGAGCTGCGTCTGCTGAGCGGGCGCACGCACCAGGCGCGGGTACACTGCGCCAGCCTCGGCTGCCCGATCCTGGGCGACAGCGTCTATGGACCGGACCGGACCGGCGGCGGCCTGCATCTGCTGGCGCGCGCGATCCACCTGCCGCTCGACCCGCCGGTGAGCGCCACCGCGCCGCCGCCGCCGCACATGCTGGATGCCCTCGCCGCCTGCGGGGCACCGGCGTGAACCCGTCAAGAAACCCGCATCCGGCCCTGCCGCGCGGCGCCCAGGCGGGCTAGACAGGGCTGTGTCCAGATCCCCCGCCCACATCCCCGGCAGGACCGCGCGCTTCTGCACGGGTTCCATCCTGCACCATACCGTGGTGATGGCCGGAACCGGCACGCTGGGGCTGATCGCGGTGTTCGTGGTCGACCTGCTCAACCTGCTCTACATCTCGCTGCTGCACGACCGCACCCTGACCGCCGCGGTCGCCTTCACCGGAGCGGTGACCTACCTGCAGATCGCGGTCTCGATCGGCATGTCGATCGGGCTCGGTGCGGTGGTCTCGCGACGCATCGGCGCGGGGCGGACGCACGAGGCGCGGCGCATCGCCTCCGCCTCGCTGGTGGTCATGGCCGCCGTGATGCTGCTGATCGGCCTCGGCACCGTGCTGATGCTGGAGCCGATCCTGCGCGGGCTCGGCGCCAGCGGCCGGGTGCTGCACGCCGCCGCACGCAACGTCTCGATCGTGTCGCCCTTCCTGCCGCTGATCGCGATCGGCATGGCCTGCTCGTCGCTGCTGCGCTCGGTCGGCGACGCGCGCCGCTCGATGACGGTCACGCTGTGGAGCGCCGGCCTGCTCGCCTGCCTCGACCCGGTGCTCATCTTCCTGCTGCATCTCGGCCTGGAGGGGGCGGCGATCGGCACCGTGATCTCGCGCGCAACGGCGGCCGGCCTCGGCCTGCTGGCGGTGCACAGGCACCACATCCTGTGCCGGCCGGTCTGGCGCTCGGTGCTCACCGACGCGCGGCCGGTCGCGGGCGTGGCGCTGCCGGCGATCCTGACCAACCTTGCCACCCCCGTGGGGGGCGCCTTCACCACCCACTTCATGGCGCGGTTCGGGCTGGAGGCGGTTTCCGGCCAGGCCACCATCGACCGCATCGTGCCGGTGGCGTTCGCCTTCGTGTTCGCCCTCACCGGCTCGGTCGGGCCGATCATGGCGCAGAACCTGGGAGCCGGTCAGATCCCGCGCGTGCGCCAGACGCTGCGCTGCGCGCTGCTGCTGGTGCAGGCCTGCGTGCTGGTGATGTGGGCGATCCTGGCCCTGTCGCAGGACGCGCTGATCGCCTTGTTCTCCGCCAGCGGCGACGCGGCGCGTCTGGTGCACCTGTTCTGTTCCTGGACGGTGGCCGGCTTCCTGTTCACCGGGGCGCTGTTCGTGGCCAACACCGCCTTCAACAACCTCGGCGCACCGCTGCTCTCGACCTGCTTCAACTGGGCGCGCGCCATGTTGGGGACGATCCCGTTCGTCCTGGTCGGCGTGCGGTACGGGGCGCCGGGCGTGCTGATCGGCCAGTCCCTGGGCGGCGTGCTGTTCGGCATCCTGGCGGTCATCGCCGCATTCCTGCTGACGCGTCGGCTGCGTCCGGGCCATCCAGGACCCAACCCGGACACGCCGATGCCGGCCCTCAGCGCCAAGGCCGCCATGGTGGAGATGGCCGAACTGACCCGCGAGGAGGCCGTCTAGAACCATTCCATCGGAGTGGACTCCATCGTCGCGAGGCCGGATACACGTTCATGCCGATCCTGCTTCCCTGTTCCGGAACCACCATGCGCCTGCGCCACGTCCTGTTGCTCGCCCTCCTGCTCCCGCTGCCCGCCCGGTCGGCGACCCCCATGCAGAACGCGCCGGACTTCCTGTCGGCGGTCGAGGCGAAGCCGGCGCTGAACTGGGTCAGCACGCAGAACACCAGGACCTTCCACGTATTGGAGGGCGACCGCCGCTATGACGGCTTCCACGCGGAGGCGCTCGGTATCGCGCAGTCGCATGACCGCATCCCGACGCCGCGCATGATCGGCGGCGCGGTCTACAACCTCTGGCAGGACGCGCAGCACCGGCGCGGCATCTGGCGTCGCGCCGACCTCGCCTCCTACCGCACCGCGTCGCCGCGATGGCACACGGTGATCGACCTGGACGCGCTGTCGGCGGCCGAGCACGCCAATTGGGTGTGGAAGGGCGTGACCTGCGTGGAGCCGTCGGAGCGGCGCTGCCTGGTGCTGCTGTCGGATGCCGGCGAGGACGCCACCACCGCGCGCGAATTCGACATACTTTCCGGCACCTTCGTCGCGGGCGGCTTCGTGCTGCCGCACTCCAAGCAGGACATCGCCTGGGAAGACCAGGACACGCTGCTGGTCGCGCGCGACTGGGGCCGCGGCAGCCTGACCGCATCGGGCTACCCGTTCATCGTCAAGCGGCTGCACCGGGGCCAGCCGGCAGGCCAGGCCGTGGAAGTCGCACGCGGCGTGCCCGCCGACGTGTTCGACCGGCCGGAGGTGCTGGTCGATGGCGACGGCCACCGTGCGGCGCTGATCCGACGCGCCGTCAGCTTCTTCGTCAACCGCTACGACCTGCTGACGCCGCAGGGCCTGGTGCCGCTGGCCCTGCCGCCCAAGGCGACGGTCGTGGCCCTGGTCGCGAACCGCCTGGTGGCGAAGCTCGACCAGCCCTGGCAGCCTGCCGCGGGACCGGCGATCGCCGCCGGCAGCCTGGTGGCGCTCGACCTCGCGCATCCGGACGCAGCCTCTCAGCTGGTGTTCGCGCCCAACCCGCGCCAGTCGGTCGAGGAGAACGAGGTCGCCGGCACGCGCGGCCACGTCGTGGCGGCGGTCTACGACGACGTACGCGGCCAGGCCTGGGTGTTCAGCCCCACCGCCGGCGGCTGGAGCGCGCGGCGCCTGCCCCTACCGGACGACGTGTCGGTCGGCCTGGTCGATGCCGGACCGCAGGACGACCACGTGTTCCTGCAGG
>JAABUQ010008919.1_pt1 | contig 13822 bp, 15 predicted proteins | sample 5560001 | NCBI WGS metagenome assembly JAABUQ01 (sample SAMN10711888, study PRJNA513371) | rock metagenome | isolation source: Antarctica rocks | place: Antarctica: Victoria Land, Finger Mt nord | collected 2015-12-18
CGACGGACATCGCCAAAATCACCCAGCGCGCCTTCTCGAATGACCAACACATTCCCCCAAATCCACATAGGCCAGAGGGAATCAAAGCGTCTTCACCGCCGCAAGTAGATTGTGTGAATGCCGTAGGGCAAGGCGGGCATGATGCTGATCGGCAACTTCATCACCCAGGGCATGCCGGCCGATGCGGCGGCCAACATGGGCTTCCTGACCTTCCCGACCATCACCCCTGGCGTGGCGGAGACCGAGGAAGCGCCGATCGAGAGCATCAACATCCCGGCCGGCGCCAAGAACAAGCCTGACGCCATGAAGCTGCTCGCGTTCATGATGCGCGCCGACGTGCAGACGGCCGTCAACAAGACCCTCCGGCAGCTTCCAACCAACACGAAGGCGACGGTCAGCGAAGACCGCTTCCTCAAGGCCGGCGCCGCGCAACTGGACAGGGCGGCGCACCTGACCCAGTTCCTCGATCGCGACACCAGCGAGGATCTCGCGACGGTGGCGATGAAGGGCTTCCAGGAGTTCATGGTAAAGCCCGACCGCCTCGACGCCGTGCTCGCCAACATCGAGCGCGCCCGCAAGCGCATCTACGCCTCGAATTAGACCAAGACGGGCCGATGTCCGCGACGACGATCCCGATGGCGGCCGGCGCCGTGCCGGCCACCTGGTGGAAGCGCCACCAGATGGCGCTGGCGCCCGCGATCCTGCTGGCGCCCGCCTGCCTGCTGTTCGCCGTGTTCGTCATCTGGCCCATCGCCGACAGCCTGTGGGTCAGCCTGCACGACTGGGACGGCATCAAGCCGATGCGCTTCGTGGGCTGGGCCAACTACGCCGAGCTGTTCACCGACGACGTGTTCTATACGGCGCTCGTCAACAACGTGCTGTGGCTCGTGGCCTTCATGCTGGCCCCGGCGTTCGGCCTGGCGCTCGCCTTGCTGCTGAACCAGACGCTGTTCGGGATGCGTCTGGTGAAGTCGCTGTTCTTCTTCCCGTTCGTCATCAGCCAAGTCGTCGTCGGCCTGGTGTTCGGCTGGTTCCTCAACGCCGATTTCGGGCTGCTGAACGTCCTGCTCGGGGCGGTGGGCCTGCCGCCGGTGGATATCCTGGGCAACGAGCGCTGGGCGACGTTCGGCGTGGTGGCGGCGGGCCTGTGGCCGCAGACCGCGTACTGCATGATCCTGTACCTCACCGGCCTCACCGCGATCAACCCGGAGCTGGTGGAGGCGGCGCGGCTCGACGGCGCCCGGGGCTGGCGCCTGCTGCGCCACGTCATCCTGCCGCAGCTCCGCCCGGCGACGTTCATCGCCGTCGTCGTCTGCGTGGTCGGCGCGCTGCGCAGCTTCGACCTGGTGTCGATCATGACCAAGGGCGGGCCATACGACAGTTCCTCCGTGCTCGCGTTCTACATGTACCAGCAGACCTTCGCCTCGTTCCGCTACGGCTATGGTGCTGCCATCGCGACGGTGCTGTTCCTCATCATGGACGTGTATATCGCCTTTTTCCTCGTGTCCCTGCTGCGCCGGGAGCGTCGCTGACCGTGTTCCCGACGCCGCTGCAGAAGCAGTCGCCCGGCGCGCGCGGCCTCTACCGCGCGGTGGTGTCGGTCAGCCTGCTGGTCTGGCTGCTGCCGCTGTTCGCCATCGCGCTGACCTCGACCCGCTCGCTCGACGACCTCAGCCGCGGCAACTACTGGGGCTGGCCCACCGAGCTGCGCATCGCTGAGAACTACACGGCGGTGTTCACCTCCTCGCCGATGGGCCGCTACCTGCTCAACAGCGTCGTGATCACGCTGCCGGCGGTGGCAGGCACGCTGGCGATCTCCACCATGGCCGGGTATGCGCTGGCGCAATACCGGTTCCGCGGCAACATCGCGCTGTTCGCCACCTTCATCGCCGGCAACTTCGTGCCGTTCCAGGTGCTGATGATCCCGGTCCGCAACCTGTTCGTGAGCGTGATCCCGCTGTACGACACGGTGTGGGCGTTGGTACTGTTCCACATCGCGTTCCAGACCGGGTTCTGCACCCTGTTCATGCGCAACTTCATCCGCGAGCTGCCGGACGCGCTGGTCGAGGCGGCGCGGATCGAGGGTGTCGGCGAGCTGCGCATCTTCTGGCATGTCATCCTGCCGCTGGTGCGCCCGGCGCTCGCGGCGCTCGCGGTGCTGGAGTTCACCTTTATCTGGAACGACTACTTCTGGGCGCTGGTGCTGGTGCAGAGCGACAGCGCGCGCCCGGTCACCGCGGGCTTGCAGGCGCTGGCCGGGCAATGGCTCGCCTCTTGGCAGTTGATGAGTGCCGGCGCCCTGATCGCAGCCGCGCCCTCGATCGTCGTGTTCTTCGCGATGCAGCGGCATTTCATCGCCGGGCTGACGCTCGGCGCGATCAAGGAATAGCGATGCGGCTTGACGGGCTTCACACGACGCTGCTGCTGGCGCCCCGGGCGGAGGGGCTGCCGGAGATCGTCCATTGGGGCGCACGCCTCCCGCCTGGCGACGCGGCCTTGCTGCGCGACCGCGCGCCGGCGCGCAACCTGCTGGACGACGACATCGCGGAGGCTTCGGTGTTCCCGACGCTTGGCGCCGGGCTGTTCCGCACCCCGGCGCTGGCGACGCACCGCGACGGGCGGGATTGGTCGGCGGGGTTCAGCGACGCCGCAGCGGAGGCCGGCCCCGGCGGCGCGCTGACGGTCACGGCGCATGATCCCGTCGCTGGCCTGCGGCTCATGATCGAGTTCGCCTTGCCGCCGGACGGCGACGTGCTGGCAATACGGGCGAAGTTGACCAATGCGGGTGCCGCGCTTCTTGTGGTCGATCACCTCGCGTCCGGCGTGCTCCGCATCCCGCCCGAGGCGACGGAGCTGCGCACCTATGGCGGGCGCTGGGCGCACGAGTTCACCGAGGCCCGGTCGGCGCTGCCGGACGGCGCGCTGCTGCTGGAGAACTGGCGGGGCCGCACCTCGCACGACCGCTTTCCGCTGCTGGTTGCTGCGACGCCAGGGTGCGGCGAGCAGGACGGCGCCGCTTGGGGTCTGCACCTGGGATGGAGCGGCAACCACCGCATGGTGGCCGACCGGCTCGGCGACGGCTCGCTCTTGGTGAGCGGGGGCGAGATGCTGATGCCGGGCGAGGTCACGCTGGCGCCGGGCGCGAGCCTGCCGACGCCCACCCTGTACGCCGCCTGGTCCGACGCCGGCCTGTCCGGCCTGTCGCGGGCGTTCCATGCCTATGCGCGCCGCCACCTGCTGCGGCTTGCGGGTCCGCGCCCGGTCACGCTCAACACCTGGGAGGGCACCTACTTCGACCATGACGAGGCGCGGCTGATGCGGGAGGCGACCGCGGCGGCGACGCTCGGGATCGAGCGGTTCGTGCTTGACGATGGCTGGATGCCGGGGCGCGACCATGAGCGCGCCGGCTTGGGCGACTGGACGGCCGACCCGCGCAAGTACCCGAACGGCCTTGGTCCCCTCGCGCGCCATGTGGCCGGGCTTGGGATGCAGTTCGGGCTGTGGGTGGAGCCGGAGATGGCCAACCCCGACAGCGCGGCGCTGCGCGGGCATCCGGAGGCGGCGCTGGGGCTGGAGGGCCGGCCGCTCCGCTTGTCGCGGCGGCAGCTCGTGCTTGACCTGACCCGGACAGAGGTTTGGGCGCGGGTGCATGGCGCGCTCGACACGCTGCTGCGGGAAACGCCCATCAGCTACCTCAAATGGGACATGAACCGCGACCTGGTGGCGGCCGGCGACGCGGCGGGCGGGCCGGCCGCCCGCGCCCAGGTGCTCGCGACCTACGCGCTGCTGGACCGGCTGCAGGCGGGCCATCCGGCGGTGGAGATTGAAAGCTGTGCGTCGGGCGGCGCCCGCGCCGACTGGGGCATGCTCGCCCGCACCCAGCGCGTTTGGACCTCGGACTGCACCGACGCGCTGGAGCGCCTGCGCATCCAGCGCGGGGCATCGCGGCTGCTGCCGCCCGAAGTGATGGGCGCGCACGTCTCCGCCAGCCCGAACCACCAGACCGGACGGCAGCACACGCTGGCGTTCCGCGCGGCCGTGGCGCTTCTGTGCCATTTTGGCATCGAGCTTGATCCGCTGGCCCTTGAAGATGCGGAGCGGGACGAACTGGCCGGCTGGATCGCGCTGCACAAGCGCCTGCGCCCGCTGCTGCACGCCGGCCTGCATGCGGCGGCTGACCCGATTGACGGCCGCACGCTCTCCGGCGTGGTCGCGCCGGACACGGGCCATGCGGTCTATTTGGTCGCACAGGAGGCGGACCGCGCCCGCCCGCACCCGGCGCCGCTGCGCCTGCCGGGCCTGCGCGCCGACGCGTCCTACCGGCTGCAGATCCCCGCGCCGCAGCGCCCGGACGGCAAGCTTTCGGCCACGCATCGCGCGTTGTATGCCGAGGGCGTCGTCGCCGCAGGCGGCATGTTGGCCCATGCCGGCTTCATGCCGCCCCCGATGCAACCGGAAACGGCGGTGATCCTCGAACTGCGCCAGGAATCCTAGAATGGCCGAGGTCGCGCTGCGCGGCGTGCGCAAGTCGTTCGGCCCGGTCGATGTCATCAAGGGCATCGACCTCGACATCGCGCATGGCGAGTTCTGCGTGTTCGTGGGTCCGTCCGGCTGCGGCAAATCGACGCTGCTGCGGCTGATTGCCGGGCTTGAGGACATCACCGCGGGCACGCTCGGCATCGGCGGCCTGGACATGACGCGCGTGCCGCCTGCCAACCGCGGCATCGCCATGGTGTTCCAGTCCTACGCGCTATACCCGCACATGACGGTGGGCGAGAACATCAGCTTCGGCCTGCGCATGACCAACACGCCGAAGCCGGTCATCGCTGCGCGGGTGGCGGAGGCGGCGCGGCTTTTGCAGTTCGACGCTTATCTCGACCGCAAGCCGTCCCAGCTTTCCGGCGGGCAGCGGCAGCGGGTGGCGATCGGACGCGCCATCGTCCGGGAACCCAAGGTGTTCCTGTTCGACGAGCCGCTGTCCAACCTCGACGCCGCGCTCCGTTCGCAGACACGGGTGGAACTGCTGAACCTGCACCGCACGCTGGGCGCCACGATGATCTACGTCACGCACGACCAGGTCGAGGCGATGACCATGGCCGACAAGATCGTGGTGCTGCAAGGCGGTGAAATCGAGCAGGTCGGCACTCCGCTTGAGCTGTACGAGCGTCCGTGCAACCTGTTCGTGGCGGGCTTTATCGGCTCGCCGCGCATGAACACCATCCCAGCTCGGGTTGCTGCCGTCGTGGACAGTGCGGCGCGGCTGGAGCTGCCTGGCGGGGCGGTGTCGCACGTGAGGCTTGACGGGATCAGGCTCGCACCCGGCCCGGTGCTGCTCGGCATCCGCCCGGAACACGTCGCCGTCGATGGCGCCGGGCCGCCGGGCGAGGGCCTCGCGGGGACTGTGACCCTGGCCGAGCATCTGGGCGCCGAGACCATCCTGCATGTCGAGGTGGCCCAAGGCCCGGTGCTGGTGGCCCGTGCCGACGGGCGCGCCCCACAGCGGATCGGCCAGCCCGTGACCCTGACCCTCGATCCGCGCTTTTGCCACCTGTTCGACCCTGCCGGTCCCGCGCTGCTGAACGCGCCCGGCTGACCAAAGGAACCGCCTCATGCTCGGCGTCTGCTACTATCCTGAACATTGGCCGGAAACCTGGTGGGCCGAGGATGCGCGGCAGATGCGCGAAATGGGCATCGCCTACGTCCGCATCGCCGAGTTCGCCTGGAGCCGGATCGAGCCGGCGCCGGGCCGCTTCGATTGGGGCTGGCTCGACCGCGTGGTGGCGGTACTGGGCAACGCCGGGCTGCGCGTGGTGATGTGCACGCCGACCGCGACGCCGCCGAAGTGGCTGATCGACGCGCATCCCGACATCCTGCCGGCGGACGCGCACGCCCGCCTGCGCGGCTTCGGCAGCCGGCGGCATACCACATTCAGCTCCGGCGCCTGGCTGGAGGCAAGCCAGGCGATCACGGAGGCGGTGGCCGCCCGCTACGGCGCGCATCCGGCGGTCGCCGGCTGGCAGATCGACAACGAGTTCGGCTGCCACGACACAGTGCTGTCCTACGGCCCGGAGGACCTGCGCGCCTTCCATGACTGGCTGCGCCACCGCTACCAGGACCCGGATCGGCTGAATGAGGCCTGGGGCAACGTGTTCTGGTCGATGGAGGTGGCGTCCTTTGACCAGGTGGCCCTGCCCGTCGGCGCGGTGACTGAGGCGAACCCGGCGGCGCGGCTGGATTTCCGGCGCTTCGCCTCTGACCAGGTGGTGGCGTATGCGGCGATACAGGCGGCGATCCTGCGCGCGCACTCGCCGGGCCGGTTCGTCACCCACAACTTCATGGGCCGCTTCACCGAGTTCGACCATTGGAAACTTGGCGCCGAACTCGACTTCGCGTCCTGGGACAGCTACCCGCTGGGCTTCACCGAGCAGCGCGACCTGCCGGACGACGCCCGGGCGATGTTCGCGGAGACTGGGCACCCCGACATGGCTGCGTTCCACCACGACCTCTACCGCGGCGTCGGCCGCGGCCGTTGGTGGGTGATGGAGCAGCAGCCCGGCCCGGTGAACTGGGCGCCCTGGAACCCGGTGCCGAAGCCCGGAATGGTGCGGCTATGGACATGGGAAGCCCTGGCGCACGGGGCCGAGGTGGTCAGCTACTTCCGTTGGCGGCAGGCGCCGTTCGCGCAGGAGCAGATGCACGCGGGCCTGCATCGTCCCGACCGCGTGCGCTCGCCGGGCGGCGAGGAGGCGGCGCAGGTCGCGGCCGAGCTTGCGGGGCTCATCCTGCCGGACAGCGCCCCGGCTTCGGTGGCGTTGGTGTTCGACTACGAAGCGGCTTGGGTGGCCGGAATCCAGCCCCAGGGCACGGACTTCAGCTACGTGGAGCTTTGCCTGCGCTGGTATGAGGCCGCGCGGCGCTGCGGGATGGATGTCGATATCGTCCCGCCCGGCGCGCCGCTCGCCGGCTATGCCGCGGTGCTGGCGCCGTGCCTACCCATCGTTTCCGAGGCCGCACGCGCCGTATTCGAGGCGGCGGACGGCGTGCTGCTGTTCGGCCCGCGCACGGGCAGCAAGACCGCGGGTTTCTCGATCCCGCCCGAGCTGCCGCCCGGTCCGCTCCAGGCGCTGCTGCCGATGCGGGTGGTCCAGGTCGCCTCCTTGCGCCCCGGCCTGCGCCACGCCGTGACGGGCCGGGTCACGGGGGCCGTGGAGCGGTGGCGGGAATGGGTCGAGCCGGGCGCGGGCACGGAGGCATTGGCCAGTTTCACCGACGGCACGCCGGCCCTGCTCCACGCCGGACGGGCGCATTACTTCGCCGGCTGGCCGGATGCCGCGCTGCTGAATGCAGCCATGCGGCGCATCCTGGAGTCAGCTGGCTTGCCCCTGATGGACCTGCCGCCAGGCGTGCGGCTGCGCCGCCGCGGCGGCATGGCTTTCGCGTTCAACTACGGGCCTGAACCCTGGGCCGCGCCGGACGCCGGACGCCTCGTCCTGGGCAGGCGGACCGTGCCGCCGCAGGGCGTCGCCGCCTGGCAGACTTGATCGGGCGGGTGGAACGCATGATGCGGCGGCATCGTCACGGAAGCTGGCGGCTCCTGCTTCAAGGGACTGCCGCAGGATTGGGGAGCAGGCGGCTGCCGGCATCAGCAGGTGTAGATTGTTGGCTGGCTGGAACTTCTGTCCGAAGCCGGAACCGAGCGTGACCTTGTTGCATGGACCCGGCCAGTGACGTCCGGAGCCGGTTCGGCGTAGGAGGCTTCGCCCTGACTTGACCCCGGATGCCCATCTTGCCGTTCAAGCTGAACCAGGACCGCCGTCACCACATTCCCAAGCAGAAGCGCCGGATCACGAACTGGCGCGAGTATGAGGCCAGCTTGCGCCAGCGTGGAAGCTTGACGGTCTGGTTCACGCCCGAGGCCATCGAGGCGTGGCGGGCGGAGCCGCGCACGACCCGGGGCGGGCAGCTTCGGTATTCGCCCCTGGCGATCCTAACGGCGCCGACGCTCAGAACCGTGTTCGGCTTGGCCCTGCGCCAGACTGAAGGCCTGATCGGCTCCGTCATTCACCTGCTCGGACTCGCTCTGGCGGTGCCGGACCACTCCACCCTCAGCCGCCGGGCCGAGACGCTGGAGGTGCCACGACCGCGCCGTAGCGGCGAGCCCGTGCACCTGCTGGTGGACAGCACGGGCCTGAAGCTCTGCGGCGAGGGCGAGTGGCTGGTCGAGAAACATGGCACCAAAACGCGTCGGTCCTGGCGCAAGCTGCACCTCGGCTTGGAAGCCGACACCGGGCAGATCGTCGCGGCGGCGCTGACCGCAGGAGGTCGATGACGGTGCCGAGGTTGGCCCCTTGCTCGACCAAGTGGCGGCAACGGTGGCGTCGTTCACCGCCGACGGCGCATGCGACCAGGACGGCGTTTCCGCCGCGGTCGCCGAGCGCCATCCCGAAGTGGCGATCATCGTGCCGCCGCGTTCCACGGCCGTGCCGAGCGAGACGGCCGAGACCGCGCCCACGCAGCGGGACCGGCATCTGCACAGCATTGCCGAGCACGGACGCGCGGCCTGGCAGAAAGCGTCCGGCTACACGAAGCGGGCTCGCGCCGAGGCGGCCATTGGCAGGTTCAAGCCGGTGATCGGCGACGGGCTGCGCTCGCGCACTGACAGGCGTCGGGCGACCGAGGTGGGCGTCGCCATCCATGCCCTCAACCGCATGCTGGAGTTGGGACGCCCGATCTCCGTTCGCATCGCCTGACTTCCAGACAGGGCTGGGGCAACTGCCCCTACACCCTCAATCCGTGCAACACGGCTGCCGCGGCAGGTGTAGACGGGACCGAACGGCCCGCTGGTGCGGCCGTGCATGCCCAGCACCATCTCGGGACGCTCGGCGAAGTAGCGGTTCACATGGAGCGCCTGCCAGCATGTTGCATGGACCCCGATTGTGATGGGGCTGGCGCGGCGAATGTAAGAAGCTCGCTCCTTCTCTGATCCGAACACCCACTTTGCCCTTCAAGCTGAACCAGGACCGCCGCCACCGCATCTCGCGACAAAAACACAGGGTCGCCAATTCGGCAGCCTACGACGCGGCCCTGCGCCAGCGCGGGAGCTTGACCGCCTGGTTCACGGACGAGGCGATCGAAGGCTGGCGGGCAGCGCCGCGCACCACCCCAGGCGGACAGCCCTGGTATTCACCGCTCGCCATTCTGACCGGGCTCACCGTGCGAGCGGTGTTCCGCCTGGCGCTGCGCCAAACCGAGGGCCTGATCGGCTCCATCATCGGCCTGCTCGGGCTGGAGCTGCGGGTGCCGGACCATTCCACCTTGAGCCGCCGCGTCAAAACGCTGGAGGTGCCGCGCCCGCAGCCGCGCCGGGACGGCGAGCCCCTGCACCTGCTGATGGACAGCACGGGCTTGCGCCTGTGCGGCGCGGGCGAGTGGCTGCTGGAGAAGCACGGCACCAAGACGCGCCGGTCCTGGAGAAAGCTGCACATCGGTGTGGATGCCGAGACGAGCCAGATCGTCGCCGCCTCGCTCACGGCCAAGGAGGTCGACGACGGCGCTGAGGTCGGCCTCTTGCTTGATTAGATTACGGGCGATGTGGCCTCGTTCACCGCCGATGGCGGATACGACCAAGGCCGCGTCTATGCCGGTGTTGCCGAGCGCCATCCAGAAGCGGCGGTCATCGTCCCGCCGCGTGCCACGGCGGTGCCGAGCGAGACAGCCGCGACCGCGCCCACGCAGCGGGACCAACATCTCCAGCATATCGCCGGGCACGGCCGCATGGCGTGGCAGAGGGCATCCGGCTACACGACGCGGGCGCGAGCCGAGGCGGCAATCGGCCGGTTCAAGCAGGTGATCGGGGACGGGCTGCGCTCGCGCACGGATGAGCGTCGGGCGACCGAGGTGGAGGTTGCCGTCCATGCTCTCAACTGCATGTCGGAGCTCGGACGCCCGACCTACGTCCGTGTCACCTGACCCCGGATGGGAGTGGGGCTACTGCGCCCCCATCTCAACGTGCGACTTGCCGAGGCCTTCATCTACCTGGCCGTCGTGCTGGACGCCTTCAGCCGCAAGGTCGTCGGCTGGGCAATGGCGGATCACCTGCGGGCGAGCCTGGCCTTGGATGCGCTCGGGATGGCACTGGCCAGCCGCGAGGTGGTCGCAGGCGGCCTGGTACACCACTCGGATCGCGGCATTCAATACGCTTGCGGTGACTACATCGCCCGCCTTGAAGCCGCCGGGATCCAGCCCAGCATGAGCCGGGCCGGCTGTCCTTACGACAACGCTATGGCCGAGAGCTTCATGAAGACGCTCAAGCACGAGGAGGTCGATGCCAGCGCCTATCGCGATCTCGCCCACGCCAGGGTGGCCATCGGGGAGTTTATCGAAACCGCCTACAACCGCCAAAGGCTTCACTCAGCTCTTGCCTACCTGTCGCCAATGGAGTTCGAATCCAACCAGCCCCGGGCTGCTGCACAGCAGCCCGGGGCTATGACGCAGCCGAGCTGTCCGTGATTTCCTGTCTTACCGAAGGGGTTCAGCTCAGGATGCTAGGGTTGGCGGACACATTCCGGGTGGCCGGTCAACGGTCGGATACCGTTGGCGAATTCACCTGACCTGGCACGCCGCGCATCGGGATGCTGAGGAGGCCCGTCCTCAAAGCCGGTAAAGCGGGGTTCACAGGGCCAGTGGCGTCGTGAACAAACGGCCAACCCCGAATTCGCCAACGGTATCCGGTCGTTTGGCGGACAGCCATGCGCAGCCCAGCACACCGGAAGAACCGCGTGGATGCGACTTCTAAGCTGCAGCCGTACTTGGCACGGAGCGGACCTTTAACTGAACGTTTGATAACGGACGCACCGCTACTGTCATTGTTTCCTGCAACACGGCCCGAGGCGACGCAACTCCCAATCCGATGCCCTTGTAGCTTCCGGGCACCGGCAAGCATGGCCAAAGCCTCAAGCGGTGGTCAATGCAGGTAGTCCGGCCGCAAGCGCATTGATGGCGGCACGGACGCGCGTGGCGAGATGCGGCGTTTCCGGCCAAACGGCGTGCACGTCGGTGACAAGCGCCGGCACGCCCCCGAGGACGCGCACCAGGCCCCCGGCGCGGACCCGGGCGCTGGCAAGCCAATGCGGTAGCCAGGCCAGTCCGAAGCCAGCCACGGTCGCGTCGGCGATGGCGTCCAGGTCATCGAAGCGCAGGCGCGTCGGCGGTGTGACCTCCTGGGGCGGGACGCCGTCCCGGGGGAACCGCCAGGCCTGAACCCGGCCGTTGCGGTTGTATGTGACGGCCTGATGGCGGGCCAGATCAGCCAAGGTCTTCGGCTCGCCGTGCCGCTCGATGTACGCCGGCGCCGCGAAGACCGCCGTGTGCTCATGGGCAACCCGGCGCGCCATCAGGCCGGCCCCGTTGCCGAGCGGGCCGTTGCGGACGGCGAGATCGAACCCGTCCTCGATGAGGTCGGCAAAGCGGTCGCTGAAACTGAGGTCAAGCTCAAGGTCCGGGTGGAGTGCGGCAAGCTGGGTCAGGAGCGGGGCGACGCAAAGCCGGCCGAACAGCACCGGCATCGACACGCGCAGCCTGCCGGCGGACGTCTTGCGCCTGGAGTCCAGCATCGCCGTTCCAGCCCGCAGGACGTCGAGCGCACGCTGGCAATGCTCGTAAAAGGCTTGGCCGTCCTCGGTCAGGTTTTGGCTGCGCGTGGTGCGGTGAAACAGCCGCACCCCAAGCCGGGCCTCGATGCGGGCGACGGCCTTGCCCACGGCCGAGCGCGATACATTGAGCCGCCGGGCCGCGGCCGAGAAGCCGCCAGCCTCCACAACCGTCACAAAGGTCGGGATGTCGGTGAGGTCATCGGCCATGCGGAAACTGTATCCTGCCAAGAACCACACACAAGCACGCTCAGCGCCAATGTCCACCCAAAGAGCCACCAGATGCCGGTTCAGAGAATTCAGTGATGGAGGCGGCTGTGCAGCAGACAATGAAGCGGTGGGAGATGGGCGCCCTCGGACGGGAGAACCTGGCGCTCCGCAAGGGGGGCGTGCCCGTTCCGGCAGCCAGCGAGGTAAAGCCGGTCTTCGACGGGTGCCACGGGCTGGCCGACCTTCCTGCGGCGCTGGATCACCTCGGCCACAGGACCTTCGGCAAGGTCGTCATCGATTTCACCCGGTAGCGGCCTCAGGCCAACGGTCACAGGAAACATCGTGCCGAAACTGCGCCAATGCCGGCCAGGCATCGGCACCACCTCCAACTCCATCAAGTCAGCCCGGAGCGCAACATGCGAATGAGCAGAACGATCGTCGGGGGATTGCTGGCTTGCACGCTCCTCATCGCGGCGCCGGTGGCGGCCATGTCTGCCGAGCCGCCTGTGCCCGCGCCCGGCGCAAGCGAGCGGGTCGATGCGATCAGGCAGCGTGGGACGCTGCGGGTGGCGGTGCTCGACGAGTATCCGTGGCTCAAGAAGAACCCGACAGGCGCGAGCGCTTCGTTCGAGGGTCCCGCCTGGCTGCTGGCCGAGGACTACGCCAGGCGCCTCGGGGTGAAGCTGGAAACGACACCGGTCGGCTTCGACGACAAGGTGTCGATCCTGTCGAGCAGCCGGGTGGACATCACCATCGTGCCGCTGCTGGAAACGCCGGCCCGGGCTGAGGCCGTGGACCTCGTCACCTACTCGCAGGCTGCGCACTGCTTGTTCGGACGTGCCGACAACCCAAAGGTGGCGCAGGCGAGCAGCATCGGCGACCTCAACCGGCCGGATGTCACGATCGGCTTCATCAACGACACGCCGCAAGGGGCGTGGGTGAAGGATCGGCTGCCAAGGGCAGCGCGGCATGGCGTTCCCGGCACCATCGCCGACCTTGCGACGAGCGAGGTTGTTTCGGGCGAGGCGGACGTCGCGCCCGTTGACCAGTTCTTTTTCGCCGGCCTGTCCAGGAAGGTGCCCGGCCTCGAAACAATTCCTAAGGGCGCTACTTGCCTGAGCAGCACGGAGCTGTCGATCCCCATCGGCATGGCCATCAGCAAGGGACAGCCGGTGTTCCTGGACTGGCTGCGGGCGGAGGCCAGGGAAATCCAGCCGCAACTCGAAGCCGAGCAAACGAGAGTTGTCGCAGAAGGTCCCTGACCGTTCCCGACAGCCCCGGCGGGCCGCTGCCAAGCGGCTCGCGCCCTGCCCGGCCTGCCGCTCCTTCGTACCATCCTCAACCTTACGGAGACCATCATGATCGAACGCCGAGTCCTGTTTGGGGCAGCCCTGGGGTCAGCCCTGCTGCCAGCCGCGGCAAAGGCCCAGGCAGCGCCTGTTTCCGGGCGCCTGACCGAACCTGGGCCGGAGAACGACGCGATGGCCCAGCGCGCCGGGTTATGGGACATGACGGAAACCGTGTGGGAAACCCCGGGCGCCGCACCCGTCGTCACGACGGGCCTCGTGGCCGAGCGCCGGGCGATCAGGTCGGCGCTGCAGGAGGTCCTGCGCCCAGAGGCGGACACCGCCGGACGGAACATCGGCCGGATTGACTATCTGCGCTTCAACCGCGTGGAAGGCCGCTGGGACTACGTGTCGATGGACATGCGGGCGCCTGTTGGGATCATGCCGGCGTGGAGCTTCGAGCGCGGCGCGCCCGACCGGATCGACCTCACCTTCCAGCCCTTCACAGTGCCTGCCCCTGGGCCGAGCACCGTGGGCCAGATGCTGCGGATGGTAACTACTCACCTGCCTCACGTTTGCTTAAGCGGTTTGCATGACCGCTTTTCCAGCCAATGCGGCTCGTAGGGCTCCGAACGCGGTCAGCCCATGCAAGCGCCCGGTGGCGATCACGCTGACAGC
>JAABUQ010008920.1_pt1 | contig 13821 bp, 13 predicted proteins | sample 5560001 | NCBI WGS metagenome assembly JAABUQ01 (sample SAMN10711888, study PRJNA513371) | rock metagenome | isolation source: Antarctica rocks | place: Antarctica: Victoria Land, Finger Mt nord | collected 2015-12-18
ATCGCCTTGGCCGTCTCTGCCTTTAAGGCGAGCAGGTCTTCTCTCTTGTCGGCATCGCTGCGCAGTCGCTCGCGTGCACGTTCTTTCAGCGCATGCATGCGCGGATACATCGTCTGTAAGGGATTATCCATTGAAACTTCACTCCGACAAGGGTTTGCTCCGGAGCGCGATTTCGGTTAGGAACAGGTGTCGATTGTCCTGTTAATTCGCAGAAACCGCACACCAGAATTTAGCCGCCGCCGTGTTGTCAGCACTGGCGGCGGTTCTGTTTTTCTAGGCGGCTTCCTTTTCGCGCACGGATACGCCGACATTCGGTGCCATGCCCAGCCGGGTTGATCGCTGAGCGACCTTGGCTTCCAGCCAATGATCGATCTCAGCCTCTATCCAGGCGATGCGAGAGTCACTGATGGCGATCGGCGCGGGAAATTCTCCCGCTTTCACTTTTCGTCGCAAGTGGTCTCGACTGTAACCGATACCTTTGACCGTCTTCAGAAGGTCGTAAGCGATGACTTTCATTGCAGCCTCGTGTCGCCTCTCTGTGCTGCACGAGGCTTATCGGAGAAGCGGCAGACGAGCGAGAACCGTGTAAGGAGTTAAATCGCTCGGTTTCGGGGGGTTTTCCTCCTTAGCCCGAAGACGCATACCTCATTGAGATCGACGAACTTGGGCACCATCATCATGGAGCGCGCCGTTTAATGACACTGCCCGCTTGGCGCGCGTATCACGCGTGCGTGTCATCGACATGAAAGGACCACCCGGAAGTGAAAGACATTGTATTATTTTTGCAGGACGAGGAATGCAATCTATTGCACACAATAGGAGACATGGAAGCGCACCTAAATGCTTGTCGCGTGCTTCTCGCAGCCTACGGAATAGATGACACACCTGATCCTGTTCCCGCCGCTGCTGAAAGATTGCCAAAAAAGCACCCGTAAGATGGCAATCTAAAAGCCACCTACTCTCGTCGGGCTTGCTGCCTGTTCCGTTCCAGTTAGGAACGGAGCAGCGCACGGGCGTCTACAACCCGCTAAGGAGGCAAATCGTCTGCTTTCGAGGACTTTTCCTCCTTAGCGAGTTCAATGGCTCTCTTCGCGTAGTGGTCCGGGTTGCCTAGGCCCAGCAACTCGAATACTTCTTTCACGAGATCATAGAACTCGCCGTGCGCGCGCCCGTCTTGCGAGACACGGGTTGCCGACTTGCCGGTAAGCCGGCGGAAATGGGACGCGGTGCGCACGGCGACCTCCAGCTTCGCAGCTTGCAGTTTCCTACCCTTGCCCGCGTTGGGCGGAAGATCGGGTATTCGCGCTAAGGATGCCGATGCTGCCAGCACATTTAGATCGGATGCGAGTCGACGCAGTGCCGCAGCCCTCCTCCACCCGAGCGCATCCAGTGCGGGCCTGTGCAAACCTTGCAACGTCGCACGCAACGCGGCGGCTTGCTTCGCCACCGCCGCAAGCTCCTTCGCCGTTTGGGAGTTCCCGACAAGCTCTTCGGCGGGCAGCGGGCCGCTCCAGTTGCCGACCGCGAACAGTAGCTCGCGCCCTATGCCTTGTAGCGCCAGGCGTATCGCGTCCCGTTTCACGTCGCACTCTTCGTCGCACTGCGCAGTGTCCCACTCCTCGTCGCACTGCGTCTCGCACTGCGCGCCGCGCTCCGCCTTAAACCTGCGACATTTGATTTTCAGCGCGAGCGGAAGTTTGCCGAACCGTGCTTCGATCGCGGCTTCGGCTTGTTGGAAGGAGTTGGGCTCGCCGTCGCGGGCATCGGTTCCATTAGCCATCCGCGCGCGCCTCCACGATCGCTTGCAGCCGCGCCGCCCACAAGTCCAGGCACTCGCGTTTCTCGTCAACATACGAGTGCCGGTCATAGACCTTGTGCAGCCCCGGCCGGGCGTGCGCGATCACCAGCTCCCGCACCATGTCCTGGACCGGCAAGGCCGATAGATGCGTGCGCATCGTGCGGCGAAAGTCGTGTATCCGCCAACCTTCGACGCCGCTGAATTTGTCAGCGCGAGACTTCGCCTTGGAGAACCCATTCACCGACGTCCGGCCGTTCGTCGTGCTGAACACGCAATCGCCTTCATTGAACCGAGGCAGACCGGCAAGCAACGACCGCGCCGGTTCGGATATCGGCACCTCATGCGCCCGGCCGCCCTTCATGCGCGCTGCCGGGATCGTCCAAAGGCGCTGCGCCATGTCGACTTCGGCCCACCGCATATCGGCGACCTCCCGCTCGCGCTGCCCGGTTAGGATGAGCAGCCGGAACAGAGGCCCATAGGGATAGCCGACCGAGGGTGTCGCGCGCCAAACGGCTGCAAGCTCGCCGTCAGTCAAGACCCGCTCGCGCGCGACGCGGCTCCCGATCAGATCCTTCGGCTTCAACCGTTCGACGGGCGACGCATCGATGCCGAACTCGTGAGTGCCGATAGCCCAGCTAAACAGGCGGCGGAGGTAGCCGAGGGAATTGTGGGCCTGGGAGGGTGCACCGCGCTTTACGATCGCGCGGATCGCTGCCGCCACCTCCTCGGGCCGGATATCGCCGACGGGCCGCGCTCCCCATCGCCTGACGAACTCAACATCGACGATCCGCTTTGCCTCTTCCGCTTTCCGCAACCCGGCCGCGTGACGTTCCAGGAACTCGGTCGCGACCGTGCCGAACGTATTTACCTGCTTCCGTTGCGTCTCTGCCCGTCGACGGGTCTCTTCGACCCGAGGGTCTATCCCTTTCCGGATCAGGGCAAGCCATTCGCGGGCGCGCACCCGAGCTTCGTCCAGCGATATCTCCCCGTAGTCGCCCAGCGCGCGCCGCGTCGGGTTCTTCGGGCTGGAGGGGTAACGCGCGACGAGCACAAAGCTCTTATGCCCGGCTGCCGTGACCCGCAGCGCGAGCCCCGGAACGAGCGCATCCGAGTAATCTTTCCGTCCCGTCGCCGGGGTCCGATTATCGGATGCAACGAAACGATCCGTCAGGTTGAACCGCGCCATTTACCGCTTGCTCCGGCCGGGGCAACATCGGGCAACATAAGTGTCCGCCTTACCGTGTTGGCCGGTGTCGCACGTTATCGCATGTTTTATGTGACATTACAATAGGTTGGTGCCGACATTATGGCCCGGAGGTCGCCCCGCAAATCCCCTTAAAGCACCGGAGCAAGCTGTAGAACACCGGCCGGTCCCAGCCGAGATAGCGGTCGATCGCCTGCGAGAGATAGGTGCCGGTGTCGGCGAACGCCAGCGGGTAGCCGTTCAGCAGCGCCGGCCACAGCAGCAGCGCGGCGGCGAGTGCGACGGTGAGCGCGCGAAGGCGGCGGTCAGTCGCCATAGCCGTCCGGATGCGCTTCACGCCACGCCCAGGCGGTGCGCACGATGTCGTCGAGCGCCGCGTAGCGCGGCGTCCACCCGGTCTCGCGCCGGATCAGAGCAGACGATGCCACCAGCACCGGCGGGTCGCCCGGACGGCGGGGGGCGAAGCTGTGGGGCACGCGGCGGCCGCCGATGCGCTCGACGGCCTCGATAACCTGCAACACGGAGTGGCCGAGCTCGTTGCCGAGATTATAGGTCACGCTGCGCGTCGCGAGTTGGTCCAGGGCGAGCAGGTGCGCGTCCGCGAGGTCGGTGACGTGCACGTAGTCGCGCACGCAGGTGCCGTCCTCCGTCGGATAGTCCTTCCCGTAGACGTCGAGCGCGGGCCGCCGGCCGAGTGCGGCGTCGATCACCAGCGGGACGAGGTGGGTTTCCGGGCGATGGTCCTCGCCCAGCCGGCCGGCCGGATCGGCCCCGGCGGCGTTGAAGTAGCGCAGCCGGGCGCTGCGCAGCCCGTGCAACCGGTCGGCCCAATGGAGCGCGCGCTCCAGCATCCACTTGCTTTCGCCGTACGGCGAACCGGGATCGACGGCGGCGTCCTCGGCGATCGGCACGCCGGCATCGGCGCCGAACAGGGCGGCGGTGGACGACAGCACGAAGCGGGTCACGCCATGCCGGACGCAGGCCTCGATCAGCCGGATGCCGGTGAGCGCGTTCTCGACAAGGTAGCGGTAGGGCTCGCGCATGCTCTCGCCCACCAGCGACAGCGAGGCGAAATGCAGCACGCCGTCCCAAGGTCCGTCGGCGAGCACCGCCTCGACCGTGCCGGCGTCGGCGAGGTCGGCCGCAACCAGCCGGGCGCCGGGCACCGCCCGGGCGTGGCCCTGCCGCAGGTTGTCGATGACGACCACTTCATCGCCGCGGTCGGCCAACGCGGCGACGATGTGGCTGCCCACGAAACCCGCGCCGCCGGTGACAAGGAAACGTCCACGCATCGCATCTACTCCCGGAAATATCCGCCGTAGCGTGGGTGGTATACTTCCGAGTCGGTGAAGCCCGCGCGCATGTGCTGCTTGACGTCCACGCGCGTCAGGGCCACGCCGGCGATCTGCGCCCGTGCCTCGGCGAGCAGGTCAAGCGCGTTCTGCACGATCGCGCCCGGCGTGCGGCGCCAGCGCACGCAGAGCAGGGTGGCGTCGGCGAGCCGCGCCAGCAGCCGCGCATCGGTGATGGCGAGCGCCGGCGGCGCGTCGAGCAGCACGAGGTCGTACTCCGCCTTCAGCCGCTCCAGCACCGCGGCCATCGCGGCGCCGGTGAACAACCCTGCGGCGTTGGCCTCGGGCGATCCCGCCGGGATGTAGGCGGCGCCGGTCAGCTCGTCGACGCGCACGACGGAGCCGAGTTCGGCGTGGCCGAGCAGGCAGTCGACCAGGCCCGACTTGCCTCCGGCGCGCAGCAGCTGCGCCAGCGAGGGATGCCGGACATCGCAATCCACCATGACGACGCGCTCGCCATTGACCGCGGCGGAGCGGGCGAGCGCCATCGCGACCGTGGTCTTGCCCTCCGACGGCCGCGCCGCGGTGATCGCGATGACTTTTGGCTGGCGCGCCCGCAGCCACAGCCCGGCACGCAGCCCGCGCAATTGCTCGGCGAAGGCGGATAGCGGCTTGTGCGCGCCGTATTCGTAGACCCGCACGCCGTCCAGCGCTCGCCGCGAAAGCTCCGGAACCAGCGCGAAGCACGGCAAGCCGAGCCGGGCGCGCACGTCGTCGCCGCTGCGGAAGGTCGTGTCGGCGAGCTCCATCAGCCAGACCAGCAGCAGCCCGAACGCGATCCCGAACGCGACGGCCGCCGCCAGCATCAGCTTGGCGCGCGGGAAGCTCGGCTCGCCCGCCGGCATCGCTTGCGAGATCACCCGCGCATCGGGCAGCTCGATGGCGGTCTGCTGCCCGGTCTGCTGGATGCGCTCCAGCACGGCTTGCAGCAGGGTGCGCGAGGCTTCGGCGTCACGCTGCATCGCGCGCAGCGGGATCTCGGCCTGCGCGTCGCGATCGAGCTGCCCTTGCGAATCCTGCAGCGCCTTCTCCAGCGCCGCCACGCGGGCGTACCCCGCCCGGACGTCAGCCTCGCCGGCGGCGACCACGCGCGCGGTCTCCGCGGCGACGGCCCGCCGCGTCGCCTCGAACTGGTCGGTCAGCGCGATCACGTCCGGGTGGACGCTGCCGCGCCGGGTGCGCAACGCCTGCAGCTGCGCCCCGAGCTGGTCCTGCTGGGCGCGCAGCGCCACCACGCTGGGCGACACCGCGGCCTGCGCCGAACCGCTGCCGGTCTTGCCGCGCGCGACGTCGAGCCGGCTCTGCGCCTGGGCGAGATCGCTGCGCGCCTGCAGCAGATCGGAGTTGAGGCGGCTGATCTGCTCGGTGCCGAGCCCCGCCTGCACGCCCTGCACCAGCCCTTGCTGCGCCCGGTAGGCGGCGATCTTGTCCTCCGCCCCCCGCACCTCCAGCCGCAGATCGGCAACCCGCCCGCGCAGCCATTCGCTGGCCCGGCGCACCGCGGCGAACTTGCCGTCGAGCTGGTCGCCGATATAGGTGTCCATCATTAGGTTCGCGGCTTCGGCGGCGAGCGCCTGGTCCTCGGTGGTGAAGGAGACCTCCAGCACCCGCGTGGACTTGATGTTGCGGACGGTGATCGCGTTCTGCACGGCTTGCGCGACCGCGTGCCGGGTTTCCTCCTCAGTCGGCTCGGGGACCGCGGCGGCCTCGCCGCCCAGCACGGCCCGCAACGCCGCGTGCGCACCCTCCCGCACCCGATGCAGGAGCGAGGGTGGCCGGAGCCGCCAATTGAACTCGGGGGTCTTCGCCAAGTCGAACCGTTCGGCGATCCGGGACGCCACGGGAAGGCTGCGGACGATCTCCGCCTGGCTCGCCATCACCGCATCCGTCGTGGGATCGAGCCGGAGAATGCTTTGCAGCTCGCGCGCGGCGAACTCGCTCGGCTCGTAGATCAGGGTGCCGACCCCGGTATAGCGTGGCGTGATCTGGCGCAGCGCCACCAGCGCCAGCAGGGGCGTGAGCAGGACGGACAGGATGAGCGCCCAGCGACGACGACGCAGCACCGCGAGGATCGGACCGAGACCCGGCCACGAGCGTTCTCCACCCGCCACCGGGGCCGCGCCCGTGGCCGCGTCGCGCGACGGCGGCGGGGCGCTGGCTTCGGCGGGTCGGTCGAGCATCCTTGCCCCATGAACGGCCGGTGGATCACCCGCGCGGCGCGGGTGCGCGCAACAGGTCTCTCCTGCGCCCGCCGATTTACCGTCGCACTGGTTAACAAACCCCCCCTGCTCGCTCTCTGGCTGCTTGCGGTGCTGCTTCCGGCGAGCGGCGCGGACGGGCCGGCGCCCGGTCCGGTCCGCGTCGTCGGCGCGAACGGTGCGGGTTGCATCGCCGGCGCGGTCGCCTTGCCGACGGACGGGGTCGGGTTCCAGGAAATCCGCATCGGCCGCAGCTCGTTCTGGGGCCACCCGGGCACCGTCGCCAGCCTCGAACTGCTCGCGCGGGAGGCGCACGCCGCCGGGCTGCCGGACTTGTACATGAACGATATCGCCGCCCCGCGCGGCGGCCCGATCCCGGGCCATGCCGGCCACGAGATCGGGCTCGAGGCGGATATCTGGCTCGACGTGACGCCGAAGCCGCCGCTGCCGCCCGCCATGCGCGAGGAGTTGGAGCCGCCGAGCGTGGTCCGCCCGGACGGGCGCGGCGTCGACCCCGTCGTCTGGCGGCCGGCCCACGCCACGCTGCTGCGCTTGGCCGCCGGGCTGGCGGAGGTGGAGCGCATCTTCGTCAACCCGGCGATCAAGCGGCAGCTCTGTGAGACCGCGACCGGGGACCGGCGCTGGCTGCGGCTGATCCGGCCCTGGTACGGGCACGCCTCGCACTTCCACATCCGCTTCCGCTGCCCGGCCGACCAGGCGGAGTGCGTCCAAGCCGCCGCCGTGCCGCCGGGCGACGGGTGCGATGCGACCCTGCAATGGTGGTTCGACCAGCTCGACCGCCCCGCGCCGCCTGCGCCCCCGCGCCCGCCCGCGCCGTTGCCGGCGGCCTGCCGGGCGATCATGGCAGCGCCGGGATGAGGCTGCCGGACCGGCGCGCCGCCGGCATCGCCGTCGCCGGCGCGATCAACTTCCTAAACCTGTACTGGACGCAGGCACTGCTACCCACGCTCGCCCACGACTTCGATGCCCCGCCGGCCCGCACCGGCCTCACCGTCACCGCGACCCTGCTCGCCGTCGCCCTGGTGGCCCCGTTCGTCGGCTCGATTTCCGACATGCTGGGCCGCAAGCGCCTCATCGTCGGCGCGATCTGGCTTCTGGTAATCCCGACCCTGGCCGCAGCCGCCGCCCCCAGCCTGCACGCCCTGGTCGGCTGGCGCTTCGCCCAAGGGCTGCTGCTGCCGTTCGTGTTCACCGTCGCGGTCGCCTACATCGGCGACGAGGCGCCCGGCGGGGCGGGCATCCGGCTGTCCGGCATCTACTCGATGGGCACCATCTTCGGCGGCTTCGCCAGCCGCCTGGTCTCCGGCTACACGACCGACTGGTTCGGCTGGCGGGCGGCGTTCGTGCTGCTCGGCGCACTCACCCTGGCTTCCGCCGTGCTGGTCTCGGTGCTGCTGCCGCGCGAGGCGAATTTTCAGCCGGTGCGCGGACTGCGCCCCACGGTCGCGAGCTTCGCCGACCACCTGACCAACCGCCGCCTGCTCGCCGCCTGCGCGGTCGGCTTCGCGGTGCTGTTCTCCATCATCGCGGCGTTCACCTTCGCCAACTTCGTGCTCGCCGCCCCGCCCTACGGGCTCGGCCCGGCGGCGCTGGGCTCGATCTTCGTGGTCTACCTGTTCGGCATGGTCTCGACCCCGGTCGCGACCCGGCTCGCGGTGCGGGTCGGCCGGCTGCCCACGCTGGCGATGGGTGCCGGGCTCGCCGTGGCCGGCCTGCTGCTCGCGCTGCTGCCCTCGCTGTGGGCGATCGTCGCCGGGCTCGGGATGCTGGCGGGCGCCGTGTTCGTCGAGCAGTCGCTGACCATCAGCTATCTCGGCGTCGCGGCGCCGCGGGCCAAATCCACCGCCGTCGGGCTCTACGTCACCTGCTACTACGTGGGCGGCAGCCTGGGCGGCATCCTGCCCGCCGGCATCTGGCATCGCGCCGGCTGGCCCGGCTGCGTCGCGCTGTGCATCATCGTGCAGCTCCTGATGCTGGCGATCGCGACGGCTTTCTGGCGCGAGCGCGAGAACGCGGCTCGCACGGTGGACTGAGCAAGTCGTTGCCGCCCAAGATGCGCTATGCGATCCGTCGACATTCATCCCCCGAAGGCCCATTTTCCGCGTATGGTCGATCAGGCGGCCGCTACCAATCCGTTCATTCTTTCCACGGCAGGCAAGCCCCCAGGCGGGGACCATTGAAATGGCCCTGCAATTAGGGGCCTTGCGTGCCGCTCTGGTCGACGCGGGAGCCAGGCCCGAGCTTGCCGAGAAGGCGGCTGAAGAGATCGCCGAGTACGATCGGGAGTTCGCGGACATCCGAAGCGATCTCAAGGTCCTCAAATGGATGGTGGGCGCAGTGATAGCACTGGGCAGCGCCGTAACCCTTCCGTCGATCTGGCTGCTGCTTCGTGTCGCGGCCAAGATCGGCGCACTCGCATAGCGCCATCGGTCCGACCTGCCCGGCCCGGCTTGCGGTCGCCTCGGCTCCGGACCATGGTTTTCTGAAGGCCCTTCTCCTCGCGGCCGCACGCCCCAGGTTGCGGGCAGGACACTTGATCGGTCGGAAGGAGCGTGCGGCGCATGAACGCACCCGTGGATATGTTGGGCCTGGAAAAGTTCGGCGTCGGTCAGCCGGTCTCCCGCAAGGAGGATCCGACCCTGTTGCGCGGCGAGGGCCGCTACTCGGACGACATCAACCTGCCCGGCCAGGCGCATGCGGTGATGGTGCGCAGCCGCATCGCGCATGGCACCCTGGGCGGCATCGACACCGAAGCCGCGAAGGCGATGCCGGGCGTGCTCGGCGTCTACACCGGCGCCGACCTGGTGGCGGCCGGATACGAGCGGATGCCGATCGGCGGGGTGGTGTTCAAGAACCGCGACGGCTCGGAGATGCACCGGCCGCAGCAGCACCCGCTGACCACCGACAAGGTGCGCTACGTCGGCGATCCGGTCGCCGTCGTGGTCGCCGAGACGCAGAAGCAGGCGAAGGACGCCGCCGAGGCGGTGTTCCCCGACATCGACCCGCTGCCCGCCGTCACCGACGCGCGGGAGGCCGCCGCCGCCGGCGCGCCCGCGGTGCACGAGGCGGTCGCCGACAACCTCATGCTCGACTTCCACTACGGCGACACGGCGGCGGTCGAGGCCGCGTTCGCCAAGGCGGCGCAGGTCACCAGCCTGACGCTGCGCAACAACCGCATCGTCGTCTCGCCGATGGAGCCGCGCTCGGCGATCGGCGAGTACAACCCGGCTTCCGAGCGCTACACGCTCCGGCTCGGCTGCCAGGGCGTGTTCGGGATGCGCAACCTGCTGAAGAGCGTGCTCGGCGTGCCGGTCGAGCAGGTGCGCGTGCTCACCGGCAACGTCGGCGGCTCGTTCGGCATGAAGGCGTCCTGCTACCCGGAGTACGTCTGCCTGCTGCACGCCGCCCGCACGCTGCGCCGGCCGGTCAAGTGGACCGACGAGCGGTCCGAAAGCTTCCTCTCCGACAGCCACGGCCGCGACCACGACATGACGGCCTCCATCGCCCTCGACGAGGCGGGGCACATCCTGGCGCTGCGCATCGACGGCTACGGCAATCTCGGCGCGTATCAGAGCAACGCGACGGCGCAGCCGCCGACGATGAACGCGGTCAAGAACAGCATCGGCGTCTATGCGACGCCGGCGCAGGAGGTCGTCTCGCGCGTGATGTTCACCAACACCACGCCGGTCGGCCCCTATCGCGGCGCCGGGCGGCCGGAGGGGAACTACTACATCGAGCGGCTGCTCGACACCGCGGCGGCGGAGATGGGGATCGACCGGGTGGAGATCCGCAGGCTGAACCACATCCGCCCCGAGCAGATGCCGTTCAAGACGCCCGCCGCCACCGAATATGACAGCGGCGATTTTCCGACCGTGCTCGACAAGGCGCTGGCGCTGGCGGACTGGGATAACTTCCCGTCCCGCCGCGCCGAAAGCCGCCGGCGGGGCAAGCTGCGCGGGCGCGGCATCGGCCAGTATCTCGAAGTGACGGCGCCTTCCTCCAACGAGATGGGCGGCATCCGCTTCGAGCCGGACGGCACGGTGACGATCATCACCGGCACCCTCGATTACGGCCAGGGCCACGCCTCGCCGTTCGCCCAGGTGCTGCATTCGCGCCTCGGCATCCCGTTCGACAAGATCAGGCTGCTGCAGGGCGACAGCGACGAGCTGATCGCCGGCGGCGGCACCGGCGGGTCGAAATCGATCATGACCAGCGGCGGCGCGATCATCGAGGCCGGCGAGAAGGTGATCGAGAACGGCCGCCAGATCGCGTCGCACGCGCTGGAGGCGGCGGTCGCCGACATCGAGTTCGGGGGCGGGCGGTTCAGCATCGCCGGCACCGACCGCGGCCTCGGCATCATGGAGCTCGCCGAGCAGCTCCGCAGCGGCGAGTTGCGCGTGCCGGAGGGCGTGCCGGCCTCGCTCGATGCGCAGCTGGTCCACAAGGGTCCGCCGTCGGCGTACCCGAACGGCTGCCACGTCTGCGAGGTGGAGGTGGACCCCGACACCGGCGAAACCGAGGTGGTGCGCTACACGATGGTCAACGACTTCGGCGTGATCATCAACCCGCTGCTGGTCGAGGGCCAGGCGCATGGCGGCATCGTGCAGGGCATCGGCCAGGCGTTGATGGAGGCCACGCGCTACGACCCCGACGGCCAGCTGATGACCGGCTCGTACATGGACTACGCCCTGCCGCGGGCGGCCCACGCGCCGAGCTTCGCCTACGGTAGCCACCCGGTGCCGGCCAAGACCAACCTGCTGGGCGCGAAGGGCTGCGGCGAGGCGGGCTGCGCCGGCGCGCTGCCTTCGGTGATGAACGCGCTGGTCGACGCGCTATCCGAGTTCGGCATCCGCCACATCGACATGCCGGCGACCCCGCTGCGCGTGTGGGAGGCGATCCAGGGCGCGAAAACGCGGCAGGCCGCCTGAGCGGGGGGCGGTTGCGTTTCCAACCCGCATAGCCCAAGTCTCGTGCAGGCGCCTTCTTACGACGGGGTTTCGATGCCGCAGGCTCATCTGGTACTTTGCCGCCCCGGCCGGGACTCGTCCCCGATCGTGCAGCTCGCCTGGTCCACCATCCGGCTGGAGGCGGGGGCGCTGATGCGCCGGGAACCCACGCTGTCGCGCATGATAGATCGCGCGATCCTGCAGCACGACTGCTTCGCGTCCGCGATCGGCAACCGGCTGGCGGAGAAGCTCGCCGCCCCGGACCTCGAGGTGAACGCGCTGATCGACGTTCTCGGCCACGCCTTCGACGCGGAGCCCGACATCGTGGAGGCGGCGGCGGCGGACCTGCAAGCGGTGCGCGACCGCGACGCCGCCTGCCCCGACCTGCTGACCCCGCTGCTGCACTTCAAGGGGTTCCAGGCGCTGCAAGCCCACCGCGTCGCGCATTACCTCTGGACGCACAGCCGCCCGCACCTCGCCAAGCACCTGCAAAGCCGGGTCTCCGAGGTGTTCGGCATCGACATCCATCCGGCGGCGGTGGTCGGCCGGCGGATCATGCTGGACCACGGGACGAGCATCGTCATCGGCGAGACCACGGTGATCGAGGACGACGTCTCGATGCTGCAGGAAGTGACGCTCGGCGGCACCGGCAAGGAGGACGGCGACCGGCACCCCAAAGTGCGCCGCGGCGTGCTGATCGGCGCCGGCGCCAAGGTGCTCGGCAACATCGAGATCGGCGAGGGCGCCAAGGTGGGCGCCGGCAGCATCGTGCTAGCGGACGTGGAGCCCTACACCACGGTGGTCGGCGTGCCGGCGCGGACGGTGGCGCGGCACACCGGGATGGCGGCGCTGACGATGGATCAGACGATGGGCGGGTGGACGCCGGATTATGTCATTTAATACCAGCGGCCCTTCGCGGTGGCCCGTCTACGGGAGCAAGGCATGAGCGACGAATGCATGACTCGCCGGCTCGGCCGTGCGTATGCACGGCTTGGCGGCATCGAGCGCCGGCTGGGCCTCGTCTCCGCCGTGCTGGCCGTCTTGCTTTGCGCGGTGACCGCTTGCTCCGACGTGCGACCGGTCAGCTCGTTCAACTCGACCAACCTTCAAGGGTCGCCTGGAACGGCCGACGACCTCACGACCGGAGGTCACGGAGGCGACTTCCGCAGGCGCTGACCGCTGCACCCGACGAGGGTAGTTCCCAACCATGAGGTGCACGGGCTTGAGTATGCGTAGGCACGTCGCGTGCGAACTCCCCCTGCAATGAAGGTCGGCTGATGTCAGTTGCTGAACGAGCGCGAATAGCGTTTCAGCAAGAAGGTCCGCTCGCTTTTCTGAAGCGCTCGGCAAAATTCGCGGGACGGCGCGTCGGCGTCCGTGCGGACTGGCTGGAGAACCACCGTGGGCGGCTTTCGGAGATCGTATTCCGGAGATGCGCGGGGATGGTTCGGCATGGTCCCTTTGCAGGAATGAAGCTGCTGAAGGATGCAAGTTGGGGGGCGGGTGATCAAGGCTCCATGCTACTTGGGTTTTACGAGAAGGAAGTATCGGAAAGCCTTCTGGAGGTGCCTGAATGTTATAAAACCTTTGTAGATATTGGCGCAGGTAACGGTTATTACGGGGTTGGACTGATCAGAGCGGACAAGTTCAGTCAAGCGCTGTGCTTCGAATTGACTGAATACGGACGGAGAACAATCCGTCGACTTGCAGCACTTAACGCGGTTGTCGAGAAGGTGACGGTCTTTGGAGCGGCCGAGGAGAATTTCGTCGATTTGATTCAGGATCATGGCGCGACGCTTGATGAGTGCGTATTCCTTATCGATATCGAAGGGGCAGAATTCAGTATCCTTTCCAGGGATGTTTTTCGGAATCTCAAGGACTCCATTATCATCATCGAACAGCACGACTACTTTTTTGAAGACGGTGCACAGCGGCCTGAAGGTCTCGTCGACGCGGCGCAGCACACGCACAAGGATCACCCGCATTCGCCCAGGTCCGAGAGACCCGTCCCGCTTCGAGGAACTGACTGATTTCAGGGAGACGGATCGCTGGATCATTTGCTCCGAAGGGAGGGCGGCGCATGAACAGGTCTGGTTAAGGCTGGACCCCATCGAGCGCGCGGCACCCTCCAGGAACGGCGGCCAGGAATCGAGATAGGCATAGCGGTGCTCTCGGCTTATACCAACCGGCAAGTGATCTGACTCAAACGTGAATCGGCGCGGCTCGACGGGCCGTGATTCGCCTTCTCTAGCTTTGGAGGAGGACTCGATGACGGTGTCGATCACGCGATCGGAGCACACGC
>JAABUQ010008921.1_pt1 | contig 13821 bp, 16 predicted proteins | sample 5560001 | NCBI WGS metagenome assembly JAABUQ01 (sample SAMN10711888, study PRJNA513371) | rock metagenome | isolation source: Antarctica rocks | place: Antarctica: Victoria Land, Finger Mt nord | collected 2015-12-18
GATTTCTCGAACGTCGAGGCTATGTGGTCAAAGGCGAAATCGGAGCCTGTGACGTGGTTGCCGTGCGCGACGGTGAACCGCCGATCGTGGTCATCGCCGAACTCAAACTTGCCTTCACCTTGGAGCTATTGCTGCAGGCGACTGACCGAATGCGCGCCGCCGATGCGGTGTTCCTGGCGGTGCTGGCCAGCCATAAGGGGCGGGATCGGGACCGGCGCGTTCATCGGCTTTGTCGCTCGCTTGGTGTCGGGCTGCTGAGCGTTGATCTCGGCCGGGCCGCCCAGGTTCGAGTGATCGCTGAGCCTGCCCCGTATCGACCTCGGCCAGACCTGCACCGCCGGGCGCGGCTACTCCACGAGCACGAGCAACGGGTTGGCGATCCCATGTCCGGCGGCAGCAACGGGGTTCCTGTCATGACGGCCTACCGACAACAGGCGCTCGCGTGCGCAGCCGCACTCCGGGATGGTCCTCTGCCCATGCGGCAATTGCGTGCCGTCGCACCGGGCGCCGCCAGGATTTTGCAGCGCAACGTGTACGGTTGGTTTGCCCGGCAAGCGCGTGGCGTTTACCGGCTCACGGAGGCTGGCGAGGCAGCACTCGGACGATGGCCTGTGGCGCCGGCCAATCTCGAAACACCCACTCTGCGATTCCACCTCCACGACGCTCCCACTGCCTCCACTTGATTGTGGAGGTGGCGAGCAAACAGAAACTGCTTGTCGCGGCGGCTGCGGCAAGGAAGTCAAATACCGCGGGTGTGTGGCAGAAACACGAGGCCTAGGCCGGCACGACACCGGCAACGGAATCGGGACGTAGTAGATCGCCTCACGCCAAACTGCGCTGCGTAGTTGCCACGGACCACTGTTGTGCCTTGTGTCGAATCCTCCCGCTCGTGTCTATGTTGCGCCATTCCGATCGAGGCATAGGAGTCAAGATGGCAAAGGCGGCGACTGGACAACAAGCCCGCGCGCCGCAGGGTGCGAAACGGGTTGCTCAGGCGTTCTTCGATGAACTGTCGACCATCGCGGAGGACAAGCAGCCCGAGGTCGGCAAGGCAGCCCAGGCCATGGTCCGCGAGGCAATGATGGCGCGGCGGGATAAGGCGCAGGCTAACAAGGCAAAGTTGCGCGCGGGCAAGGCCGCACCTGTGAAGAGCAAGACGGGAGCGACGCCCGCACGCAAGACGAACCGGAATCGGAAGGCGGGTCCGACGCGGCGCGCCAGATCATCCGAACCCGCCTCAAATGATATTGCGAAGGCCGTCGAAGCTGGCGGAGATAGCTGAAGCAGACGAGGCATCGGCAGGGTCGCAATAGCGTCGACCCGTCTAACCATCATCGCCGCAGTAGGCGCCGCCACCAAGCCGGCGGGGCACCGACGGCAAAACCCATCTCCTGCTCGAGCGCGTGCAGGTCGAGCTTGACGAGGTCGGCGAAGCGGCTCTTCAGCGCGAAGTCGGGCACGCTCCGGGCGAATTGCGTCGCCTGATTGGTATCGCCGCCGAAGCTGATGGTGAGCTCGCCGGTCGATGGTGATCCGTTCGTCGGCATCGATCAGCATGTCGGCGAGCTGATCCCGAAACCGCCGGTGGCGGATCCCAAAGTAGTCCGCGAACTCAGTTTTCGAGCCCAGCCCGGCACCTCTCCGAGGGCGTCGCCGAGCAGATCGCGCAGGATCTCCGAGGAGCGCGCCAGCAGGTCGGGGAACCGCTCGGTTTCGGCATCGATGTCGGCGCGCATGGCGCGGACTTCCAGGATCAGGCGCTGCAGGTAGGCTCGATAGAACGCGGTGCCGATCTCCTTCTGGGCGCGTCGGGCGATGCGCTCGGTGACGGAGCGGTTCTCCGGGATGGCGGCATCGATGTGGCAGGTGAACCATGCGCTTGGTGAGGTCGGGCGGGATGGTGCTGACGTCGCGATTGGTGGTCAGCACGATCGGCGCGTATTGCGGGCTGGTCTCGTGATCGGTGCGCACGAGGTCAGGCACGTGGCTGGTGAACTTGTCGCGCGTCACGTCGGCGATCAGCAGCGGGATCGCACCAAGCCGGTCGCGCAGCCCGAGCGCCCGGTTGGCGGTGAACTGGCCGCTGGCGGATCACCTGAGTGCCCATAATACCACACACCCTCATGTGGACACATGTATTTACGGGTCTTGCCACGGTCCTACAGGCGCAGGCGCTTCCAATGCTGCCACGCAGGAGCGGCTTGCCCGACAAGCCTCCGGCATCGAAGTGCCGTCCGGCTAGCGATCGTCACCGACCGCTGGTTGGACGCAAATGCCGGGGGCGGTCATGAAGCCGGGCCATAAGGCCCCAGGAACAAGTCGCCGATGGCTCAGCGCCGTCGATAGGTGATCCACCTTTGAGCGAGGTGGTGCGGCCGGTCGTGCAGCATGTGGCAGCGCTGGCAAAGGCTCTTCAGGTTGCGCGGATGGTTGTGGGACGGGTCGTGGTCGAGATGGGCAGTCGCGAGTACGACCCAGGTGGCGCGGAGCTGGTCCAGCACGCCGGGGGAGGGGAGGGCGCTGCGCCGCCCGCGCCCGTCGCGCCAGCCCCCGATGTCGACATCGAGCCAGCGGCCGTCGGGCAGGCAGGTCACGACTCGGCTATGTGGCCGGCTGCAGGTCTCGCAGCGCCCCTGGGCGCGTCCGAAGCGGATCACCCGGCTCAGCTCGGGCCAGTCGATCGGGTAGAACCAGCGCAGCCCGGGGCGGATCGGCATTGTCAGCGTGTCCACATCCGGGCGGCGATAGCGCGCTCCTCCTCACCGACGGCCTCGGCGTAGATGGCCGTCGTGGTGAGCTGGGCGTGGCCGAGCCAGCGCTGCACCATGTTGAGCGGAATGCCCTGCCCGACGGCGGCGACGCCCAGGGCATGGCGCAACCCCTTGGGGCTGGCTTGGGCGCCCTCGATGTCCGCCGCGGCCAACGCCTCCTTCACCCGTCGCCAGGCGGTGGCGCGCGAGAACCCCCAGAGCGGACGCTTGGCGGTCGCGCCGCGCAAGCCGCGGATGCCGAACACCAGGTCGAGCATGATGGCGAGCTCGGGCGGCACGGGCACGGTGCGGAACAGGCCGCGCCGGCGCTTCTTGAGGCTCTCGAAGGTGATCGTGCCGGCAGCCACATCGACCCGATCGGCGGTCAGTGCCAGCGCCTCGCTAACGCGGCACCCGGTCCAGACCAGGGTGTGGCAGAAGGCGCGCACCTCGCGCGGCGCGGCATCCGCCGCGGCGAGGAAGCGGCGGCGCTCGTCATCGGTGAGGTATTTCCGGGCGCCGGCCTGGTCGTGGATCGACATCATGGCACGACGACCTCGATCAGGCTGCCGAACCGCCGGAAATCGGCCTCGTTGAAGGTCAGCAACCGCGTCTCGCCGTGCGCGAGCATGGTGGCGACGATGTTGGCGTCGTGCACCTGCTTGCCGCCGAACACGAACGAGCGGGTCAGCGCCATGAGTTCGTCCCACACGCGCGGCCCGTCCTCCAGCACGACGAAACGTCGGAGGAACCCGTCGGTGTTTCGCGTGGCTTCGGCCAGCGTGGCGGCGTTTGCCCAAGGCTGCGGCCGGGTGGTGACGGACAGGAATTCGCGCAGGATCTGGCGTGTGATGGTGACAGGCCCTTGCGATCGTAGCCGGACGAGCGCGGCCCGCGCCCTGGCGTGATCCGGTGAGGCTGTGACGCTGGAATGGACGAGGACGTTGGTATCGACGACGCTCACCGTCCGTCGTCGCCGTACATGTCCTCACGACGCAGGCTGAGCCCCTCCGGCCAGGGGCCCAGGTCGAGCGTCGGAAGAGCATCGACGTCGAACGGGTCGGCGGGAAGCTGCGGAGCTTCGCCCATCTCGATGCTCACGATATATTCGCCGGCGGGCAAGGGGGTTGCGGCGGAGACGGTGCCGTCGGGGCTGACGGTGAGGCGCGTGGTGATGACGGTCATAACGGCCTCCGAACCGGCTCGATCGAGTGATCCCGCGACTCTTGTTTCACGATGGGCTGGCGTCGGTCCAGCGCGATCTGCGCGCCGTCCCGGCGAACGCCGGGTTTGCCGGCAAAAGCCGATACCCGGGGGCAGGGCAGGGACCGGTCCCCGGCGGTCGCCGCGCCGCGGCCTGAAACACTATTACCAATAGTGTAACAGGCGCAGTCTGCTACAAAGCTCGGAAGCTCAGCCGAGTGGGTGCGCGGTTCACACACGCCCTGCTGCTCAAAAGAACCGCCGGAAGTAATCCCTAGCTCCGCCTTGCAAGAAGGCAGCGTTCGTCATCCCGTTGCGGCCCCAGTTCCATCCGTGATCATCGCCATTCAGGTAAAGAAACTCGATAGCCTCTTGGCCGTGGAAATCCGTAGGCACCCGATTGACAATCTCTGCGCGGCCCTGCGGGGTTAGAGGCACTTCATATTCCTCATAAAATACGTCGTGGAGCCTCAGCATCAGCGGCGTCCACGTCGCGTGTCCGCCATCACCGAAGGTGTAGGCGTAGATGTCCAAGGGCTCTATGAGCCCAATGCGCCCGGCCGCCGTCGGGTGAAAGTCAATGATCAGCCGGGCGTCAGATGGACGCGCAGCACCGAAGTGGAGGTCCAGCAGATCGTCCCGACTAACGTGCCAACCCTGGTCGATGGGCCTCCCGAGGCGCTCCCAGGCTCGGTGGAGCAGGTTGTAGCCTGCCAGCTTGAAATAATCCCCGGTCGGCCGCAGGGCCGGGCCGGTGTCAGTGGTGAACTGTTCGAAGACCAGGAACGACAAGTGGACGCCTCCGGCGCGTCTTTATGATATTACCCATGTAATAGACGACGGGAAATCGCATTGGAATAGCCCTTTCCGCGTCACCACGAGCGCGGACGCTAACCTCAACGCCCCTTATGATCTTCGTCCAGCAACCCGCCCCCAGCCTTGACGGCGCTCGTACAAGTGCCGTCGGGGCCACCTTGTCTATGGGCTGGGCGGACCACACCCCTTCTGGTAAATCAGTCCTGTGTTCCTGACCGAAACAGAATTGCTTCTCCGGCTGCGGCATCACCTCGAGGCAACCGAAAGGGTTAGTATCGCTTCGGCGTGGGTTGGGTTTGGGGGAGCTTTCTCTGCCCTACAGGCCTACGCTGAAAGGCAGCCAGGCTCGCTCCAAGCGATTGTCGGCACGTCAGGCACTGCAACGCACCCGCGAGCTCTTCGGATTCTGCAGGAGGTCGGAGAACTGCGGCTGCCAGGGAACACGCCGCTGTTTCACCCTAAGCTCATCCTGTTCCATCACAAAAAAGGGGCGATTGCCTGGGTGGGGAGCGCCAACCTGACCAGATGCGGATTTGAGCAGAACACCGAGGTTACGGTAGAGATCGAGGATAGTGACGGCTCAGCTTGCCGGTGGTTCTCCCAGCTCTGGGAGAGCCTTTCGCAAGACTGCGAAACGGCTTTGGCCCTTTACGAAAAAAACTGGAAGCCAACCGGTTCTCAGTCCGGCTCTTTAGGGATTGAAATCCTCACACCTTCCGAAGGTGATCTATGGACGCTTGCACGCGAGCTAACTGATTGGGAGTCGTACGTAAGAGCTTTGGGCGCTGCCAGCCTTGTTCGAGAGAGCCAGTTTGGCTGCACGGTAAGAGGCGAGGCGACCAGCTGGCTCAATACAATCAACCTTGGAATGGAAATTACGAGAAGGGCTAGCTGGAATAATCTGAGTAAAGTAGACTATCATGTGCTTCTGGGAGTCAAAGACGGCAATACGGATAGTAGGCTATGGACTGCTGGGGTCAATGCAGGGCGCGGGGGCAGGCCAAGAATGTGTTTCTGGAATTTAGTGATGCAAATGTCCGCGTTCGGGAGCAAATAAGGTCGGGCCTGCAGACTGCTATCCAGGCAAGCGACGTAGAATTTTTTCAAGCCGCCATCGATTTCATTAAGCTTGTCTCCGGTCTGAAAGGGTTTGGGCCTGCCTTCGCGACTCGCTGTCTGGCGCTGGCGCGACCTAATCTAGCCGTCTCCGTCAATAGAGGCTCGATTCCAGGCCTTGCTGTTTTGTCCGGACTTCCGCAAAATTCCCTTGGTAAAACGCCAAGTGGCCCGCGAGCACGGTCCTACGCTGACCTGCTGGCGTTCTTGGCAAGGCAGGACTGGTACAGCAATCCCACCCCCAACGGGAGATATGAACAAACGTTGGCGAATGCTCGTGGGGCGCTGCTCGATTGCCTTGTCTATGTTCCCACCACAGGTACCCTTGAATAGGGTAGATTTTTCTTCGACTTATTCTGCAATCCTAGCCGATCTCGACGCGGTTTGCGCGACGGACTTCGCCCTGAACATAGAAAGGCTAATAGAACTACGTTTCGATTAGACGCTTACTACTATCCATCAACAGCTTGCTCGGAATTTCCTAGACATGCGCCAGCACGACGGTCGCGTCCTCCTGTCCGCCTCGGACCTGAACACTTTCCTGGGCTGCCAACATGCGAGCGCGCTACATTTTAGGGCGAGCATCCTGGGAGAGACATTAGTCAAGACGGCGGAGGACGAGGCGCTCACGCTGCTTCAGCGTCGGGGTGACGAGCATGAGCTTGCCCATTTCGAATCGCTCGCCGCCGGCGCGGCCGGAGAGGTGGTCCACCTTCAAAAACGCGACCTCGCGCCCGGGTTCCGCGCCACCGAAGACGCCATGCGTCGGGGCGTCGAGCTGATCTTCCAGGCCGTCCTATGGGACGAGGGTGCGTGGCACGGCTATGCCGACTTCCTGGTCCGGACGGATGCGCCCTCGAACCTCGGCCCGTGGTCATATGAAGTGCACGACACGAAGCTGGCCCGATCGGTCAAAGCGAAGTTCGCGATCCAGCTCGGCATCTACGCCGACCTGCTCGCCCGCGTGCAGGGAAGCCTACCGCCCGCAATGAGGGTGGTCCTGGGCGACGGGTCGGTTACATCGCTGGAGGCCCGGGACTTCGTCCACTACGTCCGACACGCGATGCGGCGCCTGGAGCGGGCCGTCGCCAGGGGCGGCCCCGACGACCCCGGGCCGAAGACGGTCGCCGAGCCGTGCCAGGCTTGCCCCGAGTGCGACTGGCGAGATCTCTGCGATGAGGAGTGGGAGCGGAGCGACCACTTGCGGCTTATCGCCAACATCCGCGGCTCGCAGGTCGACCGGCTGAGGGCCGAGGGCATTACGACCGCTGCCGCCCTGGCCGAAATAGATCCTGGGCTGCTGGTGCCCGGGATCGCCGATGAGGTGCTCCACCGTCTCCGTTCGCAGGCCGCCTTGCAGGTGTCGGTGCGCGGCAGCCCCGACGAGCGACGCCTCGAGATGCTGGATCCGGGTCCGGGCAAAGGCTTGTCTCGCCTGCCCCCACCCGATGGTGCCGACCTCTTCTTCGACATGGAAGGTGACCCGCTCTACTCGGACGGCGGCCTCGAGTACTTGTTCGGAGTCGAAGGTCCGGCCGGGTTCCGGGCTTTCTGGGCGCGCGACCGGCACGAAGAGAAGGCCGCTTTCGAGGCGTTCGTCGATTACGCTTCGGAAACCATGCGGACGAGCGCCGAAGCGCGGATCTATCATTACAACCATTACGAGACTACCGCGCTGAAGCGACTTGCCATGGCGCACGGCACTCGCGAATCCGAACTCGACGCCATGCTGCGGGAAGGCCGCTTCGTTGACCTCTATGTTGTCGTGCGCGAAGCCGTGCGGACGAGCGAACCCGGCTACTCGCTCAAGAACGTCGAGCGCTTCTATCGCCCCAAGCGAGACGGCCAGATTGGAACCGCCGCCGACAGCATCGTCGCGTTCGAGCGGTGGCTCGAGACGCGGGACCAGGTGATCCTGGACGGCATCGAGGCATACAATCGGGACGACTGCGTCTCCACGCGAGAGTTGCGGGATTGGCTGGTGTCGCTACGGCCGGCGGGCATGACGTGGGAGACACGGCCAAGCGCGGCCGAGAGTTCGCAAAACCCTGAGCGCGCGCGGCGGCGGGCGGAGCAGGAGGCCGAGGCCGTCGCGCTCAGGTCCCGCCTATTGGATGGCGTCGTTGAGGGTGAGCGACCCTACCGCGAACTCGTGGCCGACCTCTGCGACTTTCACCGCCGCGAGCAGAAGCCCGCCTGGTGGGCGATGTTCGAACGCATGGATTGCGACGCTGAGGAGCTTGCCGAAGACATCGAGTGCCTGGGCGGCCTCGTCGCGGCCGGCCCCAGCAGGCCGGAGAAGCGGTCCCTGCTCCGCGACTACCGCTTCCCGGAGCAGGAAACCAAGCTGAAGGACGGCGACCAGGTAGTTGACGCGGCCACCATGGGTTCCATGGGCACGATCCGCTTCTTTGACGAGGTTTCCAGGACGGTGTCCCTGGGCTGGACCGCGTCGAAGGGTCCGCTTCCCGATCGGCTGTCGCTGGGTCCGTCAGGGCCGCTTGACGTTCAGGACCAGCGGGACGCGGTCAGGCGCTTTGGGGAGAGCGTGTGCGCCGGCGAGGCGCGATACCCGGCGCTGAACGCGCTGCTGCGGCGTGAGGTCCCAAGGCTGGCCGGTCGCACGCCGGGGCTGCCTCTTCGAGAAGAAGGCGAGACGGCCCTCGAAGCTGCGCTAAGGGCTTGCCGCGACTTGGACGGGGGGCACCTGTTTGTGCAGGGCCCGCCCGGAACCGGCAAGACCTGGACGGCAAGCCGCATGATCCTGGACTGCGTCCGGAGAGGGCTGCGGGTCGGCGTCTCCGCGCTTTCGCACAAGGCGATCAACAACCTGCTGGCAGGCGTCGAGGCGGCGGCACGCGAGGCGAAGCTCAGCCTGCGCATCTGCAAGCGGTCGAACAAGGCCGACCCGTCCAGCTGGGCGGCCGGCGCCATGATCCGCGACGCGTTCGATGACAAGGACGTGCCTTCAGACGCGCAGGTGGTCGGGGCCACTGTTTATTACTTCTCAAAAGCATCGCAGGACTCGACGCTGGATGTCATGTTCCTCGACGAGGCTGGTCAGGTTTCACTGGCCGGGGTGATCGCCACCGGGGTCGCGGCGCGGAGTCTCGTGCTGGTCGGCGACCAGATGCAGCTCGGTCAGCCTATCCAGGGCGTGCATCCCGGCGGGAGCGGCGTCAGCGTTCTCGAGCACCTACTGCAGGGCGCGGCCGTCGTGCCCCCCGAGCAGGGCGTCTTCCTGGACGAGAGCTATCGAATGCACCCCGCCATCTGCGGATGGGTTTCGGATGCGATCTACGACGGGCGCCTGTCTGCCCATCCGTCCTGCACGGGCCAGGCGCTACTGCTGTCGGAGGGCGCCCATCCCGCGCTGTCCGGGACGGGATTGCGCATCGTGCCCGTTGTCCACGAGGGGCGGTCCCAGCGGTCGGACGAGGAAGTGGCCGAGGTCGTCGCCATCTGGTGCGACTTGATGCGTCACCGCTGGCGGGACCGACACGGTGGGGAGCATGCACTCACGCCGAACGACGTGCTCGTCGTGGCACCCTGGAACGTGCAAGTGAACGCCCTGCGACGCGCTCTACCCGAAGGCGCCCGCGTCGGGACCGTGGACAAATTCCAGGGGCAGGAGGCGCCCGTCGTACTCGTCTCCATGGCCACGTCGAAGGCCGAGCACGCGCCCCGCGGCCTCGGTTTCCTGTTCAGCCGCGAGCGACTGAACGTCGCCGTGTCCCGGGCAAGATGCCTTTCCCTCGTCGTCGCATGCCCGACACTGCTGGAGGCAAGCTGCGCCACAATCGAGCAGCTCCGGTTGGTGAACACACTCTGCAGCCTGGAATGCTGGGAAAACAGCACCGACTTCAGCCTTTAGCATCCTCGAACCGCGCGTCTGAGAGGTACAAATGTACTGTCGTAAGGAGAGGGGCCACGGCCCAAGATGCCGTATCAGGACAGCAATAATTTGAGCCGTCCATTTTTGAGGGCCGCCTGGGTTGAAGGATCTATTACTGAATCGTATCATAACCAGACGAGCAAAGCAGCATAACTCGCCGAGCCCGACCCTCAGCTTCCGTCTTAAAGGGGCGCAAAACTCCAACCCAAGCAGAAAGAGAAGGTAGCCGGCCCGCGCTACGCGGACCGGGCTCTCCTCAACTACTTGCCGCCTTTGTGCTTCGCCGGCCTGTCAAGCCTCCAGCCGGAATTGCCTGGTAGGGTTGGCGGGAGTGGCTTGCCTCGTGTCGAGTCCGCCTCCTCGCCAGTCCGGCCGCCCCGCGGACCGACCTGCTCGTAGATTCCTGAACGCGGTGTGGACGTGCCGGGCGGAAGTGTGGGTGTTTTAGCCATGGTGATTTTTATCCTCGACGGCTGTTGCATGAGGTCGAGCCCCGAGCGTATGGCTGTCGTTGTCCAGACGAGCGGCCTGCGCGGAGAGGTGACGATCCGGGACAGCCGCCAAAATCCCAACGACGTTCACCTTAAGGCGAGACCGCTCAACGGCGGTTCGCCCCTCTCATCGGCTGTATGGCGATGCCGCGTCGATTCTCGCAAGCATGTTCTATCGAGCGGACTGGCTCGTGAGTTTACGCATGATAAGACCCTTTATCATGCGTGTTTGGTTGCCCTCGGGACGGCACGCGGGGTAGGCTCTGGCCATGAATGTGACCATTCCCGTCCCCGACGATTTCGCGGCCCGTTTCGGCTCTGACGCCGACTTCGGGCGCCGCGCGCTCGAGGCGCTGGCGCTCGAGGAGTACCGCGCCGACCGGATGACCCGGGCCGAGCTACAACGGCTGCTTGGGCATGCGGACGAGGCCGCGCTCGACGGCTTTTTGGAGGCACGCGGGATGGCTATTGCTGTCACGGCGTCCGGTCCCGAAGACGCGCACCGTGATCGCGAAGGCGCCGTAGACGACCTCGTTGCCCGTTTCCGAGCCTTTGCCGCCAGCTACACCCTGGGCGGAATCGACATCAAGGCGTTGATCAGCGAGGGCCGCCGGTAGGCAGGGGGTGAGCACGTGTGTGCTGGACGCTTCGTTCACGTGCCAATGGCTGTTCGGAGACGAGGCCTCGCCGGAGGGCTACGCCGCTCTCCGCGTGATCGGGCGAGACGGCGCGATCGTCCCAGCCCTCTGGGTTTTCGAGATCACGAACGTGCTCGGAATCGCTGAGCGCCGCGGCCGGCTGTCCGCGACCGGGCTGCAGGACGCCTTGCGCCTTCTCCGGTCGCTGCCGCTGACCGTGGACGAACCCGCATCCCTGACCTGGTCCGAATCCGTGCTGGACCTCATGCGGGCACACCGGCTGACGGCCTACGACGCGGCGTACCTGGAACTCGCGATCCGACGCGGCTTGCCGCTCGCGACGCGCGACAAGGATCTGCGGAAAGCCGCCATGACCCTCGGTGTCGCCCTGATGGGAGCGGAGACGTGACCTCCGGGGCTATCCTGGAAGCGCCCATGCGAGCGGCCAGGATGCCGGCGTCGCCAGGGTTCCCGGTCATCCCGGCGCTCGTCGGGTCGCGCGGCGATGCGGCGACCTGGCGCTACGTGGAATTCTTCACCGCCAACATCCGCAACCCCCACACGCGTCGAGCCTATGCACGCGCCTGCAGCCGGTTCTTCGGATGGTGCGAGGGGCGCGGCCTGACACTCGCCGCCATCCGGCCGCATGACGTCGGTGCCTACGTCGAGTTGCTGCAGCGCTCCGCCGCCGCGCCTTCGGTCAAGCAGTCGCTCGCCGCGGTGCGCATGCTGTTCGATTGGCTGGTGATCGGCCAAGTGGTGCCGCACAACCCGGCGTCCGCCGTGCGCGGGCCGAAGCACGTCGTCAAGCGGGGCACGACGCCGGTGCTCGACGCCGACGAGTGGCGGCAACTGATTAACAGCATCCCGATCGAGACGGTGCGCGACCTGCGCGACCGGGCGCTGATCGCCACGCTCACCTACTCATTCGCCCGCATCGGCGCCGCGCTCGCCATGCGGGTCGAGGATGTGCGGGTGCAGGGCGCCGGCTGGGAGCTGCAGCTGCACGAGAAGGGCGGCAAGCGGCACGCCATGCCGTGCCATCACGCCCTCGCCGATGCCCTGCACGCCTATCTCGAGACGGCCGGCATCGGCGCCGACCGCAAGGGGATCCTGTTCCGCACCAGCCGCGGCCGCCGGGGCGATGCGCTATCCGGACAGTCCATGGGGCAGGCGGACGCCTGGCGCATGATCCGCAGGCGCGCGGCCGCGGCCGGGATCGTGGCGCCAATCGGCTGCCACACGTTCCGGGCCACCGGCATTACCGCCTATCTCGCCAACGGCGGCACGCTCGAATACGCGCAGGCGATGGCGGCGCACGAAAGCCCGCGCACCACCAAGCTCTACGACCCGACGCGGGAACGGCTCACCCGCGAGGAGGTCGAGCGGATCAGGCTGTAGCTCGATTTGTTACACTATTACTCCTAATGTAACAGCAACATCCGCGGGTGGTCGGAACAGGACAACGACCCACCTGGACAAATTGCAGCGGAGCGATGATCCTTTAGCTCGAATGCCAACGATACACCGGCACGGGAGAGCGTGAATGAAACCGATGGTACGCAATGGTTTCATAGTCGTGGCCGTCCTCGCCTTTGCTTGCATCTCGGCAAGCGCCATGGCGGACGATGACCAGCCAAACCTTGCTCCGCCACAGAGCAACGACGTGCTATCGGGAGTGACGCCACCACCGACACCGCCGCCGCGCCCCGACCCGGTAAGCACGCCCAATCCTCCGCAAGGCACGTCTGTCTCGCCCACGATCAATCCACCTGGGGCGAAGGTTACGGTGCCAACGGACGTGCTGAAGAAGTAGAATGCCAAAATCGAGGGAGGTTACCGACTTTCGGAGGCTCTTCGCTGGGCTGGCCGACCTGGAGAGCGCGCTGCGCTTCCGCGTGGGGAACCAAGCGTTGACGATCGACGGGATGAACCCTGCGGCGATACCCTGGAATACGACCGAAAAGCCGCCATCGCTGGCTTCTCGGTTTCCGTCCGCTGCTCCGTGCCGAAGTTAGAACGGCCACGAGCGTGATACTATTGTCATAATGTAACAGGCCCTAAACCTGATCCGCTCAGCTCTCTCGCGGGTGCAGTCGCAGAGCTTGATTGTGTGCGGCTTTCGTGCGCCCCTCGCCTGCGCGTGCTCCAAACGCCGCCACTGGGCGAGGCAGGCGGTAATCCCGGCGGCGTGGAAGCCGTATTAGCCGACCGGCACCGTAATTCAATTCCAGCTGCGGTCGCGCAGCTGGCAGCCATCGCAGGCAACAGTCAATGCTGGACTGGTCGGGCTTCCTTAAGGAGATGAAGGACAAGGACACCGGATGGTGGGCCTTTCGTGGAGTCTGCAACGCCGAATACAGTCTCCTGCCGAGCATAGGCCGTCCGAATGCCCGCCATCAAGGCTACTCCGCGGAATGGGAGCGGGAGATCTTCGAGCGTTTCAAGCGGCAGGCGTTGCCTTTCATGCCTACCAGTCCGCTGGACGATTTCGGATGGATGGCCGTCGCCCAACACCACGGGTTGCCTACTCGGCTGCTAGACTGGTCTCGCAGTCCGATGGTGGCAGCCTATTTCGCCGCGTACGCGCCTCCCGGAGCCGATCCCGACATGGCCTTCACGATATACGGATACGAAACTACTACCCTAAAGGCGGAAAACACGGCCGTCGTGACATCGCCATTCGACATTCCCAGGAAGTTCGTAGAAGTGCACATTGCTCACTATGTGCCTCGCATTCCCGCGCAGCACGGCTTCTTCACGGTCCAGAGCGATCCTTGCAAACCCCTAAGTGTCGGTCCAAGATCATCTTGAGTCTCTGGAATCGCTTGTGATTCCATATCAGCAGCCCCGATTCGCAGGAGCGTGCCGATGTGGACTGTTAAGAACCGCGCCCGTTATGACCGCAGCCG
>JAABUQ010008924.1_pt1 | contig 13819 bp, 9 predicted proteins | sample 5560001 | NCBI WGS metagenome assembly JAABUQ01 (sample SAMN10711888, study PRJNA513371) | rock metagenome | isolation source: Antarctica rocks | place: Antarctica: Victoria Land, Finger Mt nord | collected 2015-12-18
GTCGAATACGGCGGCAATCGGCACGGCTTCCTCGCCTTCGGCGAAATCCACCCCGATTACTACCAGATCCCCGTCGCCGACCGGAAACGCCTGATCGAGGCGCAAGAAGAAGAGGCGCGCGAGGAAGAGGAACGCGCCGACCACGAAGCCCAGACCGGCCGCCAGGAACCCCGCGACCCCGGCTACGACGACCTGGACGACCACGACGATTCCGAAGCGGTCCCCGTCGCCGCCGACCCGGACCATCTCCCGGCAGTCGCGTCCGACGAGCCCACCTCGCTCCCCGACCCAGACCGCGTCGACCATCAGGACCCGGTCGCCGACGCCATCGTCGTCGAACCCGACCAAGCCGCCGCCCTCTTCGCCGACGCCCCCTTCAACGACGCCCTCTTCAATGACACGGGCGCCGACATGGCCCCGGAAGCCGCCGGATCCGCCATCGCGTTCGACATCCCGCGCGACCGGATCGAGGCCGATCTCGACGACCTGGCCGAGCCTCCATACCAAGGCCCGGCCCAGAATGGGCAGGACAACGGGCAGGACGAAGCGCCCGCGCCCGAGCAACTCGGCGGCGAGCACGACACCGAGGACCACCCCGCCCGCCGCGCCACCCCGCGGTTCCTGCGCAACTACAAGATCCAGGAAGTTATCCGCCGCCGCCAAATCCTCCTCGTCCAAGTCGTCAAGGAAGAGCGCGGCAGCAAGGGCGCGGCCCTGACCACCTACATCTCGCTCGCCGGCCGCTTCTCCGTGCTGATGCCCAACTCGCCCCGTGGCGGCGGCATCTCCCGCAAGATCACGTCCGCCGCCGACCGCCGCCGCCTCAAGGAAGTCACCTCCGAGCTCGACCTTCCCCGCGGCATGGGCCTCATCGTCCGCACCGCCGGCGCCAACCGCCCGAAGCCCGAGATCCTGCGCGACTGCGAATACCTGCTCAACCAGTGGGACCAGATCCGCGACCTGACCATGAAGAGCATGGCCCCCGCGCTGATCTACGAAGAGGCCAGCCTCATCAAGCGCGCCATCCGCGACGTCTACTCCCGCGACGTCGACGACATCCTCGTCGACGGCGAGCAGGGCTGGCGCGCCGCCCGCGAATTCATGCGCATGCTGATGCCGACCCACGCCCGCAAGGTCCAGCTCTGGAAGGACCAGGAGCCCCTTTTCGGCAAGGCTCAGGTCGAGAGCCAGCTCGAAGCCATCCTGGCCCCCACCGTCCAGCTAAAATCCGGCGGCTACCTCGTCATCAACCAGACCGAGGCCCTCGTCGCCATCGACGTCAACTCCGGCCGCAGCACGCGTGAGCGCGGCATCGAGGAGACGGCGCTGCGCACCAACATCGAAGCCGCCGAGGAGGCCGCCCGCCAGCTCCGCCTGCGCGATCTCGCCGGGCTGATCGTGATCGACTTCATCGACATGGAGAACCGCCGCAACGTCGCGGCGGTCGAGCGCCGCCTCAAGGAAGCGCTCAAGAACGACCGCGCCCGCATCCAGGTCGGCCCGATCAGCCATTTCGGCCTGCTCGAAATGAGCCGCCAGCGCCTGCGCCCGTCGCTCACCGAGACCAACTACGTCATCTGTCAGCAATGCGGCGGCACCGGCCACGTCCGTGCCACCGAGAGCGCGGCGCTCCACGTGCTCCGCGCCATCGAGGAGGAGGGCGGCAAGCGCAAGGCCGCCGAGATCGTCATCCACACCCACTCGTCGGTGGCGCTCTACATCCTCAACCACAAGCGTCAGCGCCTGTCCGAGATCGAGGCCCGCCACTTCATGCTGGTCGCCTTCGTCGCCGACGACAGCCTCCTGCCGCCCGCCTACCGCATCGAGCGCCTGCGCGCCCAGACCGCCACCGACATGCCCGCCCCGGTCCAGCAGCTCGCACCCCCCGAGCCCTTCGTCGACCCCGACGAGCTCGAGGCCGAACCCGAGGACGAGGCCGAGGACGAGGTCGATCTTGTCGCGGAGAAGGCCGCCGAAAAGGCCGCCGACAAGCAGGCCGAAGCCGCCGGGGAGACCGAGGAGGAGCGCGAACAGCGCCGCGGTCGCCGTCGCCGTCGCCGTCGCGGCCGCCGCGACGACAGCCCGGCCGCCACCCCCGACGCCGAACCCGCAGCCGCCCCCACCCCCACTTCCACCCCCACTGCCACCGGTGACACCGTCTCCATCGCCGACGCCGCATCCGCCGAGACCGACGCCGAACCCGCCACCGCGGGCGAAGCCGACGCCGCCTCCGCGGCCGAAGCCGACGCCGCCTCCGCGGCCGCCCCATCCCCCGCCGACACCGAAGAGCGCAGCCGCCGCCGCAGCCGCCGAGGGGGCCGCCGCCGCCGCCGCGACTTCGTCGACGGCGAAGCCCCGCCCGCCGGCGCCGCCCCGCCCGCCGAAGCCGAAGCCGACGCCGACGCCGCGGAAGAGGAGGACGAGTTCCTCGCTCCCCCGCCGCCCAGCTACGTCGGTCCCACCCCCGCCGACCCCTTCGCCGGGGCCAGCGCCTTCGACATCTTCGACGCGATCGAGCAGGCCGAGGAGCAGCGCGCCCTCGCGCCCAAGCTCGCCCCAACTCCGCAGCCGGCGCCGATCCCGCAACCAGCCCCCCAACCCGCGCCGCAACCCGAGCCCGCCGTGACGGCCGCGCAGGTCATCGAGCCAGAGCCAAAACCAGAGCCAAAACGCGAGCCCGAGCCCGAACCGGAGTCCGAAACTCCGCAATCCGCCCCGCTGATCCAGCCGATCGTCATCGGCGGCGAATCCGCCCCGGCCGAGCGCAAGCGCGGATGGTGGCGGCGCTAGCGGGCAGGGCAGGGGGGCTGGCCATGCGGCACCGCTGGCTGCAGGCGGCGGCACTCCCCTGCCTTGTCGCCGCCTGCTCCAACACCTCGCCCGGCACGACCACGGCCGGCGGCATCCAGCTCCACCCCGTCGTTTCCGACCAGCAGGTCGCCGACTACGCCAAAAAGCCCTACGAGCCGTTCTCCCGCGTCAACGCCGTCGCCGTCGCACTCCGCGAATGGCGTGCGTGGGGCATGGCCGTCAACGACGCGCCCCCGGACTCCGGGATGCCGGTGTCGATCCGCCCCGATCGCCAGCCCGGCCTCTGGCAGCGCGTCGGCGACTACTGGTGGGCCGGCCAGGACGCGCTCACCGCCGGCAGCGGCTGGACCGGTAAATACGGCGATTTCGGCACGCCCTACACCGGCGACCCCGCCGCCTGGTCGGCCGCCTTCATCTCCTACCTCATGCGCACCGCCGGCGCCGGCGACCGCTTCCCCTACTCCCCGCTGCACGCGACCTACATCAACGCCGCCGCCCAGGGTAACGCGATCCTCCAGGCGCTCCCGACCGAAACCACCCCGCCTGTCCAGGGCGACCTCATCTGCTACGGCCGCCGCGGCGCCGAGCGCCTGCGCCTCTCCGACCTGCCCGCGCCCAGCTTCTACGGCCATTGCGACTTCATCGTCGCCGCCGACCCCGGCCAGCTCACCGTCATCGGCGGCAACGTCTCCGCCGGCGTCACCATGAAACACATCCCGCTCACCCCATCCGGCAACATCGCCACCGCCGACGGCACCCCGGTCGACCGCCGCTATCCCTGGTTCGTCGTCCTGCACGTCCTCTACGACGACAACGCCACTATCCCGGTCGCCCTCGCCCCGCCGGTCACCTACGCGCCCCCATTCGAACCCACGCCCGTCGCGCTCCCGCCCCAAGACCCCGAACCGACGTTCCGCCGCATCCCGTGACGGGCGCCATTCTGCCCCACCCATCCCGCCTGCCCGCCCGCCACCGCTGATCGCTACGCCCGCGGAAACATCGCCCGCTCGACCAGCCCGCAAACCACATGCGCCGCCGTGATATGGATCTGCTGGATCATTACCGTCTTCCCTGATGGCGCCGCCAGCACCTCCGCGCACAGCCCATTCATCCGCCCCTCGCCCGACCCGGTGAACCCCAGCCGCACCATCCCCCGCGTCTCCGCCGCCTCCAGCGCCCGCAGCACCGACGGCGAATTGCCCGACGTCGAGATCCCCAGCAACACATCCCCCGCCCGCCCCAGCGCCAGCACCTGGCGCTCGAACACATGCTCGAACCCATAATCGTTGGCCACCGCCGTCAACACCGCCCCATCCGTCCCCAGCGCCACCGCCGCCAGCGGCGCCCGGTCGTACATCAGCCGCCCGACGAACTCCCCCGCGATATGCTGCGCGTCCGCCGCACTCCCGCCATTGCCGCAGATCAACAGCTTTCCGCCCGCCCGCAGACTGCCCGTGATCGCCGCCGCCATCCGCTCCATCACGCCGCGATACCCCGCCCCGTCGCGGAATGCCGTGAACGCCGCCAGCGTCTCCTCGAGATACGCGTCGATGAAATCCATCCCGCCCCATGCCACCGAACTGAACGGAAACACTAGCCCCAAGCCGACCGCTATCCTACGAACAGCCCATGCCGAGCGCCCTCTTCCTCACCCAGCGGATCCCCTACCCGCCCACCAAGGGCGAGAAGATCCGCTCCTACCGCGTGCTCATGCACCTGCGCAAAAGCTTCGACGTCCATCTCGGCTGCCTCGTCGACGACCCCGACGACGAGCAGCACGTCGCCACCGTCGAGGCCCTCTGCGCCGGGTCGCACGTCGCCCGCATCGACCGCCGCCGGGCCAAGCTGACGTGCCTGACCGGCCTGCTCACCGGCGACGCCCTCAGCGTCACCTTCTACCGCGACCGCGCCCTCCAAGCCTGGGTCGACCGCACCCGGCGCGACATCCGCCCCGACGCCATCGTCGTCCTCTCCTCCAACATGGCCCCCTACGTCCTGCAGCCCGGCGCCGAACGCGTCCGTCTCTGCGATCTCGTCGACGTCGACTCCGAAAAATGGCGCGCCTACGCCCAGACCGGCAAACCGCCCATGAGCCTCGTCCACCGCCGCGAATGGCACCGCGTCGCCGCCCTCGAAGCCCGCATCGCCCAAGACTTCGACTGGTCCACCTTCGTCTCCAACGACGAAGCCGCCCTCTTCCAATCCCTCGTCCCCACCGCGAGTGCCAAGATCCGCGCCATCCCCAACGGCGTCGACGCCGACTACTTCGACCCCGCCATCCCCCGCGACCCGCCGTTCGCCCCCCACTTCGCCCACCACCGCCCGCGCTTCGTCTTCACCGGCACCATGGACTACCCCCCCAATGTCGACGCCGCCCGCTGGTTCGCCCGCGACATCCTCCCCCTAATCCACCGCGACCAACCCCACGCCCACTTCCACATCGTCGGCGCCAACCCCACGCCCGATATCCGCGCCCTGCAATCCGACACCGTCCACGTCACCGGCCGCGTCGCCGACATCCGCCCCTACATCGCCCACGCCTCGGTCTGCGTCGCCCCCATGCGCATCGCCCGCGGCATCCAGAACAAGGTGCTCGAAGCCCTCGCCATGGCCCGCCCCACCGTCGTCACGTCCGACGCCCTCGAAGGCATCGACGCCACCCCCGGCCGCGACCTCCTCCTCGCCAATGACCCGGCCGCCTTCGCCGCCGCCTGCCTCGTCGCCCTCCGTCCCGAGTCCGCCGCCCTCGGCCACGCGGCCCGCACCCTCGTCGCCCGCGACTACGCCTGGGGCCGCCGCCTGGCCGGTTTCGACCCCCTCCTCGCCGACCCCTTCCTCGCCGCTCCACGTTGACCCTGCGCGCCCCATCCCGCACTCTGTCGCCAACGAGAAGGGGAGGGGAGCCAATGAGCATCTCGAGACGCGGCGTCATCCAGATCGCCGCCAGCACGGTCCTGGCCAGCCGAGCCTTGGTCAGTAACGCCCGCGCCGCCAGCGAAGACCTTGCCCCGATCTACGACGCCGCCCGCAAGGAAGCCCAGCTCACCTGGTATTCCGGCTTCCTCAACCAGGAAATCTGCGCCCGCATCGGCAACGCCTTCACCCAGAAATATCCTGGGATCACCGTCTCGGCCACCAAGACCACGTCCCAAGTGGCCTTCCAGCGCCTGCTGCAGGACATGAAGGGCGGCCAAGTCCAATCCGACGTTTTCAGCTCCACCGACCCCAGCCACATGGCCCTCCTCCAGCAGAAGGGCCTCCTGATCCACTTCGACGCCCCCAACGCCAGCGGCCTCGTTCCCGCGCTGCGCCAGATCGACCCCAAGGGCGACTACTACGTCGGCTGGGTCGGCGTCGGCGCCCTCGGCTACAACACCGCCAAGGTCACCGAGGCCGACGCCCCGAAGGACTGGCCCGACCTCGCCGACCCGAAATGGAAGAACCAGGCCACCTTCGGCAGCCCAATCTACAGCGGCGTCGTCGGCAGCTGGGCCGTCGCCATGGAGCAGCTCTACGGATGGAGCTACTTCGACAAGCTCAACGCCCTCAATCCCCTGATCGGACGCTCCTTCGACGATGCGGTCACCGTGCTCAACTCCGGCGAACGCCTCGTCGGCCTGGTCAACATCTCCGGCGTCGCCCGCACCGCCGCCAAGGGCAACCCCATCGCGATCCACTATCCCACCGCCGGAACCCTCGTCGTCCCCTCGACCACCGCGATCATCAAGGGCTGCCGCAGCCCCAACGCCGGCAAGCTCTTCCTCGACTTCACCTGCGGCCCCGAATACTCGAAGATCCTGTCCGAGGAGTTCGAAGTCCCGCTCCGCACCGACGTCGCCCCCGCCGCCGGCACCAAGTCCCTCTCCGACGTCAAGACCCTCACGCCGACCCTCGACGACATCGAGAAACGGCTGCCGGAGGCCAAGAACAAGTGGAAAGCCACCTTCAGCTAAGCCACGCCAGGTGAGCACCACCCGCCTCGCCCTCTCGCTCCGTCCATCGCCCACGCGCAAGCGTCGCCAAATCCCGGCCTGGGCCGTCATCGCAGCCCTCGCCGTGCTTGCCCTGCTGTTCCTCATCGTCGGCCCGGCGCTCAAGCTGATCCTCTCCAGCCTGCAAGACGGCGACACTGGGCAATGGACGCTGCACAACTACGTCGAGGCCTACAGCTCCGCCCTCCGCCTGCGCGCCCTCGGCGTCTCGCTGCTCTACGCCGCCGCGACCACTGGGCTTTCCATCCTCTTCGCGGTCCCGATCGCCTGGGGCGTCGCCCGCACCGACATGCCGGCCAAGCCGCTCGTCCGCGCCCTCATCCTCGGCGCCTTCATCACGCCGTCCTACCTCGGCGCCATCGCCTGGATCCTGCTCGCCGGGCCCAATGCCGGCTGGATCAACCAAGTTTACAAGGCGCTCACCGGCGCCGGGTCCGGATTCGCCGACATTTACACCTTCCCCGGCCTGGTCTGGGTCACCGCGCTCTACGGCTTCCCCTACATCTTCGTCTTCACCACCGACGCCCTCGAGCGCGTCTCCTCGGAGATGGAGGAGGCCGCCAACATCCTCGGCGCCGGCCCGGTGCGCACCATCTTCACCATCACCCTGCCGCTCGTCACCCCGGCCATCCTCGGCGGCGCCATCGTCGTCTTTCTCGACACCGTCGCGCTGTTCGGCACGCCGGCGATCCTCGCACTCCCCGCCCGCATCCACGTGCTCACGCTCGAGCTCTGGGGCTTCTTCCAGTTCCCCGTCCAGGCCGAGGTCGCCGCCGCCTACGCCATCCCCCTCGTCCTCATCACCGTCGCCCTCTTCACCCTCCAGCGCAGCATCCTCGGCCGCCGCAGCTACGTCGCCCTGACCGGCAAGGGCGGCAGCCGCGCCCTGCAACGCCTCGGCCCCTGGCGCTGGGTGATCCTCGCCTACGCCATCTTCGTCGTCGCCATGGCGGTCATCCTGCCCTACTGCGCCCTCGCCCAGGCCGCCTTCAGCCGCGCCTGGGGCCGCGGCTTCGCGCTGCAGAACCTCACCCTCGACAATTTCCGCCTACTCCTGATCGACGACGTCAGCGCGCGCGCCACCATCCTGCACAGCTTCGCCTACTCCGCCGCCACCGCTTGCGTCGCCGTCGTCCTGGCCCTCGTCGTCGCCTACGTCGTCGCCCGCCGCCTCGCCGGACGCCTCGGCCCGGTGCTCGGCCTGCTCTGCATGCTCCCCCTCGTCGTCCCCGGCATCGTGCTGGCCATCGGCTTCTACGCCGCCTGGGCCCCGCCCCCCGTCGCCCTCTACGGCACCGCCACCATCCTCATCCTCGGCTTCACCGCCCGCTTCCTCCCGATCGCCTACACCAGCTGCCTGGCCGCCATCCGCGCGCTCAACCCCGAAATGGAGGAAGCCGTCCGCATCCTCGGCGGCACCCGCATGCGCGCCGTCACCCGCGTCGTCGCCCCGCTACTCAAGACCAGCCTCGTCGGCGCCTGGCTCCTCGTCTTCATCCCCGCCACCCGCGAGCTCAGCACCGCCATCTTCCTCGTCTCCGCCAACACCCGCGTCATCTCCGTCCTCATGCTCGACCTCAGCGAGAACGGCAGCTTCGAGGCCCTCGCCGCCCTCGGCTTCTTCCTCCTCGGCGTCACCATCCTCATCGTCGCCCTCGGCTACCGCCTCGTCGGCCGCGACTTCCTCCTCCGCCGCGGCTAGACCCAGCCCTCGGCTTAAAGCTATGACACAACCATGTCTGGCACCCGAGCCTGGAAAGACAACCTAAGCGCGCGCCTCCTCTGGCTCTGCCTCATCCTGCTCGCCGCCGCCCTCTTCGCCCAGGCCATCCCGAACCCACCCTACAGCCCCGATTCCTGGACCTACTGGGACCTAGCGAAATCGATCTTCGGCCAGTTCTACGAAATCCCCGGCCTACGCGCCTACCAGTCGACCCTGCCCTGGAGCCAAGCCTTCCCCCCGCTCTGGCCCGCGCTGAACGCGGTCGTCGCCGCCCTCCTCGGCACCGGGCCGATCACGCTGCTCATCACCAACGCCGTCGTCCTGGTCCTCTTCGCCGCCACCTCGGCCGCCGCCAGCCGCGCCCTCTTCAGCGCCAGCACCCCCGGCCTCGTCGCTGCCATCCTCATGCTCGGCGACCCCAGCTGGCGCATCGAGCTCCTCGCCGGCCGCCCGATCCCGCTGCAGATGACCTTCCTTGCCGCCACCGCCGCCACCCTGGCCGCCCCCCCATCCCCCCGCCGCTACCTCCTCGCCGGCTTCTTCTGTGGCCTCATGCTCACCACCAAATTCGACGCTGCCCCTCTCGTCGCCACCCTCGCCGCCTATCTCCTGCTCGCCCCCGGCTGCCGCTATCTCCCGCTCTTCCTCCTCGCCGCCGCCATCCCGCCGCTTCCGTGGGCCTGGTTCTCCCTCACCCATTTCGGCCGCCCCTTCGCCTCGGACGGCAGCCTCATCGCCGCCATCATCGACCCGCTGGCCGCCACCACCGACTTCCGCCTCGACTGGCGCCCCACATTGCGCGACGACCCGGCCGCCTGGTTCCGCAAGCTCGCCCCCCACCTCTCCGACCTCTACTGGGATTTCCGCAAGAGCTTATCGACGACCGAACTCGCCACCGTCGCGCTCGCCACCCTGGCCGCGATCCCCGGCATCGTCCGCCGCCCGCGCGCCGTCCTCGCCCCGAACGCCGCCCTCCTGACCGCCATCGCCCTCGGCCTGGCCGCCATGTTCGCCAGCTACGTCGCCACCGGGTTCATCGATCCCCGCTACTACGCCCCGATCCGCTGGTTCGCCGCCCTGGTCGCACTCGGCCTCGCCTGCCGCGCCCTATCCGCGCCCTTCCGGCCCGCCATCGCCGCTCTTGGTCTGGTCCTGGCCGTGCTCACCGCCACCGGCCTGCGCCTCCAAACCTTCGGCTGGCGTCCGGCGCCCGGCTTCGAACACCCGCCCGCCATCGCCGCCCTGGCCGCCTGCCTCGACCGCATCGCCCCCACCAAGCTGCTCGTCCTCGACGACGACAATCTCGCCGCCCGTTACGCTGCCCTCACCGGCCACCCCGCCGGCATGGTCCCCGCCAATTTCGACCGCCTCGACCCGGCCACCCTGCACGAATTCATCGCCCGCTACGGCTTCGGCGCCATCACCTGGTCCACCGACCGCGGCGCCGAACGCGCCCGCCGCCTTGACCCCGCCCCGATCCCGGGCTGCGACCAGGCCGCCCAACTCCAGGCAGCCCGGCCGTGACCTCAATCCGCGCTCGACAGCCGCCCACCCGCCGGCGCCTGCTCCAGCCGCCGGTCATGCGCCAGCACCAGCACGATCACCATCGCGATGAACCCCAGCCCGGCCAGCAACTGCAGCCCAGCCTCGTAGCCGCCGGTATGGTCCTTCAAATACCCCATCGCATACGGCCCGGCGAACCCCGACAAATTCCCGATCGCGTTGATGATCGCGATCCCGCCCGCGGCCGCAGCCCCCGACAGGAACGACGTCGGCAACGCCCAGAACACCGGCAAACACCCGAATACCCCGAACGCCGCGATCGACAACGCCAACATCTTCAGCGTCGGATCCGGCAGGAACGAGGCCGCCAACGTCCCCCCCGCCGCCACCAGCAGCGCGAACCCGACATGCAGCTTCCGCTCGCCCGACCGGTCCGAATGCCGGCCCCAATACACGATCCCGATCGTCCCGCAGACATACGGTATCGCCGTCACCAGACCGGTCTGGAAGTTCGTCAGCCCGAACCCCTTGACGATCTGCGGCAGGAAGAATCCAAGCCCGTAGTTCAGCGCCACCGCCCCGAAATACACCAGCGCCAACCCCAGCACCCGCGGGTTCAGCAATGCCTGCCCGATCGTGAAGTGCTGCGCCGTTTCCCGCGTCCGCTGCTCCGTCGCGAGCCGTCCCGCCAGCCACTCCCGCTCGTCGCCCTGCAGCCACGCCGCGTCCGCCGGCCGATCCGTCAGATAGAACAACACCACCACCGACAGCACCAGCGCCGGCACCGACTCGAGGATGAACAGCCACTGCCACCCGTGCAGCCCGCCCAACCCGTCCATCCCCAGCAGCAGCCCCGAAACCGGCGCGCCCAGCACCGAAGACAGCGGGATCGCCGCCATGAAATACCCGATGATCCGCGCCCGATACGCCGCCGGGAACCACAGCGTGAGATAGAAGATGATGCCCGGAAAGAACCCCGCCTCGGCGATCCCGAGCAGGAATCGCACCAGGTAGAACCCTCTCTCCCCCGTCACCAGCGCCGTCATCCCCGACAGGATGCCCCACGTGATCATGATCCGCGCGATCCACCGCCGGGCCCCGAACCGCTCGAGGAACAGGTTGGATGGCACCTCGAACACAAAATAACTCAGGAAGAAGATCCCAGCGCCCAGCCCATAGGCAGTCTGCGAGATCCCCAGATCCTTGTTCATCGTCAACGCCGCAAACCCGACGTTCACGCGATCCAAGTAAGCAACGAAGTAGCAGATGATCAGAAAAGGCACGAGCCGCGCCGTGACGCGAGCGATCGTGCGAGCCTCGATATCCATGACGTTTCCCCGATCGGGCCGAAACTGGCCCGTTACCGCTCGATTGACGCAACCGACGCCGAATTGCAAGCCGGTTTCACCGCCCGCGTTCCGTTTTCGCCGTTTCCGTTTTGTTAGCTTTTCCGACCTATGATCGGCGCCTTGATGTCGAAGGTATCCGCCGCATGGTCCGCCGAGCGATGACCCGTCTGCAGCGCTGGATCGCGGCCGCTCGCCCGCGACCCGGTCACGACGCCGGTGCGACCGCCATCCTGGTCGCGATTTGCGCCCCCGTCCTGCTGACGATCGTCGGTTTCACGATCGATTACAGCTACGCATCCTACGTCAACGCCACCCTGACGCGGGCCACCGACGCCTCCGTCCTCGCCGCCGTCTCGCAATCCGCCGGCACCGGCGTCGGCGGCTTCGGCAATGTCAACGACCTGCAAAAATACGGCACCAACGTCTTCAAGGCCGGCATCCTCAACGCACCCTCGAGCAACGTCGGCTACAACCTCTCCGTCACCCAACCCACCGCCAACGGCCTCGTCACCGCCACCGGGTCATACAACTACAACGTCCCGACCTTCTTCGGCGGCCTGCTCGGCAAACCCTCGATCACGGTCACCAGCACCATCAAGGCCACCGCGGTCCCCCCCACCTACATCAACTACTACCTGCTGATCGACGTCTCCAACTCGATGGGCATCGCCTCGACCCAGCAAGACATGACCAACCTCTACAATGCAACCAAGAGCTACAATACGGTGTTTCAACAGGATAAAACCTATGGCGAGACCGGCTGCGTCTTCGCCTGCCACAATTCAAGCTCCTCTTGGAATACCGGCGTCTCGACCGAGAAAGTCGCCCGCGACAACAACATCAGTCTACGAATCGACGCCGCCAAGTCCGCGATCCAGAGCGTTATCAATTCCGCATCCGCGACCGCCTCCAACACGCGAAACATCAGCTTCGGGATCTACCTTCTCCAACACGACTCGAACACCGGTAAGGACTACGTCACGCTCAACGCTCAAACCACCGACTATCCGACGTTGCTCAATAAAGTCAGCGCCATCGACTTGATCAACACGTCCGGTTTCGGCGAGACCAATACGAAGAACTTCTTGTCGGACATTGGCTCCATGATGCCCAGCAACGGCTCCGGCACCAGTGCCACATCCCCGCTCAACTACGTCTTCCTGGTCACCGACGGCGTTGCCGACGTGTATGGCATTTCATGCCCCACCGCCGCATGCTTCTACCCGGTGACGTCGTCCTGGTGCGACGCGATCAAAGCCAAATCCACGCTTGGCGTCATCTACACGACCTACCTCGAGATCTGGAAAAACAACAACCCAGCGACGAACACCTACGAGACGCTCTACGCCAACTACGTCGCCTCGTACAAAGACCAAATCCAGCCCAACCTGACCAACTGCGCCACGGCGACTGATTACTTCTTCCAAGCCGACGACGGCCCGGCCATCGTTACCCAAATGCAAGCCCTATTCGCCAAAACCCAGCCCGTGAGCGCCCGCCTCACTCAGTAACACGCGTCTATGAAGTGGGGTGATGCGACAAAGCCCCTACCAAACCCGCTTTGTCCATTTTCGACCGCCCCTCGATCCCCGCCGAAGCCGCCCGCTTGCGCAGCGCCGCCACACTCATCGTCTCCAGCCGAACATCGGCCGCCTTCGCCACGTCCGCCGGCTGCTTGGAATATTGCCGACCCCGCCGCGCATCCGCCCGCTTCTTGTCCGACGTCCGCCGATACTCCGCGTCGCTCAACGCCGCCCGCGCCTGCTTCGGCAAATACCGCTCGCCGGTATCTTCGCTTTTCTCGCCCGACTTCGTCCCCCACTCCTCGCGCGTCCACTGCGTCAGATGGTTGTCGGCAGACTTCTCGCCCTTGTAGCCGCCTCCCGCCGCCTTGTAGTCGTGCACCGCTAGCTGCGCCTTTCGCGCCGACCACTGCCCAGGCTTCCCGCCCTTGCTGCCCGCCTCTACCGCCGCCTTGATCTTCTCCCACAACGCAGGGTCGGTCTTTTCCGCGGTGTCCGTCATCGTGCCCTCCCGCCCGGCAACGCCGAGCGCGCGATCCCGGCTTCAGCCCGGCTCTTTCGCTAAAGCGTCCAGCGCCGCCGGCAAGCCCTTCGGCGAAAACGGCATGTCCATCTCTCGTCCGGACGCATCCTGATACACGACCCGCCCCTTCTCCTTCAGCGCCCGCAACGTCAGCACCTGCGCCTCGCTCAGCGTCGCGTCCGCCACGCACCCGTTCGACAAACACCGCCGCCACCCGAGATCGACCGCCAGATCCCCCGCCACCACCAACCGCGGCGCCGTCGCCATCGAGATGTTCGTCGGCACCAGCACCGTCAGCCGCATCGGCTCGCTCGTCCCCGGTGTCCGCCCCAGCGCCGTCTGCGCCACCGGCTGCTGACTCTGGTTGCTCACCGTCTGGCTCACCTCGCAGATCG
>JAABUQ010008928.1_pt1 | contig 13815 bp, 15 predicted proteins | sample 5560001 | NCBI WGS metagenome assembly JAABUQ01 (sample SAMN10711888, study PRJNA513371) | rock metagenome | isolation source: Antarctica rocks | place: Antarctica: Victoria Land, Finger Mt nord | collected 2015-12-18
TAGGTCGGTGTGAGCCTTGGAAAATGGGTTCGGTCGCATCTCCGAAAGCTGTAAGAGTGACACGACGTAGGCTCCCGCGGAAGGCCTGATCAGCCACCGCCAATGAGGACCAGGCCGCGAAGAAGAGAGTATCGCCGAGCGCCGTCTTGGAGGTGGCCATCGCTACATCACTCGTCGGCCGCTGTGCGGTGACCGGGCGCACGGAACCCTGGCTGCGATTGCCGCACGGCTGGTACGTCGAGGACTCCTCTTCCGGCGTCGACGTTGTGAGGGCCGACGCAGATCAGTGCCACGCAGAGGTGCGATAGGCTCGGATGGTCAGAGGATGCAGCTGCCCCGCTCCGAGCGGCTGGAGTCGCCTACAGCTGAGGGGACGCCGAACGGCTCTGGCATTGAGGACAATGGGGAGTGGGAAGTATTTGAAAGCCCCTATGCAGCAGGCTGAGCAAGCGTCGGTGCGCCCGGGCAGGTTTCCAGCGCGTCTACGCTCGCCGAACGCGTCATTGCGGCACCGCTGCTCAATGAGGAGCGCGCTCGACCAGAAACTGTAGGTGCTTCGCTCGCCGGCGTGCGGTCCGTCCTCCGGCTCTCGAATCGCCAACCACCGGTCCATTCAGCTTCGGCCCCACATCGATCACGTGGGCCGGCATCAAGGCCTCCACCTCCTTTGGTGGTCCAGGGCCGCCCGAACTATCTGGCTCTGATTGATCCGATAGCCAGCGTCGAGGGCGTCCGCGTTCAACTCAAGCAGCCACTCCTTGTCTGCCTCCTCGATGACCGCGCTGACGCTCACCTTGGGACTCCGTGGCTCCCGCGTCGTAAACAGCTCCTGCAACTCCTGCCACCCGCCCATCTCTCTCAGCCCTCCCACTGCTTCCCTCACGATCTCGCTCCGGCTGATCGGCCGCCCGCGCGAACGCAAGCCGTCAGCCTGCTGATGGTTGAGCCAGGTGTCTTGCTCTGGCGAGATGGTGAACGTCCAGTGGACAGCAGCCCCTGCAATAGAAGGGCGGCCAGGCCTCGCGCGCCGTTCGGAACGGCGTTGCGTCGGGCTCTGGTCTACGAACGGGAGGACAGGAGCGGACTGTGGAGGTCGGTGCCGATTGGCAGTCCGGACGGATCGTGCCCGCGGCCTCTCGGCCGCTGGCGGCGGATCCGGAGGAGACAGAGGCGGCTCAGTCGGTGACACTGGCCGGAGCGTCCGTGGTGCCACACACCTTGCGCAGCCATGCCTCCTGTTCCGGGGACAGGTTCGGCTCCAACTGATCCGCTCGCTGCTGCTCCCTACGCTCGGCCTCGCTGATCAGGCTCCCGGTAGGGATATCGGGGAACTCAGTAAACAGCCGCACAAACTCGAGATCGGTCTCGTCCAACAGGCTCTCGTCTTCTGCTCGCATCAGCTCCTCGCGGTCTTCTGCCGCCTCCGTCATGTCTTGCGTGTCCGACGCACTACGCCCCCGCGCATACTATCATGTGCTCATGGCATCATATTCTCATGACTGCACGTGATCCCCGATCCCCTCCTGCGTCTGGCCGTGGCTTTCTACCTACAGGTCGGAGCCGGGATCCTCAGCGGAGCTCTGCTCGTCGTAGCCGTGGCCTGGCTGAGCCTGGGCGGCCTAGCACGCCTCGGCCGACCTGATCGGGCTGAGTGGCGCCGCGCCTGGCAGAGTCACCTCAGCTACGTGCTGCGTCGGGGGATGGTAGTGGTGGCAGTCCTGCTCCTCCTTGCACTGCTCTCAGCCACCCGCCTTTCGGTCGGAGTCCCCGGCACAGCCCTCCTCCTGGCTGGACTGCTCATCTGGCGAGCCAGGCCGGTCCATTGACATGCGGCTCACCTCGTCCGCTATGCTTCCGAACCGATGTTCGATCGCGGAGCGGCGCTGGCGCGCGCGTGGAGGCTGGGCGCTGCCCTGAAGCAGGCTGCGAAGGCACCCTGACTGAAGAGTCGCTCAGCCGAGGCGGCTGGAGGTTCTGCCGGAAGTGTCACTGCGCGTGGAAGGTCGCGATCATAGACGGCAAGCGATATGTATCGCAAATCCTGCCAGATGCCACACCCGCGAGCTCGAGCGAGCGCTCTCGCATGGCTCAATGACCACAGATCGCCCTTCCCCGCTCTCTCAGAACTCCCAAATGTCACGGACCACGAGTAACGCAGCGCCAGACAGGAACACCGTGCTCGTTGCCCACGCCCACCAGCGCGGCCATCCCGAGTCGAAGCCCAGCGCCGGCGTCGGCGCGCCACGCCTCGGCCGGCGCTGCTTTATCCCATCGAGCAGCGCCAGAGCCGCGTGGCTGCCGTCGAGGGGTGCCAAAGGCAGTAGGTTCATCACCGCCAGACTCAGGTTGATCGCGGCCGGGACGAGGAACGCGAAGATGATGAGGCTCACGCGGCCTCCGCTGGCGCCGTATGCCGCCCAGCCATGCTGTATCTGAGCAGGGAGCACCAACACAGAGTGCATGTCGCCCACGCCCTTGATCGAGGCAACCGCGGCCTGGACAAAGGTGACCGCGAGAAGAATGCCAACTAGGGGTGCCAGTACCACCCACTTCCAAGTGGGCGCCAGCAAGGCGGCCATCACCGTCAGGCACAGCCAGAACATCAAGAGGTTGGCCATCGGGCCGGCCAGCACCACGAACACGCGCGCACGCGTCCGTCTGTTGATGTATGCCAGCGGTCGAAGCTCCGGTGGCAGCTCGGCGGCAGTCTTGTGTGTCATGCCCTCGATGTGTGCGATGCCGCCGAGCGGCAGGAGCCGGAGCGAGAGCCGCGTGCCGCCCCACCTCACGCTGCAGAGGCGTCGCCCGAAGCCTAGGCTCAACTCTCTACAGAGCATTCCCACCCGCTTTGCCGCCCAGAAATGGGCCAGCTCATGCACCAGCACCGAGCCGATGAGAATCCCCGCTGACGCTGCGATGGCGGCGGCCTGGGTCACCTTGGGCTCGCTGGGCGCCTATTCCGCGCCATAAGCCGTCGAAAGTCGGCCCGCCAGGTCGGGTCGATGGCCACCGCCGCCGCCAGACCAGCGAAGGTAGCGAGATACCGGTGCACCGGGCGCACGGGAAAGTGAGCTTCAAGCTTGAGCGCTAGGTCAATCCACTGAGCCAGACTGTGAGTAAACATCGGCGGTGTCAATCCTCCTCTAAGTGGTCAAGCAGCGATTTGGCCCTGGATGTCGGGATCGTCCAGGTCGTTCACCCTGGTGTCGATGGTGCCCAGGTTCATGTTGTCGGCACTCGCAGGTCCGCCTCCACGAACGGGCTCGGATTGATGGAATGCGTCGTGATCGGCACGTCCTGATCCACCTCGAAATGCAGATGGGGTCCGCTGCTCCAGCCACTCGACCCTTCCAGCCCAACTATCTGGCCAGCCTTCACCTGGGCTCCGACATCGAGGGCTGGACGCTCATCCATGTGTCCGTAGAGCACGAAGTACTTGTGGGTGCCGGCCCCGACGTCGGTTTGCAGGCCGATCACGAGGTGGTTCCCGTAACCGCCGCCACAGCCGTCCAGCCACGCCCCGTGTGGCGGGCAGCCTCCGGTTGATTGCACCACCATGCCTTCGACCACGGACAGCAGTGGGGTGCCCTCCGCGCAGCTGTAATCGATGCCGTGATGGGGATGCTCATAGGGCGTATAGCCGTAGCCCTGCGTGATTGACGGCTTGCAGGCCATCGGATTTCCGCCCGCAGCAGCGCCGGCGCCGCCTCCCGCTCCGCCACCGGTCAGGTTCTGGACGTAGTAGGAGGCCGCGATCCGCAGAATGTCGGCCACGTACCAGGCGGCGTGGTTGTAACCGAAGAGGGCGCGGGCCATATCACCGCCGTGCTCATCCAGCAGGGCCTGGAGGTAAGCCGCGGTCCCGCAGGCTGCATCTCGGATGTCGTATACGTTCCCACCACCACCACAATCGCGCTTGTAGCGAGCCCAGGTGCTCGCGAGAAACTGCATCGGCCCCATGGCACCGGCAGAGTTCGCGCCGCTGTGAACACCGGGCAGATTGGAGCGCCCGTGATCGCTCTCCTCCTTCCCGATCGCGGCGATTATCCACCACGGCACGTCCTTGACCGTGGTCGCGGCGTGGCGATAGGCCGCCAGGGCCTCGGGGGGGATGTCCGCCAACGCCAGTGCGCTCGGCTCCCCGGAGCCAGGGCCGCCAGCGGGTTTGCTGCCAGCGAACTGGAACACGCTGGCCACCAGGATGAGCGGCACCGCTGCCACCACAGCCAGCATCAGCAGGCCGGCCAGGCAGCCCTTCTTCATCTAAAACTTGACGTCGGCGACGCGCCAGCCGGCTGCGGTCGCGGTCATGATCGCTTCCACCTGTCCCGTCTCATCGCGATCGCCAGCGTCCGTGTGGATGTGCTGTTGGACCCGTCCGATGAACCCAAGGGGACTGCTACTGACGCAGCCCAGCTCGCAGTCGATCTGGATTACGCTCGCGCTGGTCACTTCGTGCAAAGAAGCTCGTTTGGCGTTGCCGGCCGCACCGCTCGAGGACTTGCTCAGCTCCTGATCCAGCTTGTCGGTCACATAGGGCCGGACGGCGTTCCGCGTCGCTTCGGGTGGATCATCGAAGCGATAGCTCTCCAGGGCCACCAAGAACTTCGTAGCGACCTCCCGGGCGGCTGCCACATCAGCCTCCGGGTAATGAGTGGACGTCGCGGCCGCTGAGGGCGACGAGACGGGCGATGGGGGCGATCCCGGGCTGGTAGTGGGCGGAGAAGCGCCGCCAGGCTGTGCGACAGCCGTGGGCACCGCACTGGCCTGCGTCGGGGCAGGCGGAGCGACAGCTGCCGCCCGCTTGGAGGCTTCGGGTGGTTGAAGCTGGTGCCAGGTCAGAGTGCTGAGCCCAAGCAAGAGGAGCGCGACCGCCAGCCCCGCCAGCCAGCGCATGCGCGGGTAAACCGCGAAGAACTCCTTCAAAGCGCCCAGGGGTGGAAGTGGCGAGTGCCATATGCAGTGCGCACCAGCACCCAGAATCGTCGCAACCCGCTACCTTGTCAGGGGCCCGGTGAAGCCCCGAAGCTGCCGCTCCTCGAGCACGGGGTCATTGTCCTGCGCAAAGCCGAGCCCGAAGCCGACCGCCACCTCGGCGGCCACCTCCAGGAGATCGTCGCGGACCGGGCGGGAAATCTTGGTCCAGTCGAGGAATGTGCCCTCGGCCAGGTGCGGATCGCGGTGGACGTGGAGCACCTTGCGCGTGTGCTGCCCGAAGTGGTTGGTCAATACCTCCACGTCCTGCTTCGCGCCTTTTGAGCCATCCACTTCGTTGATGACCACGAGGACCCGCTCGCGGACAAAATCAACTCCGCGCAAGTCGGCCACGTAGCGCATGGTCTTGTCGGCCAGGCTTGCCGTGTCCGCGGTCGGCGAGGAGACGATCAACGCTTGGTCACAGACCTTGAAGGCGTAGGTCGTCGCCGAGTCCACCAGGCCCGTGCCCAAATCAAGCGTCAGGAAGGACTGGCAGTAGTGGTAGAGGAGCCGCAGGATGCGGCGATACGACACTTCGTCGAGGGCGGCCCGCGTCCAGCTGTCACGGGGCGCGGTGAGCACCGCCATCCCCAGCTCTGAGACCACGGGAGCGAAAGAGTTGACGCGGGGCTGGCCCACTTCCAGGTCGAGTTCCGGACCACCGCGGCTGCGGAGGAACTCGAGGAGGTCTGAAATCGACTCCTCGTGGTGCAGGTGCACCCGCTCCCGACAGGTGCCGTGATGCGGGTTGGCTTCGAGGTAGAGCGGCAGGTCCTTGCGCTCGAGCCCGAGCCGGCTGGTCAAGAGCAGGCTGAGGGTGGTCTTCCCCACACCACCTTTCGCGGAGCCCACGCCCAGCCGGTGGGGGCGGCTGGTGATCCCCGAACGGATCTTCTGGACCAGCTCGGCCTGATGCAGCTCCCGCTCGCTGGCGCCCAGGTTCACCCGTCCGGCCGTGGCCTGGTAGAGCAGGTTGCGGACTCCCGTTCGCGGAATCGGTTTACTGTGCCGGCGCTCGGCGAGTGCTCGACTCAGGTCGTCGTTGTCGGCGGACAGGCTCGGCGGTGTGAGATCGGGGACTGCGCTTAGAGTCCCGGGCATGGGTGGCTCGGCGGTGCGTATCGGCGCCCGGACCGCCACTCGCGGGGGCTCCGGCTGGTTTGGCACCCACTGACTCCCGTCCCAGCGCCAGAAGCCGTCGGAACTGACCGGTGCAGAGCGTAGTGGCTGGCTCATGGCAGCTCGCTGCTCCCCCCGGGCCCGACGCTGTCGCCGCTCATAGTGTCAAATCGCCAGTGGCCGTCGGTCTTCTGGGCCACCAAGGTGACCACGATGTCGTGCGACAAGACGGACGCGTCCGCAGTGCGGTGGCCGAGTCCCACGCTAATCTCCACGTCGCTGGGGAAATCCCGCGTGCGATCGAGCTGTGCTTTCACCAGACCAGGCCACGTGATCCGTTGCCGCCCGGCCTGGTAGGTCAGGGTATTTCTTCTTGCATCGGCTTCGCTCTTCCGCGGCCCCTGGAGTGCTTGCTCCCGAGGCGTGTAGAAGGGATACGCCTTGCGATATCGCTGTCCCCTAGTCTGCCCGTTGTCGAAAGACCACTCGTAGGTGGCGAAGCGGACCGTCCAGCGCAGCAGATCGCGGGCATCCTGATCGCTGAGCCCGACGCTCTGAGCGCCTGTGATCGGAATCTTCTGGTAGTTGGGCTCGCCGCTAAACGCTGGCGGATCGACCGGATTGAGTGGTGTTGAACCGGAAGCGTGCGTGGCGCTGCCGCTGCTGCCACCGCCGCACGCCGTCGCCAGCACCATCAGCCCGAGAATGGCGAGGAGGCCCTGGTGACTCCTCACGGTCGCCCCGGGGGGAGCTGGCGGGCCGGTGGCCCCGGTGGCCCCGGTGGCAGCTGGCGCGGCTGCGGTGGACCCATGGGAAGCTGGCGAGGAGGGTTGCTCGCCGGCAGCAGCCGATCCTGGTTCTGCAACTGAGCAGCGGGCTGATTCTTGGCCTGCTGCGCCTTGAACTTCAGGTACTCCTCCGCGCGCTGTTTGACCAAGCTCTCCGGCATGTGAGCGCGGGCGCGGGCCTGAACCCGCTCTCCGGCCGCCCGCTCTCGAGCCACCTTGGCCGTACGGTAGTCCGCGCTGTATTCCGTTGTCATGCCGGTCGCCCGCTCGGTGGCCTCCCAGGCCGCGCTCTGCGCCCCCCGCAGGAGATTCCGAGGTGCCAGCGCCGTTCCCTTCACGACCTGGTCCGCCACCCGAGCCTGCAGCTTGGCGTTGCCAAGGCCGGCCTTGCCAACCCCGACCCAAGCGGATGCGTCCGTCCCGCCAGAGGCGACCAATCGCGCGCCGTGGCCGATTCCGTCTTTCACATTCCCCGTGAACTCCTCCCGATTGGTGTTCGCCCAGGCCGTGAAGCCGGACCTGCCGCGACCGATCTGGCTGCCCAGCGAGTTCGACGCCCCGACCAGCGCCGGCGTCGGCCTGGGGGAGCTAGCTCCGTTGCCTGCCGCAGCGCCCGTCGCACCCTGGGTGGTGGCGGGAACGGCTGCCGCACCGGTCGGAGCCTGGGTCTGACCGCCGGTGCTGCCGGTCGGAAGCGCATTCTGCTTGGCGCGGTGGCCATGGACCATGTTCAGCGCCCGGCTGTCGATGTGCAGTACGCCAGACGCAGCATGGAGTAATGGACGGCGGAAGACCACGATGACAGAGAGGAGGGCCAGCTCCAGGAACGGCGGCGCCCACCAAAACTGTGACTCGGCGACCTGGGCGGTGGCGGTTGCAGAGGTGAGCAGGCTATTCAGCACGAGCATGAGGCCCGTGATAAAGATGGCGAGCGGTCGGAGCACGGCCAGGCTGAGGATCATTCGCAGCCAGGTGAGAAAGAGGGGGCGGCCCTGCTCAGTCATTCCGAGCAGCCCGACCACGGGTGCCAAGCAAACCAACGCTATCTCGCCCGCCTGTGCGATTAGGGCGATCACCGCCAGGCCCCCCAGGATGAACCCGGAGATTCCCGCAAGCAGTAGGGTGATGAAGCCGACCATCACGCGCCACGTTGGGCTGTTCCCCTTCAGGTACCAGTCGTGGTAGTTGTTGGCGTTGTCCGGTTGGCCATCGACCTTAGTGATCTTTTTGGTCATCTCGGGGTTGGCCTGGCCGGAGGTGTTGTAGGCCAGGATGGCGTCGGCCGCAGAGCCAACGTAGCCGCTTTTTTGGCAGTCTGGATTGGCCACCGCCTGGACCTTCGGCCCGTTCTGGTCGCCGCCCGGCAAGCCAACGCCAAGGAAATTCGGCGAAGACTGTTTCACGTCGGCTGCGGTGACGCACTTCTGGCCGATCGAGGCGTCCTCGAAGGTGGCCTCCTCCCAGGGGATGAAGAGAAAGGTCCGCCAGTAGTCGTCGGCGAAGAGCCTCATCCCCTTGTCCAGCGGGGTGCCGTACTTGTACTGCGGCGAGTCGGCCACCGCCGCCATCTGCGGGTCAGCGGAGATCTCGGCTTGCAAGCCGGCGCTGGTGATCTCGCTGCTGGCATTGTCGATCAGACGGGGCACAAAGAGGGGATCGACCACGAAGGCGCTGGTCAGGCCGCCGATCAAGAAGGCAAGGGCCACCTGAGTGGCGACCGCCTGATAGCGGCCGCGTAGATAGGCACTCAAGAGGTTGAAAGCGAAGACGGCGGCCAGAATGACAAGCAGGGGCTCGTAGAGCCCGGCTTTGAGCGCATCCACCACGTTGTGGACCGGCCCCTTCTGGTCCGAGCGCCCTGCGGCGCCGCGGTTGGGATCATCCACGGCGTCGAGCAGGCTCGCCTGGCTGGCGATCTGGAGCAGCTGCATCGCCATCCGGCCCACCATCGTCGCCGCCGCGAACTCCAGGTTGGCGGCGGTGTTGAGCGGCCCATGCAGCGCGATGGAGCTCGGGTCGGGCGGATCCCCGTAGTCCGCATACATCTGATAGGCGGGCGGGGAGTAGAACTCGAAGAGGTTCGGGTCCGACCTGCAGCGCATGTTGCTCACCGTGACCTTCCCGAAGATTGCCGTGGTGCCGCAGGGGTCGCCCGGATCACCCGGAGTGGTGACGGCCTGAGCCAGCAGCGGCGTCGCCAGCGTAAGCGCCAGTGCCCCAACAATGGTCCAGCAGAGCCGCCGGCGCCAGCGGATCATGAACGCGAGTCCGCGTCCCAGCCGTAGAGCTCGCCGCCGCCCGGCTCATCCACGACCCCGATCGCCGGCTGGTGGCTACTACCGTTGCCGTTGGTGCCGGTCGCCTGCACTTCGGGCAGGTCCTCCATGTCTTCCTCGAGGTTCGTCTGGCGCCCCGCGGTGGTGTCGAACGCGTCGAGGAATGTGCGGTCCATGTCGCCCATGAGGTCGCAGGCGAAGTGCCCGATGCGGCCCTGGCGATCCTTCATGATGCCCTTCCCCTTGTCGGTGTTCTCATCGAGCTTGGTCAGCAGCTCGTACTGCTCTTCGGGCAAGCCGAGCAGACGCATGGCGTCCTTAGCTGAGCCCTCGGAGCCCATCCGCAAGCAGACGGTGACGCCGATCTGATTGCGGATCCGCTCGTCCTGGAGGTCAGACGGGTTTTGGCTAATCAGGTAGACGGAGACGTTCTTGGACGAGCCCAAGCGGGCAAGCTGGGAAATCAGGGTCCGGCCCTGAGCCACATCGGAAAGCATCCACAGCTCGTCGCCAAAGAACGCCTTGGACTGCGCGTGCCCGCCCGCTTCGAGCAAGCCGATGCTCAGCTGGGCCACGCCCTGGAGGAGGACGGAGGAGAGGACCTCACTAGTCGTCCATTCGCTGCGAGGCGTGCCCGGCTCGGGCATGTCGAGGCCGGCGAACTGGATCACGGACAGCCCCACCGAGAGATCCAGGGGTGGAAGCGGGCGACCGTCGCCGAAGAAGATGCCGGCGGCGGCTGATCTCGATATCTCGGTGAGGCGCACATGCATGTTGCGCGCGTAGGGATGATCCGGCTCCCCGATGAAGCCCTCGAGCTGAGCCAGCACGCCAGCCATGTGGTACTGGCCTTTCGCGTGCGCCGCGCTGAGAGCCTGATAGAACTCCTCGGCGCCGCCCTGGTCCCAAAGGTGATGACCGACCAGCTGCTGCACCTGGTTCGATGCGAGGTCGCGCACCTTATCCAGGGAGTGCGGATCTTTTCGCTCTGGGTCGACCAAGCGATGGGGGTCGAGAACGCCTGGGTGACGGGACGAGTCAAAGCGGACGACTCGGACCGGAAGACCCATCTGGCGGACCAAGAACTGCAACCCGTTCGATTCCCGCTTCGGGTCGATGAGGAGGCAGCTGGCACCCATGCGGATCGCTTGGTAGGCCAGGTAATAGGCCGTGTTGCTCTTGCCGCTCCCGGACTGACCAACTATCGCGATGACCGAGGTGCCGCGGACCCGACCGGCGCTGAGCGGGTCCAAGAACACCGGCTGCGGCCGCAGTGAGTAGTTCCAGCCGAAGAAAGCTCCCACGTCATCGCCCAGAGCTGTGTCAGCGAAGAAGCCCGACCCGCCCAGAGTTATCGACGGCGCCAGCTGGCCCCAGGTGCGCTGTTGCAGAGGCGCGCCCGGCATCGCCTCGCCATAGAGCACCTTCTGGCGATTCCAGACCGCGCGGATCTCCAGGCCCAGGTTCGCGTACAGGCCGCGGAGGCTGCTGACCCGAACCTTCAGCTCGTCCTCGCTGGGAGCGGCAACCAGGAAGCGCGCGTGAAAGCGCACCAGCGGCGCGTGGTCGCGCTGGATCTGGGCCTGGACCTCACTGGCACCAGCGATCGTGCGGGAAGTGGAAAGGTCCTGGTCCCCGGAGGCCTGCGCGTCCTCGTTCTGGGAGCGCGCGACCTGAATCGTCCGACTCAGGGCCTTGACCGCCTTCTTGGTGCCGATCACCTCGACGTGGCAGTCCACATCCACGGGGAAGTTCAGCGAGTCGTAAGCGAGCAGCCACTCGTGGCCGCCGGCCGGGAAGTGCATGGTCTCGGGCGTCCGGATCACGGGCAGCGTCGCCACACAGCTGGTCGTGCCCTCCGGCCGGGTCAAGCGAACGCGGCCGCGGCCGTTCTCCACCTCGGCGTCCGCCAGCACCGCCAGTTCCGCGCCCCAGATCGAGCGTGTGAACGGCACCGCTTCCGGCTGGCCCTGGCCCAGGCAGCTCTGTCTCGCTATGAGCCAGCGGAGCTGGGACGACGTGGCGGGAGCGATGCCTGGCACCAGTTCGCCGTAGAGCGCCAGGGCCGAGCGCAAACCCTGCTCCAACTCCTGGACCTCAAACCGGCTCGGCCGTGGGTTGCTGGTTCCCAGCAGCCGCTCTGCACGACGCTTTGAGCGACTCCAGCCTGCCAATCGTCTCTTGGCTGCGACCATCAAAGAGTCGTCGTGGGCCATGTCAACGCCAAGGAACGCCTCTCTGCCGTAGATCTGGCTGCCGAAGAGGTACGTGGCTTGGAGCTCGACGAACTCGTCCCAGAGACCGGCGCGATCGCTCGAGGAGGTCCTGAGCGCTTTCACCTCATCCTCCCACAGGGGCAGGTCAAGGGGCGTCGCGACGACCTTCAGATGGTGCATCCCTTCAGGCAGCCGGTCGAAGAGGAGCGCGTAGGACCTCGCTTGGTTCACCAGCTGCTCTTGGGTCGAGAGGTCGTAGCGCCGCATCGGCAGTTGGAACCAGAGACGGGGCCGGCCGTCGAAAATGCTGTAGCCATCCGCGACGTAGCCTCTCTCCGGCTTCATGCGGCTTTCGCCGCCTTGACTCGTCGCTGTGACATCGAGGTACGCGGGGTGAGGCACTCCACCCTCATCCGCTCACGGCCAGGCAGGAAGACCCCGCTTCCCCAAGCGTTGAACTTGGGCGGCTCAAACACGTAGAGAATCGCGTACCAGGCGAAGCGCATCGGCGACAGCCCGTCTGGGGTCTCCGTGCCAGCCAGCCTGTAGACGGCCCACAAGGACACGAGGAAGAAGCCAAGGCGAATTTGGCTGGGCACGAATGGCAGGATTCGGAACCAGAACAGGACGAGCGGCAGAAAGGCGCAGCCGACCACGCCTGCCTGCATAAGGTCGACCGGCAGCCAGAGTTGCCACTTCCCGATCGCATAGATCCGGTGACTGATGTCCAGCAGGCCCTTGTAGACGGGCAGGTTCAACTCCATGCGCGATCAGCGGGAGAGAGTGCAAGGCCGTGAAACAGAGACGTGAGCATGAGGGAAGCCGCCCGGGCATATAGGACCTGGAGCATCTCCCGGACGTGCTCGGACCGGAAGAGCAGCAGCAGCACCGCGGCCGCGAACACGGCCCGGATCAGTCGACCCAGCATGCCCGGTGCGCCCTTAGCCCTGTCCGAAGGCGGACTTGAACAGCGCCCAAGCGCTGTCCGCGATGATTTTCAACGCGTCTCGGTTGAACACGAACATCGCGACCAGGACCCCGGCGAGGACAGTCACAACCATCTGGGGATACGCCCCCTTGATGAAGTGCTTGCCCAACATGAAGATCACGGCGGCACCGAGGACCACCGCGGCTAGGCCCAAGAACCAGTCCGCAAGGGGGGCGGCCGTGGGAGCGCTGGCCAGGATCACGGCTGAGGTCACTTTTCTCTCCTTTAGATGGCATCCAGGCTGACTACACGCCAGGTGGCGTCAACACTGCGCAAATGGACGCGATAGGGCTGGACAAAGGTTCCCTGGTTGTCCATGTGCCAGGTCACCAGTACATTCACGGCGCAGTCCGTCTGTGCTGCGTCGCAGGACAGCACTTTGACCGGCGCGATCGAGGCCAGCGTGACTGCTCCGCCGAGACCCCCCGTGACCGAACCGCCACTCACCCCAACCGTTTGGAGGGCCGCTTTATCGCTGGCCGCGAACGCGGTGAACAGCACTTTCAGCGTGGGCTGGAGGGTCGGGTCCAGGGTGCTGTTCGAATCGCCCCCGAGCTGGTTCATCTGGCCCGGCGCCGGTGCTGACACGAAAGCCGGCGGGGCGGCGACCGCCAAACTGCCAGAACTGGGGTCCTGCTTGACCTCGATCGCCAGGACCACACACCGCAAAGACGGCGCCAGGGTCGTGACCACTGTCACTCGGGCGGTCTTCGGGTCGAGCTGCTGGTAGCCCGCCACGTACGCGCCCAGAACCGCGACGCCCGGCTCCTTGCCGCCGGCGGGATAGCCGTAGCTGGGGTCGTCGGGCGAGGCCACCGTCAAGGTCGCCAGCTGCGCCTTCCTGTCGTCCGCTGATCGACTCGTGTCCAGATAGACGGTGGCGAACTGCACTGCCAAGCTCGACGCCGCCGTACGCGGGAACGCGTAGTCGGCGGGCACGCCGGCCTGGCTGGTCACCACCCGGGTCGGCGGCCGGTGGATGTTCTGCCAGGCGTTGACGGTGCCGACGGTCAGCGCGATGATGACCGCGTAGACCAGCAAAGGCAGGGCCAGTTGCTTCGCGCGCTCGGACCACTCCATCTGGTGCAGGCCGCCCACCTGGGCTGAGTAGAGGCGGCGCGCCAGCCGGGCTGAACGGGAGCCTGGAATAGGCATTGGAGCGGCTGGATCGGACGCCACTGCTTCATCAACTCGAGGCGCCTGAGTCGATCGCCGGCGCCCACCAACTACGCCCTTCTCGGCTGGCTCTGCAAGCGGAGGCGGAGGCGGTCGAACGGCAGTCGCGGGCCGGGTTGGGATCTGGCGCTTCGATGGGTCCCAGCCCGGGGGCGGCTCTTTAGGCGGCGGGGGGATCGCACCCGAGGTCGATGAATTGGTAGTAGCGGTCGGCGGCCAGCCGACGGGGGGCGCAGATGGCGGCGGCGGAATCGGCTGCGCGCGCTCCTGGCCAA
>JAABUQ010008929.1_pt1 | contig 13814 bp, 12 predicted proteins | sample 5560001 | NCBI WGS metagenome assembly JAABUQ01 (sample SAMN10711888, study PRJNA513371) | rock metagenome | isolation source: Antarctica rocks | place: Antarctica: Victoria Land, Finger Mt nord | collected 2015-12-18
TCAGCGACGCGATCCTGTCGCTTCGCGCCCAGGCGGAGAAGAACCAAGTCAGCGACAGCGCCACGGCGGTGCAGCGGAACCGGGCCGTGCTGTCCGGCACGCCGGGCGACTTCATCGCCGGCGATCCGCACGGGGACGTCACCCTGGTCGTGTTCTACGACCCCAGGTGCCCCTATTGCCGCAAGGCGCTGCCCGATCTCGACGCGCTGGTCAGCGGCGACCACAGGCTGCGCCTGATCGAGAAGCTGATCCCGATCCTGGGGCCGAACAGCCTGCTGCAGTCGAAGGCGATCGCCGCGGCCGGACGCCAGAACCGCTACGCCGCGCTCCAGCACGCCCTGATGGGCGATCCGGGGCAGCCGGGGATGGCGCAGATCATGGCCGTCGCCGCGGCGCACGGACTGGATGTCGCGCGCCTGAGCCGGGACATGGCGGACCCGTCGCTAGAAGCGCACCTGCGTGCCGACGTCGCGCTGGCACAGGCGCTGGGGATCACGGGTACGCCGAGCTTCGTCATCGGCGGCAAGGTCATTCCGGGCGCGGTAGGGCTGGACGAGCTGCGCCAGGCGGTGGCGGAAGCGCGCTCCAGCTGACGCCGGGAGCGTCCCGGTAGATCAGGCGGCCGCGACGCCGCCCTCCGGGTCGAGACGGTAGCCGCCGCCTTCCGTGACCAGCAGGCAGGCATTGGCCGGGTCCGGCTCGATCTTCTGCCGCAAACGGTAGATGTGCGTCTCCAGCGTGTGGGTCGTGACGGCGGCGTTGTAGCCCCAGACCTCGTTCAGCAGGACCTGCCGAGGGACCGGCCTGGTACCGGAACGATACAGGAACTTCAGGATCGCGGCCTCCTTCTCGGTCAGGCGTATGCGCCGGTTGCGCACGGCCTCCTGCAACAGCTTGGCCGACGGCCGGAACGTATACGGCCCGATGGTAAAGACGGCGTCTTCGCTGTTCTCGAAGATGCGCATCTGCGCGCGCAACCGCGCCAGCAACTCGGCGATCCGGAACGGCTTGGCGACATAGTCGTTGGCGCCGGCGTCGAGCCCGCGAACGACATCCGCCTCGTCATCCGAGCCCGTGAGCATGATGATCGGCATGCGCCTTCCCTGGCGCCGCAGGTCGGCGCACAGGTCGCGTCCGTCCCCATCGGGCAGGGCGACGTCGAGGATCAACGCGTCGTATCGAGCGCCATTGCTGCCGAGCTTCTGGCCCGCTTCCTGAAGGGAGGCGGCCTGTTCGACCGAGAATTCCGCCTCGAGCTGGAGTTGCTCTAGCAGGGTCGCACGCAGCGCATCGTCATCGTCGATAACAAGGATGGGGCGTTCACCCGCCATCTAAACCTCTTTCATAAAGCCGGTCGCACCAGCCTCGTCCAGCCGGCTTGGATCCCCGACCTGTCGTGTCGGCCGGCCGCCGGGATAGTCGTCGCAGGGGCAGATCATTTCCACAACGCGGTGCACACGAGTCGCGCCGCCAGATCGTCTTCTCCAACTGGCACACATTGTCGTGATTATAGTCGTCCATGCAAGCCTGCCGATCATGCTAGCTTCGTACGGCAGCAATCGGATCATCATCGGAGAATATCACGGTGACACCTTGAAACGGGCGGCACTTCGTCCGGTAACGCGGACCAGTGGATTATTGCGGATCGACGGCCGTGACTTGCGCTGCATGCTGGGAGAAGGCGGCATCAGCGCGCGCAAGCAGGAGGGCGACGGCACCACCCCGTGCGGGCTGCTGCCGTTGCGCCGGGTGCTCTACCGGGCAGACCGGCTGCCGCCGCCTGCCTGCGCGTCACTGGCGCGCGAGCCGATCGGACCGGATGACGGCTGGTGCGACGACCCGGCCAGTCCCGACTACAACCGGCCGGTGCAGCTGCCGCATCCGGCGCGGCACGAGCGGCTTTGGCGCGAGGACGCGATCTACGACCTGCTGGCCGTGCTCGGCTACAATGACGATCCGGTGCAGCGCGGACGCGGCTCGGCGATCTTCCTGCATGTCGCCAGGGTTGACGAACGTCCGACACGGGGCTGCCTGGCGCTGAATCTCGCGGACCTGGGCTGGGCACTGGCCGCCGGACTGACCGAGATCGAGGTCCCGGAGGACTGAACCGATATACGAACTTCAGTGCCGTGTCGCGTGGCCGGCACCAGGGGATCCCGGCAGGCTGCCGTGGAAATCCGATGCGACCAGCAGCGCGTTGGAGATGGCATGATGCAGGCTGACCGCCCGCAGCGGTCCGTCGACCACCTCGTCGACCACGGCCGGCAGATACCGACGTGCCGCGGCATCGGCCTGGCGCGGCAGGATGCCCACGAACACCACGTCCTCGCCGGCCGCCGCGCGCAGCCGTTCGACCAGCGATAGCACCGCACCGACCGCGCCGTTCAGGTCCAGCAGGACGATGTCCACCGCATCGCCGGCCAGCTCTCTTTCCGCCTGTCCGACCAGGTCGGCTTCCGCCCGATCCGATTCCGGCCGGCTCGGCAGTACGCGATGGCTTCGGCCGCCTGCGGGTATCGCCAGCAGCATCTCGGGCAGCAACCGATCGCGACACTCCGGCGTCTCGAATTCCCCGACCAGCAGGGTCCGGAAGGCTGCGCCGCCCCCGGGACGCTCGGGAAGATCGCCGTCACGCGAAAGGTCGAAGGCCAGGTCCGGCATCGGGCGGAAGCTCCGCGACTGGGCAGCCGGGAAGGCTTCAGCTCGTGCGCCATGATAGCCGCACGAACGGCCGGGGCGGAGCCCGATCCGATCGTCTATTGTAACAAGATCGTGTTCGTTACGAGCTTGCCTGTAGGGTCGCGGCGAAGAAGCCGTCGGTGCCGTGGCTGCGCGGGGTGAGGCTGAGGTACTTCGCTTGGCCGGAGACCGGAACCAGCGAGAAGCCGGGGCGCTCCAGGAAGCGGGCGACCTGCGCCTCGTTCTCCTCCGGCAGCACCGAGCAGGTGGCATAAACCAGCCGGCCCCCCGGGCGCAGCAGCCTGGCCGCGTCCTGCAGGATCTGGGCCTGCTTGATCACCAGCTCTTCCAGGTCCTGCTCGCGCAGCCGCAGCCGCGCGTCCGGGTTGCGCCGCCAGGTGCCGGTGCCGGTGCAGGGCGCGTCCACCAGCACGCGGTCGAAGCTGGCAGCGCGTCGCTTGGCCCACTTGTCGCCCTGGACGATCAGGTGCCGCTCGACATTATGCACCCCGGCCCGGCGCAGGCGGCGCACGGCACCGTCCAGCCTGGCCGTCGAGACATCGCAGGCGACGATGTGGCCGCGGTTCTGCATCATCATCGCCAGGCTCAGCGTCTTGCCGCCGGCGCCGGCGCAGTAATCCAGCACCCGCATCTCGGGCATCGCCCCCACGCAGGCGGCCACCAGCTGGCTGCCTTCGTCCTGGATCTCCACCAGCCCGTCGCGGAAGGCCGCCGTCGCGGTGACGTTCTGGCGTCCGCGCGCGCGCAGGCCCCAGGGCGACAGCGCGGTCGGCTCGGCCACGATGCCCGCCTCGGCCAGGCTGGCGGCCGCCTGCTCGCGCGTGCCGCGCAGCAGGTTGACCCGAAGGTCGAGCGGCGCCGCACCGGTCAATGCGTCCAGCTCCGCCGCCAGCTCGGCGCCGAACCGCGCCCGCAGCCGCGGCAGCAGCCAGTCGGGCACCTCGAAGCGCACCGCTTCCGGCATCTCCGGATGCTCCAGCGTATGGCCGTCCAGGGCACGCAACACGCGCAGCTCCGCCGGCTCCAGCGCGTCCGGGGCGTAGCGGCCACCGGAGAACGCCCGCTGCAGGCTCTCTGCCGGACGCCCTTCCAGCACCGACGCGGCGCCCGAGAGCAGCCGCGGGGTCGCCTCCCCACCGCTGCGCTGCAGCCACCATTGCAGCCGGCGCCAGTGCCGCAGCACGAACCAGACCTGGTCGGACACGTCTCGGCGGTCGCCGCCGCCGATATAGCGTCGCTCGCGGAAGAAGCTGTTGGCGACCGCGTCTGCCGGCCGGCGCGGGGCGGCCTCCATCGCCGCCAGCAGCTCGATGCCGGCCGCAAGCCGTGCGGAGGGGGTCATGCCATGCTTCGATCAGCCGCCATGCTTCGATCGGTCAAGGACGCGATCAGTCCTGGCGGTAGTTGGGCGCCTCGCGAGTGATCGCCACGTCGTGCACGTGGCTCTCCCGCAGGCCGGCGCCGGTGATGCGCCGGAACAGCGCGCCGGACTGCAGGGCGGCGATGTCGGCGCTGCCGGTATAGCCCATGCCGGCCCGCAGCCCGCCGACGAGCTGGTGCACCACGCCGGCCATGCTGCCCTTGAAGGCGACGCGGCCCTCGATCCCCTCCGGCACCATCTTGAGCGCGTCCTTGATCTCCTGCTGGAAGTAGCGGTCCGCCGAGCCGCGCGCCATCGCCCCTAGGCTGCCCATGCCGCGATAGGACTTGTACGAGCGGCCCTGGTAGAGGAACACCTCGCCCGGGGCCTCCTCGGTGCCGGCCAGCAGGCTGCCGACCATGACCACGTCGGCACCGGCGCCGATCGCCTTGACCAGGTCGCCGGAGGTGCGGATGCCGCCATCGGCGATCGCCGGCACGTCCTGCTCGTGGCAGGCGGCGGCGGTCTCCAGCACGGCGCTGAACTGCGGCACGCCGACCCCGGCCACCACGCGCGTGGTGCAGATCGAGCCCGGGCCGATGCCGATCTTGACGCTGTCGGCGCCGGCCTCGATCAGCGCGCGCGCCCCCTCGGGCGTCGCGACGTTGCCGGCCACCAGCTGCACCGCGTTGGACAGCCCCTTGATGCGCGCGACCGCGGCCAGCACGCCGTGCGAGTGGCCGTGCGCGGTATCGACCACCAGCACGTCGACTCCGGCCTCGATCAGGGCGCGCGCGCGGATGAAGCCGTCCTCGCCGACGCCGGTCGCAGCGCCGCAGCGCAGCCGGCCGAGCTCGTCCTTGTTGGCGAGCGGATAGGCCACCGCCTTGTCCATGTCCTTGACGGTGATGATGCCGGTGCAGCGCCCTTGCCGATCTACCACCAGCAGCTTCTCGATGCGGTGCTTGTGCAGCAGGTGCCGCGCCTCCTCGGGGGCGGCGCCGTCGGTGACGGTGACCAGGTCGCGCGTCATCAGCTGGTGCACCCGCCGGTCGGGGTCGGTCTCGAAACGCATGTCGCGGTTGGTCAGGATGCCGACCAGCTTCTGGTCCGAGCGCTCGATCACCGGCAGGCCGCTGATCCGGTGCCGCTGCATGATCAGCTGCACCTCGGCCAGGGTCTGGTCCGGATGCACCGTGACCGGGTTCACCACCATGCCGGACTCGTAGCGCTTGACCCGGCGCACCTGCTCGGCCTGCTCGAACACGTCCAGGTTCTTGTGGATGACGCCGAGGCCGCCCTGCTGGGCCATCGCGATCGCCATGGCGTCCTCGGTCACGGTGTCCATCGCCGCCGATATGAGCGGGATGTTGAGCGAGATGCGGCGGGTCAGCCGGGTGCGTGTATCGGCGCTGGCGGGCAGCACCTGGGAGTAGCCTGGCACCAGCAGCACGTCGTCGAAGGCCAGCGCCTCGCGGATACGCTCGTGAGTAGGCACGCCGGACGGGCTGGTGGCGGGCATGGAGCTCTCCTGAAACGGGCTCTCACGACCTGCCGCGGGCACCCGACCATGGGCTGCCCCACTTACTGTCCCGCGCTGCAGCATGCAAGCTGCGCCTCCCGGCAGCAGGTCAGAGGGTCCCGTCCGCATGCTCGAGAAGCTCTTCGCCCTGCGCGAGCACGGCACCACGCCCCGCACCGAGATCCTGGCCGGGCTGACCACCTTCCTGACCATGGCCTACATCATCTTTATCAACCCGAGCATCCTCGGCGACGCCGGCATGCCGAAGGGTGCGGTGTTCGTCGCCACCTGCCTGGTGGCCGCGATCGGCTCGACGATCATGGGGCTCTACGCCAACTACCCGGTCGCCCTCGCCCCGGGCATGGGGTTGAACGCCTACTTCGCCTACACCGTCGTGCTCGGCATGGGCTATCGCTGGGAGGCGGCCCTGGGTGCGGTGTTCATCTCCGGGACCTGCTTCCTGCTGATCACGCTGCTGGGCCTGCGACGCCTGATCGTGGACGGCATCCCGCGCTCGATGCGCATCGCCCTCACCGTCGGCATCGGGCTGTTCCTGGCGATCATCGCGCTCAAGAACGCCGGCATCGTGGCCGCCAGCCCGGCCACCTTCGTGACCCTGGGCGACCTGGGCAAGCCCGGTCCGCTACTGGCCGCCTTCGGCTTCGTGCTGGTGGCCGGACTGTCCGCGCGACGCTTCAGGGGCGCGCTGCTGACCGGCATCCTGGTCGTCACCGTGCTGAGCTTCCTGGTGGCGGGCAACCGCTTCCACGGGCTGGTCTCCGCACCGCCCTCGATCGCGCCGACGCTGCTGGCACTCGACGTGCGGGGCGCGCTCTCGGGTGGCGTGCTCAACGTCGTCCTGGTGTTCTTCCTGGTCGAGCTGTTCGACGCCACCGGCACCCTGATGGGGGTGGCACACCGGGCCGGCCTGATGCCGGAACAAAGCCCGCGCCAGTTCAACCGGGCGCTGATGGCCGACAGCAGCGCCATCTTCCTGGGCTCGCTGCTCGGCACCTCCAGCACGACGGCCTACCTGGAGAGTGCTGCCGGCGTCGAGGCGGGCGGACGCACCGGGCTCACCGCGGTCACCGTGGCGCTGCTGTTCCTGGCCTGCCTGTTCCTCTCGCCGCTGGCCGGGTCGGTGCCGCCCTACGCCACGGCGCCGGCGCTGTTCTACGTCGCCTGCCTGATGCTGCGCGAGTTGTCGGCGCTGGACTGGGACGACGTCACCGAGGTCATCCCCGCCTGCGTCACCGCCCTGCTGATGCCGTTCACCTACTCGATCGCCAACGGCATCTCGTTCGGCTTCATCTCCTACGTCGCGATCAAGCTGCTTGCCGGCCGCGCACGCGAGGTCAAGCCGGTCGCCTGGGTGATCGCGGGGCTGTTCCTGTTCAAGTTCATCCACATCGGGGGCGCCGGCTGACTATGGAGCCGGAACCTCGGTCACGTCGGCATACCGGTTCGGGCTACGTGCCGTGGCCAGCATCTGACGGAACGTGACCAGCGCCGTGGTCAACGCCTCTCCCCGGCATTGCTCGAACTGCGACACCTCATGGAGGTTGCGGATATCGGTGTCGCCGCAGACATGCTGCGCGGCCGAGGCGAGGCGGCGCTGGGCCGTCACCCTGCCGGGACCGGACATCAGGTCGAGGTCCTTGAGGCTGACCCTGCCGCTGCGAACTTCGACCTCGCCCTCGTGGAAGCCAGGCGAAGCACGCCGGGCGCCTTCTATGACCGTGGTGCTGTCAGCGTCGGCCGCCTTGACGCCGGGAGCCGTCGCGATGGCCATCATCATCGCTGCGAGGCTCGCCCGGAACAACGTTCGCATGGTTCGACTTCCTCCTGATTTCTAGTTGTCGGATACGACGAGTGCCGCACCTCGCCGGATCGGGAAGTTCCGGATGCCCCGCATCCCGACGCGAGCGATGATCCATACCGCCCAGCCGAGCAGCGCCAGCAGCAGGCAGGCGAGCCAGCAGATGAATGCGATCCGCGGCAGGCCGGAAAGCATCCCGATCAAGCGGATCACGGTCGACATGGTCCTGTTCACCTAGATGGCTGCCGCGTGCTGCGATCCGTTGGCCGAATGCCGCTACCCGAGCGACGGCGTCATTCGTGCGCCGCGTTTTCTGCCGCCGCATCATCATTTTTGTTTATGCCAGCACTATAACTTGAGATATTCCGTGGGACGGATCTGCTGGAGGCACGGGTGAAGGATCCCGCATCAGCCGGTATACCTGCGAGGCGCCCGGCACGTCGTTCCGGCGAAGACCGCCATCAGGCCATCATCACCAGCCTCTATGAGGCGGCGACCAGTGCGCTCGACTGGACCGAGGCGCTGCGGCCGATGTCGTGGAGTTTCCGGAGCCTGTCCGGAGTCCTGTTCATCGAGGGCGGCCATGGCGATGTCGACCTGCTCGCGATGCCGGGTTGGAGCGCCAAGGCGCAGCGTCTCTACGCAATGAACTTCCGGCATGTGGATCCCTACGCCGCCTTCGCGCGTCGCTCGCCGCAGGAGCGTTGCATCCTGGGGCCCGAGGTCGTCGCACCGGACATCCTGCGCGCCTCCGAGATCTGGTTCGATTTCATGAGGCTGGAACTGCCGGCTTTTCATTTCATCGGGGCGATCCTGCCGCTGGAAGACGATGAGGGCGCACGTCTCGCCTGGCACCGCAGCGACGATGCACCGCAGTTCGACGAGACCGACCGGCATCGCTTCCAGTCCTTCATGCCGCATCTCAAACGCGCCCTACAGTTCCAGCGTCGGCTGCAACGGGCCGAGCGGTCCCGCGACATGCTGGACTGGACGCTCGACCGGATCGAGCTCGGGCTGCTGGTAGTCGATGTCGACGCGCAGGTGCGCTACGCCAACCGTGCAGCGGAGCATCTATGCGCGGCGGCCGGCATCGCCCTCGGAAGCCTGGCGGATCGCGGGCTGCGGCTTCCGGTCCACGCCGACAACCGGCGGCTGCGGCGCCTGCTCGCGGCTGTCGCCGGTGGCGAGGCAGGCGGTAGCCTGGTCGTTCGACAGCCGGACGGCCGGAGGCTGGCAGCCCTGATCCATCCGCTTCCGCCGACCCTCGCCGCCGACTGGAACTTCCGCTCTCCGGGGCAGGCGCCAGGAGGCGGCGCGTCGACGCTGGCGCTCGTCAGCCTGCGCCCGGCGAGCGGGTGCGGCGGAGGCCCTGCCGGGACCGACGGGATCGAGTTGCTACGTGACCTGTTCGGGCTGACCTGGGCCGAGGCAGATGTCGCGATCGGCACGGCCAGCCGGCTGGCCGTGCCGGAGATCGCCAAGGCGCGCGCGACGTCGATCAACACGGTCCGGGCGCAGATCAGGCAGGTCCTGGTCAAGACGCAGTGCGACTCGCTGCGTGACCTCGCCTGCCTGATCCTGCGCCTGATCTAGACCGGCGCCCCCTCGCCGCGCTGCGGCGTGCTGGTGTCGACGGTGCGTCGTGCGAGCAGGTTGGCGACCAGTCCGGTCCAGCCGGTCTGGTGCGAGGCGCCGAGACCCTCGCCGGTGTCGCCATGGAAGTATTCGTGGAACAGCACCAGGTCCTCGAAGTTCGGATCGGCCTGCATCATCTCGCGCGCGCCGAGCGACGGACGCCTGCCGTCCGCATCCTTCAGGAATAGCCGCGAGAGGCGCTGCGCGATCTCGTCGGCGATCTCGCGCAGGGTGCGCAACTGCCCCGAACGGCTCGGGCACTCCACCAGGAAGTCGCGGCCATAGTAATGGTCGAAGCGGTCGAGCGCCTCGACGATCAGGTAGTTCATCGGAAACCACACCGGCCCGCGCCAGTTCGAATTGCCGCCGAACATCTCGGTGCGGCTTTCACCCGGCTCGTAGCCGACATGGATACTGGCGCCGTTGCTGTCGAAGACGTACGGATGCTCGTCGTGATAGCGGGAGAGCGAGCGGATCCCGTGCTCGGACAGGAACTCGTCCGGATCGAGCACGCGAAGCAGCAGCCGCTTCATCCGGTGCCCGCGCAGCAGCGACAGCAGCCTCCGCTCGCCCACCCCTGGCTCGTCCCAGCGCGACACCAGTTCGGCCAGGTCCGGCCGCCGACGCAGGAACAGGTGCAGCCTGCGCGCGAAGCCGGGCAGCCGCCTGAGCATGTCCGGCTCCAGCGTCTCCACCGCGAACAGCGGCGTCAGCCCTACCATCGAGCGCAGCTTGAGTTCCCGCGTGCTGCCGTCAGGCAGGTTGAGCACGTCGTGGAAGAACTGGTCGGCCTCGCTCCACAGCCCGATGCCGCGCTCGCCGATGTCGTTCAGCGCCTGCGCGATGTAGAGGAAATGCTCGAAGAACTTGCTCGCGATGTCCTCGAAGGCGGGATCCTCGAGCGCCAGTTCGAGCGCGATGCGCATCATGTTGAGCGCGAACATCGCCATCCAGGCGGTGCCATCGGTCTGGTCCAGGTAGCCGCCCATCGGCAGCGGCCGCGAGCGGTCGAACACGCCGATATTGTCGAGCCCGAGGAAGCCGCCCTGGAACACGTTGCGTCCCTGGTTGTCTTTGCGGTTGACCCACCAGGCGAAGTTCAGCAGCAGCTTGTGGAAGATCTGCTCCAGGAAGACGCGGTCGCCACTGCTTCCTTCGGGGCCGCCGTTGCCGTCACGCCCGATCTGGTAGACCCGCCACGCCGCCCACGCCTGCACCGGGGGGTTGGCGTCGCCGAAGTTCCACTCGTAGGCGGGTATCTGCCCGTTCGGATGCATGTAGGATTCCGAGGCCAGCAGCAGCAGCTGCTCCTTGGCGAAGTCGGCGTCGATCAGGGCGAAGGTGACGCAGTGGAAGGACAGGTCCCAGGCCGCGAACCAGGGATACTCCCACTTGTCCGGCATCGAGATGATGTCCTCGGCGTTCAGGTGCCGCCAATCATGGTTGCGGCCGCGCCGCCGGCGCTCCGGCGGCGGCGGCGCGGTCGAGTCGCCGCGCAGCCAGCGGTACACGTCGATGCTGTAGAACTGCTTGTTCCAGATCATCCCGGCCAGCGCCTGGCGCTGCACTAGCCGCGCGTCGGCGTCGGCGATGTTCTTCTGCAGCCCCGAGAAGAAGCGGTCCGCCTCGGAGCGACGCGTCTCGACCAGGGAGTCGAACCCGGCGAACGGCGGGATGATCGGCTCGCCGCGCACCAGGCGCACCCGGATCGTCCAGGCCTCCCCGGGGGCGAGTTCGTGCCGGTGCCAGGCGGCGCACTTGGTCGCGGGGCCCTCCCGCCGCACCGCCGCTTGGCACCCGTCGACCACGCAGGCGTGGAAGCCGTCCTTGTAGACGCCGTCACCCGGCTGCAGGCCGAGCACGACCGGGTTGGTCTCGTTCTCGCAGAACAGGATCTCGGCGCCGGCTTCGATGTTGAACGTGTAGTGACCCAGCATCCTGTGCTCCGCGACCACGCAGCGCGGCCCGTAGGTGCGCATCGACGGCTTCGGATGGTTGTCGCGCCAGGACCAGTGATTGGCGAAGAAGAGCTGCGGCAGCAGGTGCAGCGTGGCGGATTCGGGTCCGCGGTTGGTCGCCGTCACCCGCATCAGGATGTCCGCTTCGTCCGCCTTGGCATACTCGACGACGATGTTGAAGTAGCGGTTGCCGGCGAACGCGCCGGTGTCGATCAGCTCGAACTCGCCCTCGTCGCGACCGCGCCGCCGGCTCTCGTCGACAAGGGATTGATACGGGAACGCCGCTTGAGGGTACTTGTAGAGCATGCGCAGGTAGGCGTGCGACGGCAGCGCATCGAGGTGCCAGTACAGCTCCTTGACGTCCTCTCCATGCGTGCCCTGCGGCCCGGTCAGGCCGAACAGGCGTTCCTTGAGGATGCGGTCCTGGCCGTTCCACAGCGCCAACGACAGGCATAGCCGCTGGGTGTCGTCGCAGATCCCGGCGAGCCCGTCCTCGCCCCAGCGATAGGCGCGCGCGCGCGCATCCTCGTGCGAGACATAGGTCCAGGCGTCGCCGCCTTCGCTGTAATCCTCTCGCACCGTGCCCCATTGGCGGTCGCTGAGATAGGGCCCCCAGAGTCGCCAGTTGCGCATGCCGTGACGGGTTTCGTCCAGGCGCCGACGCTCTGGGTCACGCGGCCGGCGATCGGGAGGGCGGGAGGCAGCCATCCGCGCATCAGGCGGAAATAAATACGCTTCGTCAACGTTTGTGCGGCGTATGACCCAGTATCAGTGCTCGACGAGCGCTTGGCGGGCGGCGGTGGCCCGGTCGGGCCGGAATCCTGTCGCCACGACGTAGAGCTCGCTGGACTCCCTCCGGCTGGCTGGCGGCTTGGCGTGACGCACGCTGGCGAAGGCCTGCTTCATCGGCGCCAGCATCTGCTTCTCCGACCCGCCCTGGAACACCTTGGCGACGAAGCCGCCCCCATCCGCGAGCACCCGCATCGCGAAGTCCAATGCCAGTTCAGCCAGGGCGATGATGCGCAGATGGTCCGTCGCGGCGTGCCCGGTGGTGTTGGGCGCCATGTCCGAAAGCACCAAGTCGGGTGCGGCGCCGAGCATCGCGCGCAACCGGTCGGGCAGGTCAGGATCGTTGAAGTCGCCCTGAATGATGGTCGCACCCGCGACCGGCTCGACCGGCAGCAGGTCGACGCCGACGACCTGCCTGGCCCCCCGCTTCACCGCGACCTGCGTCCAGCCACCGGGAGCCGCACCCAGGTCGACCACGCGCATCCCGGGCCGGATCAGCGAGAAGCGGTCATCGAGCTCGATCAGCTTGAAGGCCGCGCGCGAGCGCCAGCCCTGCTTGCGCGCGGCCAGCACGTAGGGGTCGTTGAGCTGCCGAGAGAGCCAGTGCTGCTGTGCGGTGGTGCGGCCACGCGCGGTGCGCAGCGAAACCGACTTCAGCCGGGTGACCTGCGCGCGGCCAAGGGCTGAATCCGATCCGGCGCCGTCACCACCGTTTTTCCTGTTCAAGCGTTGCATTCCCCGTATCGATCGGTGTCGTTCCGCAGCATATACGCAGCAACGTCCCTCCATGCAGCCCCCGATCGCCAGTGGCGATGCGCACGGTGGGTCCGATCGCAGGAAGACGGGTTGCCACCTCATCCCGCCGATGCTAATCCCGCGACGCGCCAGACACTGCGGTGCAGCCGCTTGGGGGATAGTTTAGCGGTAGAACTACCGGCTCTGACCCGGTCAGCCCTGGTTCGAATCCAGGTCCCCCAGCCAGCCTTCCTATCCTTGCCGCTTTCCGGACGCTCCCTCTTTGCGGGTCGCCGATCGCGCCGTTCGGGCTCTCCACGCGACCGCGTATCCGGCCTATATGCGTGTAGGAGGATCCGATGCGTGCCTTGCTGACCGCCGGCTTGATGCTTGTCTCGGCGACCCTGTCCGCTCGTGCGGACGACTTGGTCGTCACCAGACCTGGGGTTATGTGCAGCTCGGCGCAGGCGCTCGCCGCCCTGACCCTGCCCGATGGTGACAGCCGGACGCATCGGGACGCGTCCGTGGAGAAATATGCGGAGGTAGCGCGAAAAGGCGAATGCCGCGACCTGCAGATCGGCCAGAAGCTCGGCGTCGTGAAGATGTTCAGGAATACGGCGATCGTAAGCCTTCGGGGCGATACGCAGGAGGACAACGCGGACGTGTTCGTGGCGCCGGTGATCGATCTCGGCTCGGTTCTTGCCCCGCCTGTTGCGGCAGCCGCAATAGCCCCGGTCGTCCACGAAAATGAGCCCGGTATTCCGCGTAGCCCGGTGTCCGACACGATCATGGATGTGCCGATCGGCATGACACAGGTAGACTTCGTCAGGCTGCATGGCGACGGAAAATGCATCGACAGCGCCGATGGCGGGTTGCAATGCTCCTACTCGGGAGCGAACAAAGCCGACTGCCCAGGCGAGTATGCCTGCTACGCGACCGTCTACGAGTTCCTGCACGGCGTTCTGGTGGCGTTCCACACGCAGTTGGTCTCGCAAGTCGACTGGGTTCAACTCTACCGACTAACCCTGGCGACGTTCGCTTCGCCCATGCCAACGACACAACCTTGGGGAAACGCCATATCGTTTAACACCAACACCGGCGTGCTGATGTTCGCCCACAAGATCGGGCCGCCGCAATCCTGGCACGTGACGCTGAGCTACCGCCCTGCGTCGGCTGATTCGCGTTAAGATTTGGTTGCGGGGACAGGATTTGAACCTGTGACCTTCAGGTTATGAGCCTGACGAGCTACCGGGCTGCTCCACCCCGCGTGGGTGTTGGTGTGGTGGTGTGGTGGTG
>JAABUQ010008930.1_pt1 | contig 13813 bp, 7 predicted proteins | sample 5560001 | NCBI WGS metagenome assembly JAABUQ01 (sample SAMN10711888, study PRJNA513371) | rock metagenome | isolation source: Antarctica rocks | place: Antarctica: Victoria Land, Finger Mt nord | collected 2015-12-18
GGAGTTCCAGACCCAGCAACGGTCGTCGACGTTGATGCGCTTCGCCCGCTACAATCTGGCCATCGCGGACCAGCACGGCCGTCAGGTCTACACCGTGGTCCTCTATGGCGCCGGCATCCGAAGCGCTCCCAAGACGTTGCGGCTCGGTTCGCTGACATTCCGCGTCCAGAACATCCTGATCGGGCGGGAGAATGGCGACGCCGTACTGCGGCGGTTGCACGCCAAGGCCGTTCGCGGCGAGGAATTCACGCCGGCCGATCGCATCGACCTGATCTTCTCGCCGTTGATGCGGCAGCGTCGGGTCGTTGCCGAGGTGCTGCTTGACGCGGCGCGGCTGGCGCGAAACCTGCCGCAAGACCAGCAAAGCCTGACGATCGGGGCGTTGTTAGGGCTGGCGTATAATTACGTCAATGAGAGTGTAGTGGCGGCGATACTGGAGGACCTGAGCATGCCGAATCCATTAGCAACGTATTTTGACAAGCAGATCGCCGAGCACGCGCAGCAGTTGGCCGACTTGGAGCAACGTGAGCAGCGGTTGGCCGAACTGGAGCAACGTGAGCAGCGATTGGCCGACTTGGAGCAACGCGCGCAGCGGTTGGCCGACTTGGAGCAACGTGAGCAGCGGTTGGCCGAACTGGAGCAACGTGCGCAGCGGTTAGCCGAACTGGAGCAACGTGCGCAGCGATTGGCCGAAGACAAGGCCGAAGAAAAGCGCGCCGATGTTCGTGCCGTCCTTCAGGCCCGTTTAGGCGCGCTCCCTGCCGACATCGAGCGGCGGATCGCTATGGCCGGTGTCGAGGACCTGAACGCGCTGCTCCCGCGCGCCGCCATCGCGGATAGCTTTGACGAGCTTTAGCCGGCGTTAGCGAACGAGACCCAGGCGGATGGCCTTGACGGCGGCCTGGGTGCGGTCCGAGACCTGCAGCTTGTAGATGATGTTCTGCACGTGCTTCTTGGCGGTGTCCTCGGTGATATAGAGGCGGCCGCCGATGTCCCTGTTGGTCATGCCCTCGACGAGGAGCTTGAGCACCTCGGCCTCGCGCGCGCTGAGCGCGTCGAAGCTCGCATCCGCGCCCCAGGGCTTGCCGCGGAAGTCAAGCGAGGTGTCGCCGCCCTCGACGGCGCCGGCCAGCGCCTTCTGCAGCATAGTCGTCTTGATCAACAGGCCGCCCTGGTTGACCTCACGGATGGTGCGCCCAATTTCATCGCGCCCCGCGTTCTTCAGCAAGTACCCAGCCGCGCCGGCTTTGACCGCCGCGATCACGTACTGATCGTTGTCGTAGAGTGTGAGCACGACGACCGCCGTGTGCGGCAGACGCTCCTTGATGCGGCGCGTCGCGGTCAGGCCGTCCATCACCGGCATGTGCAGGTCGATCAGCACGACTTGGGGCATGAGTTCGACCACTTTGTTCAGAGCATCCTCGCCGTTCTCGGCCTCGCCGACGATGCAGAGGTGGGGGTCCGTCTCCAGCATCGAGCGCAAGCCCTGACGGACCACGGGGTGATCGTCCACCAGCAACACACTGATCGTCTCCATACGCCAGGTCTCCTCCACCAGGGGCCCGCTCAGATCTCCCCACGGGTGCAGGGAAGGCCGCCACTCTCTAGTTGAAGCAATGGTAGCACCAGGACGGAGACTGTTGCAACAGCCTATCCGGGGGATAGCAGGCGCCTATACTACCTGGAGGGCCTATAGCCAAACTGTCTCATCTTCCATCGCCATCCCATGACAGCGCCGAGTGCGCTACGCTATTGATATGGCGCCTCTACAACCCGACCGCGGACAGCCTGCCCCCGAACAGATCGACCGCCGAGGGCTTGAACCCGGACGGCGCGGTACGGACGCGATCCGTCTGCGCGGTATGCGCTTCTACGGCTACCATGGGGCGCTGGAGGCGGAGCGCGAGTTGGGCCAGCGCTTCGAGGTCGACGTCGAGCTGGCGCTCGACCTGCGGCCGGCCGGCCAGAGCGACGACCTCGCGCGGACCGTCAACTATGCCACGGTCTACGACGACGTGCGCCAGGTGGTAGAGGGGCCGCCGTGCCAGCTGATCGAGGCGCTGGCCGAGCGCATCGCGGCGCGCGTCCTGGCGGACTACCCGCCGGTCCTGACCGTCGCGGTCCGCGTGCGCAAGCCCTCGGCCCCGGTGGCGGGTATCCTGGAGACAGTCGAGGTGGAGATAGAGAGGAGCAGGATAACATGATGAAGGCGGTGAGGATGGGGATGCCCGTGCACGGCAGCGATGGAGTGGCCGGCCGCGTCGACGACGTGCTATCCCGTAAGGAGACCGGCCAGCCGGCCTATCTGGTGGTGAGCACGGCCGGTTTATTCGGCAACGACGTGGTACTGCCGTTCGAGCAGGTCCAGAGTGTCGACGACGCGGGGGTGTGGTTGGGGCTGACGCGCGACGAAATCAAGCGCGCCACGCCCTACTCGCCCGATGGGTACGGCGCGGCGGCTGGACTGATTAGCCAGGCCGCCGGCCGCTACGGGGAGGACTAGACGATGCCCACGCCACCGACGACGGTCACGCCCGCATCCACGCCGTACACTCGCCGCGACGGCCGCGCGGCGGACCAATTGCGGCCCGTCCGCATCACCCCCGGCTTCTTTGCCTACGCCGAGGGTTCCGTCCTGATTGAGGCCGGCAACACGCGGGTGGCCTGCGCCGTTTCGGTCGAGGATCGGGTGCCGCCCTTCCTGCTCGGCAAGGGGCAGGGCTGGATCACCGCCGAGTACGCCATGCTGCCGCGCGCCACCAACCAGCGCACCCAGCGCGAGTCGACGCGCGGCCATCCCGGCGGCCGCACCCACGAGATCCAGCGCCTGATCGGCCGCTCACTGCGGCCCGTGGTCGACCTCAAGCGGCTCGGCGAGCGCACGCTGACCGTAGACTGCGACGTGCTGCAGGCCGACGGCGGGACGCGCACCGCCGCTATCACCGGCGCCTGCGCGGCCGTGATGATCGCGCTCAATCGGCTGGTCGCCGACGGCAAGCTCAAGCACAATCCGCTGCGGCGGCGCGTGGCTGCCATCAGCGTGGGCATCGTGAACGGGACCCCGCTGCTCGACCTTGCCTACGACGAGGACTCGCGCGCCGAGGTCGACGCCAACGTGGTGATGACCGACAGCGGCGAGTTTATCGAGGTGCAGGGCACGGCCGAGGGCCAGCCCTTCGCGCGCGGTCGTCTGGACGCCCTGCTGGACCTGGCCACGGACGGCATTGCCGAGCTGCTCACGCTGCAGGATCAGGCGGTGCGCGACGCGCGGTGAGCCTGCCCGAGCCACTTCACGCTCGATCACTGGAGGCCACGCGTAGGGCGGAACTAAGCGTGGCCGAGATGGACGGCATCGAACGGCGGCTGCAAGCGGTGGGGGTGAGCGATCCTGGGCCAGGCGGCAGAGCAGATGCTGGCGCTCCGCCTGGCGCGCGGCGCTGGGGGTAAGCGTCCGCGACGAAACGGCGCGGCGCGCCACGGCAGGTATCGGAGCGGGGGCTGCAGCTGATCATGCCGCCGCATGGCCGGCGTGCGGCAGGGGCGGGCGATGCGGCGACGCTGCCGATCAAGACGGGCGTACTCGCCGTCGTCGTGGACGGGATGCACGTGCCGCACTCTTGTGGGGTACACCTTCTTGCGTTCTTGCGTCCGTACCTCTATCCATCACACGTCTTATGTGATATGCTACGCTCCAAGTGTTGAATAACGGGATAGGCAATGACCGCGAAGGGGATGGGCAGGTGGATAGATTGAGACGACAAGAGAGTGGCGCTTCACTCGGACGTCGCTGGCCCCGGGCGCTCCTAATTGGTACTGCTGTTTGTCCTGGCATTGCCAGCTGCGGCGACTACGACGGTGTCGGCACCTCAGTCGGTGCAGCATCCTGTATCGTCATCTCATCCTAGTCTCGCCAAGGTAGACCACACGACACGGCTGCGCGCGCAGCTTGCCCAACTCCCGCTCCGGTTCGAGGTCAATAACGGCCAGTCCTCTAGCGCCGTTAGATTTCTGGCGCAGGGAAGCGGGTACACGCTGTTCCTGACCGCGACCGACGCGGTTCTGAGTCTCGCTACCGCTCGGGCACTGCCGCGAGGGAATCGCCACCCGATGCCCCATATAACGACGAGCGCAGGGGACCGAGGCGTGGTCGCGCGTTTGGGGCTCCCCGCCGCCATGCTCCCGCGCGCGCTCCAGCAGCCGCAACAGGTGGTCCAGAGTGTGCTGCGCCTACATCTGGCCGGCGCCAACCCTCACCCGCAGATCGTCGGGCTCGACCGGCTACCAGGGGTGAGCAACTATTTCATCGGCCGCGACCCGCGTCGCTGGCGGACCAACGTCCCCGCCTACGCGCGGGTGGCCTACCGCAATATCTATCCGGGCGTCGATCTGGTCTACTACGGCAACCAGGGACATTTGGAGTATGATCTGGTCGTCGCTCCTGGGGCGACAATCGGAAACATCAGGCTGGCGGTCGCGGGAGCGCGACACGTGCAAATGGACCGTGCCGGCAACGTCGTCCTACGTTTTGCGGCTGGCGACCTGCACCAAATCAAGCCCGCGATCTACCAACAAGTGGATGGGACGAAACAGGAGGTGCGGGGGCGCTACGTTGTCTTCGCGGATCACACCATCGGTTTTCAGATTGATTCTTACGACCGACACAAGCCGTTGGTCATCGATCCCACGCTGGTCTACTCGACCTACCTCGGTGGCAGCGCGGACAACGGCAGCGGTGCCTACATCAGCATCGCGGACAACAGCACCGGCATCGCGGTGGATGGGTCTGGCGCGGCCTACGTCACCGGTGACACTATCTCCAGTGACTTCCCGACCACGCCCGGCGCCTTCTCCACGACCTTACCGTTGACAATTACAATGGACCGCGTGGCCTTCGTGACAAAGCTTGCCCCGTCCGGCGGCGCCTTGGTCTACTCCACCTACCTTGGTGGCGGAAACGCCAGGAGCGGCGGCATCGCGGTGGATGGGTTTGGCGCGGCCTATGTCACGGGTTACACCTACTCCAGCGACTTCCCGACCACGCCCGGCGCCTTCTCCACGACCTTACCGATGACGAATCACAGGGTACCTGTGGCCTTCGTGACAAAGCTCGCTCCATCCGGTGCCGCGCTGGTCTACTCGACCTACCTCGGCGGCAGCGTGTTCAACGTCGGCACCGGCATCGCGGTGGATGGGTCTGGCGCGGCTTACGTCACCGGTCGCACCTCCTCCAGTGACTTCCCGACCACGCCCGGCGCCTTCTCCACGACCTATCATTACCAGAATCACGACGAAGAGGCCTTCGTGACAAAACTCGCCCCGTCCGGGGCCACGTTAGTTTACTCGACCTACCTCGGCGGCAGCGGCTACAGCAGCAACACGTACTACGGGTACGCGGCAAACGGGTTCGACTACGGCATCGGCATCGCGGTGGATGGGTCTGGCGCGGCTTACGTCACCGGTAGCACCTCCTCCGGCGACTTCCCGACCACGCCCGGCGCCTTCTCCACGACCTATCATTACCAAAGTCAATACGGAGAGGCCTTCGTGACAAAACTCGCCCCGTCCGGCAGCGCGCTGGTCTACTCGACCTACCTCGGCGGCAGCGGCTACCAAGACTACGGCGCGGGCATTGCGGTGGACAGGGCCGGCGCGGCCTACGTCACCGGTGGCACCTTCTCCAGTGATTTCCCGACCACGCTCGGCGCCTTCTCCACGACCTATCATTACCAGGCTCCGCAGCCAGGCCAGCCTGGGCAGTCAGAAGTCTTCGTGACGAAGCTCGTCCCGTCCGGCACCACGCTGGTCTACTCGACCTACCTCGGTGGCAACGGCGGAAGCAATGGGGGCGAAGGCGGCACCGGCGTCGCGGTGGACGGCTCCGGCGCGGCCTACGTCACTGGAGAAACGTCCTCCACTGACTTCCCGACCACGCCCGGCGCCTTCTCCACAACTCGCGGTGGCGGCTCCAGTGTCGACGTGGCCAATGTCTTCATAGCCAAGCTATACATACCGAGCGACGCGCCCGCGCCGACCGTCACACCCATGCCGACCGTCACACCCACCCCAACAGGCACGTTCGCGCCGACCGAGACACCCGCGCCGACTGATACACCTACGCCGTCGAGAATAGTCCCAAGCCCTGGGGGAGGGCTACCGCAAGAATACAACGGTGGGTCGAATCCGAGTGGGAAGCAGACAACATGTAACACGCCGAGACCAGTGAACTGCGCGACGGGTGATTTCTGGCACACGTTCACGGATCTGTCGATTCCAGGGCGTGGCATCCCACTCCACGTCGACAGGACGTACAATTCGCTTGCTGCGGCGGAAGATGGCCCATTGGGCTACGGGTGGATCAATAACTACGCCATGCATCTCGCGACGGACGCAAGCGGCGTCATCTCGGTCACGCAGGAGAACGGCAGTGTCATCGCCTTCACGCCGAACGGTGCGGCGTATCAAGCTCCAAGCCGCATCTTGGCGACTCTCAATCACAACAATGATGGAAGTCTCGTGTTTGTCCGGGCTAATCAAGAACGGTTTGACTTCTCAGCACCCACGACCACGACGATAGGGCATCTCCTCATGGAAACCGACCGCAACGGCTACACGACGACGCTCTCATACACGAATGGCCAACTTTCCGCGGTCAGCGATCCCGAGGGGAGGTCGCTCATCTTTTCCTACGATGGTGCGCACATATCGAGAATCGTCGACCCGATCGGCCGCACCGTCTCCTTCACATATGACACTATGGGTGAGTTGACGGACGCACAGGATATGGAGGGTGGCGTTACGCACTTCACCTATGACCCGAACGGTACTCACCTCATCACAAGCATACGCGATCCCCGTGGAGGCGCGGTGAGCAATGTATACGACAGCGCCGCGCGCGTCGTCATGCAGACCGACGCCATGGATCGTACGACGGCCTTTACCTATACCCTGGACGCAACCGGGGCGCAAACGACGACTATCACCGACGCGAGAGGAAACATTACAGTCGAGCGGTACAACAACAATGTGCTGCTCTCGATCACGAAAGGCTACGGTACGCGACAAGCGGCAACATGGACGTACACCTATGACCCCGTCACGCTCGGCATCGCGTCAGAAACCGACCCCAATGGCCACATATTATATAACACGTATGACGCCAATGGCAATCTGCTGACGCATATCGACGCTCTGGGTCGTACCACGAGCTATGCCTATGACGCTCTGAACGATACGACGGCCATCACCGATCCGATGGGTAACGTGACCCACATGACCTACGACACGCATGGAAACCTGCTCAGTACGGCGCGTCCACTTGGTCCATCGTCCAACGAGGCGGGCATCCAGCCGCATGTTCTGCAAGTCCGCTCCCATCTTGTACCCCATGTAGCACTACCACTACCCACACGGACTCCATCCACCCCAGCTCACGCGTTGAACGGAGTAGCCCTACGCTCCTCTCCATCATCGCGATGTGCCAAGGCGTACGCGCCATGCACTCGGAAGGGCACACCAGAACACGTACCTTCGTTGGGCAACGCCGTAGGCACAGTTCACGTTCACGTCAAGGGGACGAGTGTCGACGATGGTGTGGGAGGACGTGGCGTGGACCAGTTCTTCTACAGCGGAGCGTGGCGACACTGTAAGCCATGCACGGAGGGCAAGGCCGTCGGCATGTACGCCCAGTCCAATAGTTACGACAAGCGACCAGGTGACCTTTACAGCATCACTTTCGATGGGAAGCACATCGCACTCTATTCGGTGCATGGGCCTAACCGCGGCGTCGAGGCCATCACGCTCGATGGCCGAACGCAAGGAACGGTCGATCTGTACAGTTGGCACGAACGAGGCGATGTACTGGACTACCACAGCCCGATCCTTGCTGCAGGGAGGCACAAGCTAACGGTGCGTGTCACACGACACAAGAACAGAGCAAGCACGAACTACTACATCGCGCCCGACCGTGTTATTGTCGACGAGGCGCCAAAGCACATGCCGCCCCCTCCACCCAGCCGCCCGACGCGGACGCCGCTCCCTATGGTCAAGCCGACTCGGACGATCGCTCCGCAAGCGTCATCCACTGCGACTGCAATCGGTACGGTTCCTCCCTCCGCGACCGCAAGCAGTACGCCTATCTCGTTGGCGCCGACAGCGACCCCCTCGGACACGCCGCGCGTGACCAATACCTCTGCACCCTCATTGCCTACTCAGACGCCCACCAATACGGCGACGCCCACTGGGACGCCCACCAATACGGCGACGCCCACTGGAATGCCGACCGGGACGACAGCACCTACTGGAGCCCCGACCGCAAGTGCCACCAGTATCCCGCCAACTGTGGGAGGAGACCCGACAGCGACACCACCCGTGACATCGCCCTCTCAGACAGCGGCGCCAAGCGGGACGGAAAGCGCAACACCTGTCCCATCCTCCACAAGTACATCGACGAGCATGGCGACCGTGCCGTCCTCGACGGCGACACGGGTTGCAGCAACCACCAGTCCAACCATGACGGCCATAGCGACGGAAACGATGATCTCGACGGCGACCAGCAGCGCCCCGACGATGCCTGTAGCGACGGCAACGACGACCGGGACCGCGGTCGTGATGTCGTCGCCCAGCGCGACAGGGACTGTGTCTCCAGTCGCCACACCTCCGGTCACGACGTCCTGCCCACGGCCGGATTCCCACGTGGCGATGACTTGTGTCTCTTACGATCCGGCGCAGCCCGGGGATGTCGTCGCGCGGACTGACCCGAACGGGCACACCACCCGTTATGCGTACGACGCCAACGGGGATCTGGCAAGCGTCAGCGATCCGCTTGGTAACACCACGACGTACACCTACGACCCAATTGGACGGCGGACAAGCGTGGTGAGGCCGTTGGGCAACGTGGCGGCCGCAAATCCAATCAGCTACACCACTACGATCACGTACAACGCGTTCGGTGAGACGACAGCCCTGACGGACGCCCAGGGCAATACGACAACCTACCAGTACGACCCAGACCAGAACCTCATCACCACGACCGACGCGCTGGGGAGACAGGCTATTGACGGGTACGACCTGGACAACGAGCGGACCAGTGTCACACGCCCCGATGGGATAACTTTATACACCAGCTACGACGTTGCCGGCAACGTCATCTCGCGGACGGATGGCCACGCTCACCGCCTACGACCCGTTGGATCATCCCATCTCCACGACATCGCCGCTCGGGCGCACGACCGTTTATACCTACGACCTCGCGGGCAACGTCGTGACCATGATGGACCCTCTAGCTCAAACCATAGTCTACACCTACGATGCGGCCAATGAGATCACCGGGACGCTCCGTGCGGACGGCGTCAGCACGTTCACGAGCTACGACCTCGACGGGCGTGTGATCACTCAGACCAACGGGCTCGGCGTCGCCACGAACTACGGTTACGATGCGCTTGGCCGGACAACCGCGATGACCAATGGACTCGGGCGGGTGACAGAGTACGGCTACGACCCGGTGGGGAATCGCACATCGCTTATCGACCCGATGGGACGAACCACGCTCTACGGCTACGACCTCGCGAACAGAATAGAGGCGATTACCTATACCGCAAGCACGACGCCGGATGTCCACTACACGTATGACGCCGACGGGAACCGAGAGACAATGCGCGATGGGACAGGGATCACGGCCTACGGCTACGATACCCTCGACCGCACGACGACGGTCACGGACGGAGCGAGGCAAACGCTCGGCTATGCGTACGACGCCGCAAGCGAGCCTATCAGACTCACGTACCCAGGTGGTCAGCGGGTCGGCCGCGCCTTCGACGCACTTGGCCGCATCACCAGCGTGACGGATTGGTTGGGGCACACGAGCAGCTTCGGCTACGACGGCGACAGCCATGTGGTGACCGCGACGTATCCCAACACGAGCGCGATTTCCCTGACCTACAACCTCGCCGGCGACCTGACCGTCATCACCGATACAGTTAATGGCGCCGCGCGCTGGGCGTTCGGCTACGACCGCAACCCCTTTGGGCAAGTGAGAGGCGTCACGGACACCCTGGACGGCGTGGCACGCACGTACGGGTACGACGCGCTCCATCGCTTGACGGAAAATCAGCAGGTAAACGGAGGTGTGAATTACGGCTACGACGCCGCACACAATCTGACTGGCATCACCGACACTATCGCTGGTGCCGCCAGCGCGTTGTCCTACGACCGGGGAAGCGAACTCACGGTGCTCACGACGACCGTCGGAGCGGCGACAAACGTCGCCGACTACACCTACGATAGCAATGGCAATCGGACGGGCCGGAACGCCACTACGAGCGCAGTGTACGGGTGGGATGCGGCCAATCAACTCATTACCAGCTCGGTCGGCGGCGCACCAACGACCACGTACGCCTATAACGGCGATGGGGTGCGGCAGAGCAAGGTAGTCAGTGGCAACATCCCAGTGACCGAGACATGGGACATGGAGCAGGAGCTGCCGCAGCTTGTTCAGGACGGTAACGTCCAGTACATCATAGGTCCACTTGGGCCACTCGAGTCCATCTCGGGAACGACGCCGACGTACTACTACCAGGACCAACGTGGGAGTACGCGCGGGTTGATGGACAATGTGGGTCATACCATTGGCACCTATAGTTACGACGCTTACGGGAACGTCACAGGTCACGTGGGTGTCAATACAGCACTGCAATACGCAGGTCAGTATACCGATGTCGAGACGGGTTTGCAATACCTCCGGGCGCGCTACTACGACCCGGCCACGGCCCAATTCCTGACCCGTGATCCCCTCGTGGCGCAAACACAGCAACCCTACGCTTATGCGCTAGATGATCCGCTTGATATAGCAGACCCTTCCGGTCTATGTTCGGCGTCCGAAGCCTCGAGGCTCCAAGCAGGGGCAACAGGGCCCTTTTCCAGGAACCTCTATAGTTTGGTCTGTGTTGCCGTGGACGTTAATCCGACAGCAGCCCATCAGTTCGCGAGGATCGCACGCAATTTGACGGCGAATAGCACCGTCCTGGTTCTTAATTACACCGATGAAGTGGGCAGGGATTTCGGTGGTATCTCCGCGCTTACAGGAGGTGCCGCTTTCCTCGTGCTGTTCGTTCCCGGTGCCGGCGCGGTTGCCTCCCCCGCATTGGGGGTCGTTTCCACCGCTTCCGGGGCAATCGCGACCGGCGCTGATGCTCTACACGCCGCCACGCAGCAGATCGTGTATGGGCGTGCGGACTACACCGGTGTGATCTTGGATGCCGGAGGACACATACTCGGCTACGTCGGTAGAGTAGGAGGACGGTTGATAGTCCTGCATGATCTCGGCGGCCATTACAGCGAGAGACTAGGCGCGATCTTTGAGCAACACTTTTCTGGACTCGGGAGCCTTGCTTTTGGTGGAGGTGCGTACCTGTCAAGTAACACTAATCCCGCTACCAATTACCTACCCTGCCTGCCCTGACCGAGACCCTGGCCGTGGCAGCGCGTCACGCTGCGCCGGGTGATGCCATCGCGCGTCTGTCCGCAACATTCGCGGCGGTATCCGATCCGCGTGGGGCTACGGCCGCCGCGACGATCTGCCCGTCCTGCTCACCTGCTTGGTCGCCGCCCTGCTACGCACCTGCACCTCCGATCCCGTCCCATCAAGGCCCTGCGCTTGCTTGTCCCCAAGACGCGCTCCGCCTAACTTTTCACAGACCCTGGCTAGAACTCCTACACTGCATACGACAATGTCAGAGACGATGCTATACTGCCTACGAGCGTTATCATGGCGTCGCGATGTGCGGATCGGTAGAGAGGGTGGATGAACGAACAGGGCGTCGAGCTAGGCCGGCCGGCCGGCCGCATCAAGGTCTCACCCTCGGCTATTGCCGGCGTCGTCAGCGGCGCCGTCTTGCAGTGCTACGGCGTCGTGGGCATCGCGGGGCGCCGCATCAAGGGGGGGCGCGCCGCGATGCTGAGCGAGGACCGCTACGAGCAAGGCATCACCGTCGCGATGGAGGGCGAGACGGTCAGCATAGACGTCTACGTGGTCGTTGAGTACGGCACCCGCATCTCCGAGGTCGCGCACAATATCATCAACACCGTGGGTGTCGCCGTCCGCCGCACGCTTGGCCCGGTCCCCGTCCGCGTCAACGTCAACGTGCAGGGGCTGCGCATTAGTACGTAGTCGTTAGTTGTTAGTTGTTAGTTGTTAGTTATTAGTCGTTAGTTTATGGTGGTTGAATCCGTTGATCGTTGGCAAACAATGTGCGATAGGATGGGTGTCGATCATGGACCAGTATGGATGGCCAACGGGTACGCGCCCGCTCAACTGCCAGCCAATGACTAACGACTAATAACTAACGACTAATAACTGGAGAAACGGATGCTAGTGCATAATCAGAGGGCAACGTTTGATGTGATGCGTCCCCCACCCGACCGCAGTCGGCGTGGTTTGCCATGCGACCGCAGTCGCAGGCCCGGCGATCATCACACAAACCCGTCTGAGACAACACTGGCTGCATGGCGCGTGCGGTATCTAGGGCGCGTGGGATGGCTACGGTGAGCGAGCAGGTCTGCGGTGGGCGGCGTCTGCTCGCCGCGCTTGACGCCGCCGCCACGTGGCTGGACGCCCACCGTGCCGCCGTCGACGCGCTCAACGTCTTCCCCGTCCCCGATGGCGATACCGGCGGCAACATGAGTCAGACGCTCAGCGCGGCCGCCCGTGAGGCCCATGCCTCGCCCGCGCACGAGGCCGGTATTATCGCCGAGCGCGCGGCCTACGGCGCGTTGATGGGCGCCCGTGGCAACTCCGGCGTGATTCTGTCGCAACTCTTGCGCGGCTTCGCCCGCGCCCTGCAAGGCATGCGCGCGCTGGGACCGCACGAACTGGCGGCGGCCTTCTCCGCGGCGGCCGAGACGGCGGGCCGCGCCGTGATGAAACCGGTCGAGGGCACCATCCTGACGGTCGCGAACGACGCCGCTCGCGTGGCCATGGAGACGGCCGGCGCTGGGGCCGACCTGCTCGCGGTTCTCGACGCGGCGCTGGCCGAGGCGCGCGCCGCTGTGGCCCGCACGCCCGACCAGCTCCCCATCCTCAAGCAGGCCGGCGTGGTCGACGCCGGGGCGCAAGGCTACGCTCTGGTGCTGGAAGGCGCGTCGCGCTACCTACACGGCCGCCCGGTGCGGCCCGAGGGCGCCGGTAGCTCCGCCCACGCCGCCGTACCAGCAGCCACGATGCAACCGGCAAGAGTGGCTCACGTGGCGCACGGCGAGGACTACGGGTACTGCACCGAGTTCGTCGTGGTCGGCCCGCGCCTCGACCCGCTGCGCATGCGCGCCGACATCGCCGCCCTGGGCAACTCGCTGATCGTGGTGGGCGAAGAGGGCATCGTGCGCGTCCACGTCCACACCGAGGACCCCGGCCGCGTGCTGTCCTATGCCAGCGCGCTCGGCCAGTTGCACCGCATCAAAATCGACAATATGCAGGCCCAGCACGACCGCTTCGTCGGGCACACGGAGACGACCGCGGAACCGGCGCCGGAGGTGGGAGGCGCGGCCGAGCCCAACCCTCCCACGCCAGTTGCGCCGGCCGCGTCCGTCTCCGTCGCGGGGACAGCGGGCGGTCAGGTTGGCGTGGTGGTGGTGGCGCCGGGCGCCGGGCTGGGCGACGTGTTCCGCTCACTGGGGGCGGATGTCGTGGTGGCCGGCGGTCAGACCATGAACCCGAGTACGGCGGAGTTGCTCACGGCGATCGACGGATTGCCCCAGGACGAAATCCTGCTGCTGCCCAACAACAGCAACGTGCTGCTAACGGCCGGCCAGGCGCGCGACCTGT
>JAABUQ010008931.1_pt1 | contig 13813 bp, 14 predicted proteins | sample 5560001 | NCBI WGS metagenome assembly JAABUQ01 (sample SAMN10711888, study PRJNA513371) | rock metagenome | isolation source: Antarctica rocks | place: Antarctica: Victoria Land, Finger Mt nord | collected 2015-12-18
GGCCTTGATTGGGGAGGGCGCGACCGGGGGGGACGGGGCCTTGGCCGGGGCCGGGATCTCGGCCTCGTCGCGGCGGGGGGTGCCGGTCTCGCTGGGCGGCGAGGGTGGTGGCCAGAATAGCGTCGTCCCCTCCGCTTCGCCTTGCTCCAGCCGCGGGCGCTCGGACTCGGCTTCCTCGGGCGACTCAGCCCGCGCTCCGCCGTTCGCTCGGTGCGCGGCGGGCGCGGGTGCTTCGCCGGGCGCGGGCGGATCGGCGATCGGGTACGCACCGCCGCTCGGATGTCGAGCGCCGTTTTGAATCGGTGGACCCAGTCGGCTGCTCGCCGACGCGCGGCGGCGGCGGACGATGCGTTCTAACAAGCCGCTCATAAATGTGGTTGGAGTGCGCCGAGTATAGGCGGCGCCCTCAGCGTGCCCTCCATTCGGCCAGCACTCGGGCCGCCATCCGATCGGAGGAGAACGACTCGGCGCGGGCCCGGCCCGGCACGCGGGGGTCCTCGTGCGACAGATGCGGGGCGAGCGCCTCGCGCCAGGCCGCGAGCTCGAACGGGCCGCAGTGTGCCCCGGCCAGCCCCTCCAGCGCCTGCGCAGCGATGCCGGCCGATGTCGCCAGGACCGGCACGTCGCACGCGAGCGCCTCGAGCACCGCCAGCCCGAAGCCCTCCCGCTCCGAGGGCACGAGTACGGCGTTGGCGGCGTTCACCCACAGCGGCACCTCGCGGGGATCGACGTTGCCCAGATGCAGCAGCGGGACGTCGCCCGCGAGCGCGAGCGCGCGATCATAGCGCTTCTCCCGACGCTCGGGATCGGCGGGGAACAGCAGATAGGCTCCCGCCGGATCGAGTCCCAGCGCGGCTCGCGCCCGAGTGCGCGGAACCGGGCGGAACCGATCGGTGTCGACGCCGCACGGAAGCACCGCGATGGTCCCGCGTGTCGCCCACCGGGGGACCCGGTGAGCGAGCGGCTCGGACACCACGGCCACGAGATCGAAGCTGCGCAATGCCGCCAGGCTGATCAACCGGGAACGTGGGTGGGCCAGGTCGGTGCCGTGCAGGGTGATCGCGCGCACCTGGCCGTGCGCCGCCAGCGCCGGCCACGCCGTCAGCCCGAAGTGGGCGTGGACGACGTCGAAGCGGGTGTGGCGGTGAAGCCGCGCCAGGCGTGCCGCCGCTCGCAGATAGGCCTCAGGGCTCCCGCCGGAGAACGAGAACACCTCGACCTCGAGTCCGGGGGCCCGCCGTAGCGCCCGCACCTGGTCGCGCACGAAGCTGCCGAGCGCCGGTCGCTCCGGACTCGGGTACATGTTGGTGACGATCAGGGCGCGCATCGGCGCGAGCGTAACCGCAGCGACGCCGCCCGCCCGCTCTGGCACCATGCTCGACATGTCCGCGCTGCGCGAGCAACCGGTGGCCGTGTTCGACTCCGGAGTCGGCGGCCTGACCGTGCTGCACGAGCTGCTGGTCTCACTGCCGACGGAGGACTACCTGTACCTGGTAGACACCGCGCGCTTCCCCTATGGGGAACGCAGCCAGGAGGAGCTCCGGCGGTTTGCGATCGAGATCGCCGACCGGCTGCTGGACACCGGGGCGAAGCTGCTGGTGGTGGCGTGCAACGCGTCGTCCTCCGCGGCGCTCGATGCCCTCGACGCGCACCTTGCCCGCAGCGGCCAGTCGATCGACGTGATCGGGGTGGTCGCGTCGGCGACGCAGCTCGCCGTCGCCGGCAGCCGCTCGGGACGAATCGGACTGCTGGCCACGCCGGCCACCGTTGCGACGGGGGCGTACGCACGCGCGGTGGCGGCGGCCGATCCGCACGTCCATCTCGTGAGCGTCGCCTGTCCCGATCTCGCGCCGATCATCCAGGGTGGGTTCCCGTTCGATGCGCAGGTCGTGGAGACAGTTCGCGACTACTGCGCGCCGCTGCGCGCGGCCGAGGTGGACACCGTGGTCCTGGGATGCACGCACTATCCACTGGTGGCGCCGATGCTGCAGCGGATCCTGGGCCGCGGCGTCACGCTGGTCAGCTCCGGTGCGGGGGTGGCCCGAAGCGCCGAACGTGCGCTCGCCTCGCGCGGGCTTCTGAACCCCCGGTCGGGCGAGGGCGACTACCGCTTCCTGTGCACGGGCGACGCCGAGTCGTTCTGTGTCCTGGCGACGCGATTCCTGCAGATGCCGCTGGGTGAAGTGGCGCACGTCGAGCTCTCGGCGAAGGTGGTCGCGTGAGACCGCGGCGGTCGAGGCCCAGACGACCGAGCCGGCCGCGTCGACACGAGGATGACCAGTGAGCGTCCCGGCGCCGGTCCGCAGCTACGAGCGAGCACCCGGTGAGCTGCGCCCGACCACGATCGAGCCGGGGTTCGTGCGGACCGCCACCGGTTCGGCGCTGATCTCGATGGGCGAGACCCGCGTGATCTGCACCGCCTCGGCGCAGAAGGGCGTCCCGCGCTGGCTGAAGGGATCCGGCCGGGGCTGGGTGACGGCCGAGTACGGGATGCTTCCGGCCTCGACCGGGGAGCGCAAGCAGCGCGACGCGAGCCGGGGACGTCCGGACGGGCGCACGGTCGAGATCCAGAGATTGATCGGGCGCTCGGTGCGCGGGGTGGTGGACTTCGCCGCGCTCGGCGAGCGGACGATATACGTGGACTGCGACGTGCTGCAGGCCGACGGCGGGACCCGCTGCGCGTCGATCACCGGAGGGTTCGTGGCACTGGCGCTCGCATGCGCCCGGCTGACCGACGACGGGGCGCTCGAGCGCTCGCCGCTGACGGGAACCGTCGCGGCGGTGTCGTGCGGAATCGTGGGCGGCGTGCCGTTGCTGGACCTCGACTACCCGGAGGACTCCGCCGCCGAGGTGGACGCGAACGTGGTCATGAGCGGGGGTGACGGGCTCGTGGAGGTGCAGGCTACGGCCGAGCGCACCCCCCTTTCGCGCGCGCACCTCGACGAGCTGCTGGCGCTGGCCGCGGGGGGCATCGACGCGTTGCGCCGGCTCCAGGAGGAGGCGGTCGCGGCCGCCGCCCGGTAGCAGCGATGGCCCCGCGGCCGGTCGTGCTCTGCACCCGCAACGCGCACAAGCTCGAGGAGATCGGCCGTCTGCTGGCGGGCACCGGGATCGAGCCCCAGCCGCTGCCCGATCGGGTGCAGCTGCCGCCCGAGGACGGCGAGACGTTCGCCGAGAACGCGCTCGGCAAAGCGCGTGCCGCGGCTGCGGCGACTGGCCTGGCCGCGATCGCCGACGACTCGGGGATCGAGGCCCAGGCGATCGACGGCGCGCCCGGCGTGCGCTCGGCGCGGTACGCCGGTCCGCGCGCCAGCGACGAGCAGAACCTCGACAAGCTGATCCGCGATGCCCCCCCAGGCAGCGACCTGCGGTACGTGTGCGCGCTCGCGTACGTGGATCCCGTGGAGGCGGGCGGGGCTGAGCGAGTGTTCCTCGGCGAGTGCCGCGGGCGTCTGGCTGCTGTCCGCGCGGGAACGCGTGGATTCGGATATGACCCCGTGTTCCTCGTCGACGATGACGGGTGCGAGCGAACGATGGCGGAGCTGACCGACGCGCAGAAGGATGCGATCAGCCATCGCGGCCACGCCGTGCGGGCGCTGATCAGCTGGCTCGCGCCGGAGCTGGGAGACGGGTGATGAGATGACGCGCGCCGTGGGTGGGAGCTGCCAGCTCGACCCGAGCCGAGCTCACGACCGCAGGTTGATCGCGGCCGAGATCGCGACCGCCAGCGTCACCGCCGCGTAGCCGTAATAGCCCTGCAGCGAGAGGATGAGCACCGCCATCAGGCAGGCGAGAACCGTCGTCAGCCAGGCGATACGGGCGAGATTCACGCGCCCATTCTCCGCGATCGGCGATCGGCTCGCCGCCGGGTCAGCGCCGATCGTCGATCTCGGCGGTCGCGAGCGCCGGATCGGGACCCGCGAGAATCGTGCCGGCTCACGAGCGCCGGATCAACGGTCATCCGCGGTCCGTGTTAGCGTCATGCCGTCCTACCATCGAGGAGGGAGCAACGTGACGAAGTCTGAGTTCGTCGATCAGGTTGCGGACCGCGCCGGATTGAGCAAGAAGGACGCCGGAGACGCCGTGGATGCAGCACTGGAGACCATCGAGGACGCACTCAAGCGGGGGAGCGAGGTCGTCTTCTCCGGCTTTGGCAAGTTCAGCGTCGCGGATCGCGGCCCGCGGGAGGGACGCAACCCCGCCACTGGAGAGAAGATCCAGATCGGGGCCTCGCGCTCGCCGAAGTTCACCGCCGGCGCCGCGCTCAAGAAGGCGGTCAAGTCCTAGCGGTTCATGCCGAAGTGTGCAGCTCGCCGGTGACGGCGGCAGGAGCGTCCGAGCGAACGTACCCGGTGCAGATCTCTGTCGAAGGCTTCGGCGACCGGGTCGCCAGCCGGGTTGCCGACCGCGAGTCCCAGCTGGTACTCGGGCTTGATCCAGACCCGGCTCTGCTCTGGCCGGGGGCGATCGAGGGCGTGGGCTCGGCGGGCGATTCGCTCGCTCCGCCCGCGGCGCGGGCGGCGCTCGCCGTCGCGGCCCACTGCGAACTGGCGATCGACGCGGTCCGGGAGCACTGCGTCGCCGTCAAGCTGCAGGTTGCCTGCTTCGAGCGGCTCGGCGCGCCGGGCTGGTCAGCGCTGGCCGAGGTCGCCGAGCGCGCGCGCGAACGGGGCCTGCTCGTGCTGGCCGACGGAAAGCGCGGCGACATCGACGTCTCCGCCGCGGCGTACGCGCAGGCGTTCCTCGGCGAGACCGAGACTCCGTTCGGCCTGGTCGACGGTCTCGGCGTCGACGCGCTGACCCTCAACCCGCTGCTGGGCGTCGACTCGCTGACGCCGTTGGTGCAGTGTGCCCGCGGCCGCCACCGCGGCGTGTTCGTGCTCGTGCGCACCTCGAACGCGGGCGCGGCCGACGTGCAGGAGCTGGGACTGGCCGGCGGCGGCACGGTGAGCGAGCGGCTCGCGAGGATCGTCGCCGAGCTCGGAGCTCCCGGGACCGGAGCGGCAGGTCTGGCCGACGTCGGCGCGGTGGTTGGCGCGACCGCACCCCACCTTCTCCAGACGCTGCGAGATCAGATGCCCCACGCGGTCTTCCTGCTCCCGGGCGTGGGGGCCCAGGGCGGACGCGTGCAGGATCTCGAGCCGGCATTCGCTCCGGGCCCGGGCGGCGGATTGCTGGCGGTCTCCCGCGGGATCGTCAATGCCCACCAGCTGACCGGTGGCCCACCGGCGGTGGCCGCCGAACGGGAGGCGGCACGATTGCGGGCGCTCGTCTGGAAGCTCGCGTCCTGATCAGCTCGTGCACGTTGCGGTGAGCGTCAGCTCTGCGGGACGCGCCAGCTCTGCGGTGAGCGCCGGCTCTGCGGTGAGCGCCAGCTCTCCGGGGCGTGCCCGCGTGGCGGGAGCGCGACCCGCACGCATGCCGGTCGCCGTCGCCCTGGGCGTGGCCGCGGCGCTCCTGCTTTCCGGCGCGCTGGCGATCGCGCCCACTCCAGCGCTCGGCGGCACGTCGCCGCCGAGGCTGGGCGTCAGCGGCGCGACGCTGATCGAAGCGCGAACCGGACGGGTGCTCTACGGGGTCAACGCCGACACCCCATTGCCGATCGCCAGCGCCACCAAGCTGATGACCGCGCTGGTGACGCTCGAGCGCGTGCAGCGTTTGGACGAGATGTTCGCCGCGCCCAACTACAGGTCCGCACCGGTCGATTCGCAGATCGGGCTGCACCCTGGCGAGCGGCTCAGCGCCCGCGACCTGCTGCTGGCGTTGCTGCTCCCGAGCGCCGACGACGCTGCGCAGGACCTGGCCTACAACGTCGGCCACGGCTCGCTCGTCCGGTTCATCGAGATGATGAACGCTCGCGCGCGAGAGCTCGGATTGACGCACACCCACTATTCCACTCCGATCGGACTGGACACGCCCGGCAACTACTCGAGCGCGTCGGACCTCGTCAGGCTCGCCGGCTTCCTCCGGCGCGGTCAACCGTTCTTCAAGCACGCCGTCGCGCTGCCCAGGGCCGTGTTGCGGACGGGCGACTACGTCCGAGCGGTATCCAACACGAACGACATCGTCGGTCGTGTGCCGTGGGTCGACGGGGTCAAGACCGGGCACACGCTCGATGCGGGGTACGTGCTCGTGGGCTCGGGGACGAAGAACGGGATCACGCTGCTGAGCGCGGTGCTCGGGACCTCGAGCGCATCGGCTCGCGACGCGGCCACGCTGTCGTTGCTCTCCTACGGGTTCGCCAACTTCGTGCTCGCCACTCCGGTGGAGGCAGGAAGCGTCGTGACTCGCTCGAGCGTTCGCGACCGTCCCGGCGCTCGGGTCGGGGTGATCGCGGCGAGCACGGTCACCCGACTGATCAGGCGGGGGACCCGGCTGAGCACCCGCATCCAGCTGCCGGGCGAGCTGGCCGGGCCGCTGCGACGCCAAGCAGTCGTCGGCACGCTGGTGGTCCTCGCCGGCGGACGGCCGATCGCCCGCGTCCGGCTGCTGCTGGCCGATCGCCTGGCTGCAGTCAGCCCGCTTGCGCTCGCCGCCCGATTCATCATCCGACCGTCTACGCTGGTGGGGCTCGCGCTCGCGATCGGCGTGGTGCTTGGGGTCACCGTGCGTCGTCGCGGGCGAATACGGGAACAACGCCGGGAAGGGTCCCAGACAGCATGATCATCACAGTCACGCTCAACGCGGCGCTTGACAAGACGCTCGAAGTCCCGAGCTTCACGCCCGGTCGCCGGCACCGGACCGTCGACCAGAGGACGCTGCCCGGCGGCAAGGGGGTCAACATCGCGCGTGCGATCAAGGCCCTGGGCCAGCCGGTGATCGCGACCGGGTTGGCCGGCGGGTCGACGGGTACGCGGATCGTCGAGGCGCTCAACGACGAAGCGATCCTGAACGCGTTCGTGCGCATCCGCGAGGACTCCCGGACCAACACGGCGGTCCTCGACCCGACCACCGGCCTGCACACCGAGATCAACGAACGCGGACCCGCGGTGTCCGTCCAGGAGCTGGATCTGTTCCGCGACAAGCTGCTGTACCTGGCCAAGGGCGCGAGCATCTGCGTGTTCGCGGGGAGCCTGCCCCGCGGGGTGGAGCCGGACGTCTATGCCGGTCTGATCCGCGAGGTCCGCAAGCTCGGTGCCACGACGGTGCTCGATACCGAGGGCGAGCCGCTGCAGCTGGCGGTGCGCGCCGAGCCGGATGTCGTCTCGCCGAACGAGCTCGAGTCCGAGGAGCTCGTCGGGCACGAGTTCAACGATCTCGACGACCGTGCGCACGCCGTGATCGAGATGACCCGCCTGGGGGCCGCCGAGGCGATCATGACGGTCGCCGACGGTTGCTTTGCCCAACTGCTCGAGGAGGGTCTCCCCGCGTTGTATCGCCTGCGGATCGATCAGCAGGAGGCGCGCTCGACCATCGGCTCCGGCGACGCGTTTCTCGCCGGATACGTGGCGGCCCGCTACATGGGGCGGGCGCCGGTCGACTGCCTGCGCTTCGGCGTGGCGTGTGGAGCGCAGTCCACGCAGCATTTCGGAGCCGGGATTCTCGATCCGGGTAAGGTCGATCGGCTGCTCGGCGAGGTGCGGGACGAGCGCCTGGAGCTCGGGGCTCAGGTCAGCTGAAATGCTCCCGGAGGCATGCCGTCGGCAGCGGGTTCTAGGATGGGGCAATGGAGATCGAGATCGGCCGTGGCAAGAAGGCCCGGCGGGCGTACGGGTTCGACGACATCGCGATCGTGCCCTCCCGGCGCACGCGGGATCCCGACGACGTCGACATCTCCTGGACGCTCGGGCCCTACCGGTTCGAGCTCCCGCTCCTGGCGTCGGCGCTGGACGGTGTCGTCTCGCCCGAGACCGCCGGGTTGATCGGCAAGCTGGGTGGGCTCGCGGTGCTCAACCTGGAGGGGATCTTCTGCCGCTACGAGGACGCGGACACCCAGCTCGAGCGGATCGCGACCTTCTCTCGGGACATCGCGACGCGCGAGATGCAGGACATCTACCGTGCCCCGGTCAAGCCGGAGCTGATCGCGAGGCGAATCAGCGAGATCAAGCAGCAGGGGGTGGTGGCCGCGGCATCGCTGACGCCGCAGAAGGTGCGCACCCACTACGAGGTGGCGCTCGAGGCCGGGCTCGACGTCCTGGTGATCCAGGGCACGGTGGTCTCCGCCGAGCATGTCTCCCGTGACGAGAGCCGTCCGCCGCTGAACCTGAAGGAGTTCATCCGGGAGCTCGCGCCCACGCCCGTGATCGTCGGCGGCTGCGCCTCCTACCACACCGGCCTTCACCTGATGCGCACCGGCGCGGCCGCGGTGCTCGTCGGCGTCGGCCCGGGCGCGATCTGCACCACCCGCGGGGTGCTGGGAATCGGTGTCCCGCAGGCGACCGCGATCGCGGACGTCGCGGCGGCGCGCTCGCAGCACATGCTGGAGAGCGGCGACTACGTCAAGGTGATCGCCGACGGCGGAATGCGCAACGGTGGTGATATCGCCAAGGCGATTGCCTGCGGCGCCGATGCGGTGATGCTCGGTTCGGCGCTCGCCCGCTCCTACGAGGCGCCGGGCCGGGGCCACAACTGGGGAATGGCGACCTTCCATCCCACGCTTCCCCGTGGCGCGCGCATCGCGACCACGCCCCACGGCACGCTCGAGGAGATCATCAAGGGCCCCGCTGGAGAGAACGACGGGACGTTCAACCTGATGGGCGGACTGCGGACCTCGATGGCGACCTGCGGCTATCGCGACATGGCCGAGTTCAATCGCGCCGAGCTGATGGTCGCGCCGGCGCTGCAGACCGAGGGCAAGCAGCTCCAGCGCGAGCAGGGAGTGGGGATGGGCGCGAGCGGCCGGTCCGCGACGGCCGGCGTGGCCGGTTAGCGTGGCGAGCCCGAGCTTGGCCGTTCGGGGAGCCGCGGCGGCGGTCGGGACCGACGAGGTGGTCGTGCCGGGAGCTGCGGCGGCGGTCCGGACCGACGAGGTGGTCGTGCTCGACTACGGCGGGCAGTACTCGCAGCTGATCGCGCGCCGCATCCGGGAATGCGGGGTGTTCACCGAGCTGCTGCCGCATCACGCCGGGCCGAAGGAGGTCGCCAGGCGTCACCCGAAGGGGTTGATCCTCTCCGGCGGCCCCGCATCGGTCTACGGCGAAGGCGCGCCGCCACTGGATCCCGAGGTCCTCGAGCTCGGGATCCCGGTGCTCGGCATCTGCTACGGGATGCAGCTGCTCGCGCGGGAGCTCGGCGGTCGCGTGGAAGCCGCCGAGAAGGGTGAGTTCGGACGCTCTGCGCTGGCCGTACGGGAGCCCGGGCGGCTGCTCGCCGGGACGCCACCCGAACAGACGTGCTGGATGTCTCATCGTGACATCGTGTTCACGCCGCCGCCCGGGTTCGAGGCGCTGGCTTCGTCGAGCGTCTCGCCCGTCGCCGCGTTTCAGTCGGTGGCGCGCGGTGTGTACGGGATCCAGTTCCATCCCGAGGTCGTGCACACACCGTATGGCCGGCACGTGCTGACCAACTTCCTGGAGGACGTGTGCGGCTGCGAGCGCTCGTGGAGCCCGCGCTCGGTGATCGACGATCAGATCGAGCGCATTCGCGAGCAGGTCGGCGACGGTCACGCGATCTGCGGCCTTTCGGGGGGGGTCGACTCGAGCGTCGCCGCGTTGCTGGTGCACCGGGCGATCGGCGACCGGCTGACCTGCGTGTTCGTCGACCACGGGCTGATGCGCAAGAACGAGGGTGCGCAGGTGATCGCCGCCTTTCGCGACCACTTCCAGGTGCCGCTGGTGGCGGTCGACGCGTCGGAGCGCTTCCTGGCCAGGCTGCACGGGGTCACCGATCCAGAGCGCAAGCGCAAGCTGATCGGCGCCGAGTTCATCCGCGTGTTCGCGGAGCAGGCCGCCAAGCTGGAGAACGCCGATTTCCTGGTCCAGGGGACGCTCTACTCGGACGTGATCGAGTCCGGTGGCGAGAGCAGCAGTGGCGCCGCGACGATCAAGTCGCATCACAACGTCGGGGGGTTGCCGGAGGAGCTTCCGTTCGCGCTCGTAGAGCCGTTGCGAACGCTGTTCAAGGACGAGGTCCGCGCGGTCGGCGCTGAGCTGGGGCTGCCGGAGCGGCTCGTCTGGCGTCAGCCATTTCCGGGGCCCGGGCTGGCGATCCGCATCGTCGGCGGTGAGGCCACGCGGGAGCGGCTGGAGATCCTCCGCGAAGCCGACTCGATCCTGCAGCGAGAGATCCGCGAGGCCGGGCTCTACCGAGAGCTGTGGCAGTCGTTCTGCGTGCTGCCCGACATCCGCACGGTGGGCGTCCAGGGAGACTCTCGTACCTACGGGAACGTGATCGTGATCCGCGCGGTCACGAGCGACGATGCGATGACGGCCGACTGGGCGCGGCTCCCCTACGATCTGCTCGAGCGGATCGCCTCGCGGATGATCGGCGAGATCAGGCCCGTGGGCCGGGTGGTGCTCGACATCACTAGCAAGCCGCCGGGGACGATCGAGTGGGAGTAGGAATCGCGCCGACGTGGTAGCTAGCTAAGCTAGGTTTCGGCGGGCGGAGAACGGACGGATCTGCCCCGGGGTCTCGCCCGGGAACTGCCCCGGATCCGGCGAGCAGGGAGCAAGCGATGTCGTCGGAGGTCGTGACCTTGCCGGGTCGGAGGGGTCGTGACCTCGCCGGGTAGGTGTCCAAGATCCCAAACCGTCCGGGCCACAGGCGATTTGGGCGATCATGCATGTAGAGGCTGCTCAAGTCCCCATTTGGTCCCTTCGCAGGACGATTTGGGCTCCTGAGCAGGTCCGCGGCTAGCACCTCGTTGAAGTGGAGCGCGCCGCCAGGCGCTCGCGCCCCGCATTCCCTATCATCGCCGTGGGCCACGCGACTGTCGCGCGGCTTCGTGCGTGCCATGAAGACCTACGTCGCCACACCCGCGGATCGAGAGCGCAACTGGCTGCTCGCGGACGCCTCTGGGCAAACGCTGGGCCGGCTCGCGACCCAGATCGCCGACGCGTTGCGCGGGAAGCGCAAGCCCACCTACACCCCGCACGTGGACACCGGCGACTTCGTGATCGTGGTCAACGCGGAGAAGATCTCCGTGACCGGCAATAAGCGCTCGGACAAGCGTTACTACCGCCACTCGGGCTATCCGGGTGGACTGAAGTCAAGGACGCTCGCCGAGATGCTCGCGCGCCGGCCGGAGGAGGTCATTCGCCTCGCCGTGAAGGGCATGCTGCCCCGCAATCGCCTGGCCCGCAAGCAGTTGACCAAGCTCAAGGTGTACGCCGGGCCCGAGCACCCGCACGCCGCCCAGCAGCCGCGACCGATGGAGATCCACAGTGACCGACGAGCGCCCTGAGGACGAGCCGCACCGCGAGGAAGCCGCGCCCGCCCATCCCTCCGAGCCCGCGCAGGAGGCTCCCCCGGCGGCGGGGGCCCCGGCTGAGGAGCCGCAGTCGGCCGCGAATGCCGAGCCACCCGAGCCCGAGGCGGTCACGCCGGAGCCCCCGGCGGCGCCCGAGCCCGAGGCGGTCACGCCAGAGCCCCCGGCGGCGCCCCAGCCCGAGGCGGTCACGCCCGAGCCCCCGGCGCCCGAGCCCGAGGCGGTCACGCCGGCGCCCCCGGCGGCTGCCGAGCCTGAGGCGGCTGGCGAGCCCGAGGAGATCGAGCTTGCTCCTCGCCAGCGGCCCGAGATTCCCGGTGCGGACCTGATCCCGGACATCGTCGTCGAGACGCAGGAGTTCCTCGACGCGGAGGCTCAGGCCGCGGCGGAGGCTGAGGCCGAGGCGGCGGCCGCTCGGGAGAGCGAGCAGGCCGAGGATGAGCACAAGCCGATCGCGGATGCCACGATCGACCTCGCGTCCGGAGCGCGCTACACCGCGACCGGTAAGCGCAAGACCTCGGTGGCCCGCGTGATCGTGAAGCCGGGGACCGGGACCTACGCGATCAACGGCAAGTCGCTCGAGACGTTCTTCCCCCGCGAGACGCTGAGGCGCAACATCCGCCAGCCGCTGGAGACCGTGGGCTACGAGTCACGAATGGACGTCGTGGCCAGGATGCACGGCGGTGGCGTCTCCTCGCAGGCGGGCGCTCTACGTCACGGAATCTCCCGCGCGCTGATCGTCGCCGACCCCCACCTGCGTGGGGAGCTCAAGCGCCGCGGCTTCCTGACCCGCGACCCGCGCGTGAAGGAACGTAAGAAGGCCGGACTGAAGAAAGCTCGTAAGCGGCCGCAGTTCTCCAAGCGCTGAACGGCCGGCGCCTCCAGATGGCGCGCCAGCTGTTCGGCACGGATGGGGTGCGGGGCCGAGCGGGGGAGTTCCTGACCGCCGAGCTGGCGCTGGCGCTCGCGCGCACGGCGGTCGCCCGGGCGCAGGCGCCGCGACCCCAGGTGCTGATCGTGCGCGATACGCGCGAATCGGGAGAGATGCTGGAGTCGGCGATCGCCGCCGGCGTCACCGCTGTGGGAGGTGACGCGCTGCTCGCGGGAGTCCTGCCCACCCCCGCGGCGCCGCTGCTCCTCAGGCGCCACGGCCTTGACCTCGCGGCCGTCATCTCCGCCTCTCACAATCCGTACGGGGACAACGGGATCAAGCTGTTCGCCGCCGATGGATTCAAGCTCGACGACGACACCGAGCACGCGATCGAGGCCGAGCTCGGGCAGCCCTCAGCGCCGGTGTCGAGGATCGGCCGTGTGCGACGGTTCCGTGGAGCGCTGGAGGACTACCTGCAGGAGCTGCATGGGCGATTTGCCGACCTCGACCTGAGCGGACGCCGGGTTCTGCTGGACTGTGCCAACGGCGCCACGTATCGCGCCGCACCCGAGATCTTCCGCCGGCTGGGGGCCGAGGTCGAGGTGCTGGCCGGCCAGCCCGACGGACGCAACATCAACGACCGTTGCGGCTCGACCCATCTCGATGGCGTCCTCGAGGGCATCGGGCGGGGCGGACACGACGTCGCCTTCGCGTTCGACGGCGACGGTGATCGCGTGCTGGCGATCGACCGTGGGGGCGATGTGGCTGACGGCGATGAGCTGATCGCGCTCGCCGCGATCCACCTGCGCGCTCTAGACCGGCTGCCCGGCAACGGGGTGGCCGTGACGGTGATGACGAACTACGGCTTCCACGCCGCGATGGCCGCCGCGGGCGTGCGAGTCGCCACCACCGCGGTCGGAGACCGCTACGTCCTCGACGAGCTGCGCAGGCGTGGCTGGGCGCTCGGCGGCGAGCAGTCCGGCCACATCATCGACCTCGGCTTCGGGCCCTCCGGCGACGGAATCGCCGCGGCGCTGCTGAGCCTCGAGGCGCTCGGAGGCCGCGACCTGCGTGACCGTGGAGCGATGGAGAAGCTTCCCCAGCGTCTGGTGAACATCACTGCGCGTGACCGCGCCTCGCTCACCGCGTCGATGGAAGACTCCGGGATCAGGTCGGCGGTGGCGCTCGAGGACGCGGCGCTTACCGGGCGCGGCCGCGTGCTCGTCCGCGCTTCGGGAACCGAGCCGCTGATCCGGGTGATGGTCGAGGCGCCCACCGAGCAGGAGGCGGACGAGGTCTGCGCACGGCTGACCGACGCCGTCCAGCGAGCGGTGGCGTGATTTAGTGAGCGTCCTGGGCAGCCCGTAAGCTTCTGGCATATGTGCGGCATCATCGGCTACGTCGGTCGTCGGGAGGCGCGTCCGTTGCTATTGTGGGGGTTGGAGAAGCTCGAGTATCGGGGGTATGACAGTGCGGGGATCTCGGTGCTGGAGGGTGGGCGTATCGATGCGGTGCGGGCGGTGGGGAACCTGGGCGCGCTGCGTCGTGCGTTGGATGCCCGTTCGGCGCCTGGG
>JAABUQ010008932.1_pt1 | contig 13812 bp, 9 predicted proteins | sample 5560001 | NCBI WGS metagenome assembly JAABUQ01 (sample SAMN10711888, study PRJNA513371) | rock metagenome | isolation source: Antarctica rocks | place: Antarctica: Victoria Land, Finger Mt nord | collected 2015-12-18
GCGTTTTCTTTTTTGCCGCCTCCGAGGCAGGATTTTAGTGCGTCCGGCCCGAACCAGAGTTCACACACTCTCCAAAGGACAATTTATGCCACAAACACTCAAGATTGGGATTATCGGCTGCGGCGGCATCGCCAACGGCAAGCACCTGCCCGCCCTGGCCTCGCTGGAAGACGTAGAAATGGCCGCGTTCTGCGATATTGTGCCCAGCCGAGCCGCCGAGGCACACGCAAAATACGGCAGCACGGAGGCCAAAGTCTACGACACCTACCAAGAGCTGCTCGCCGACGACAGCCTGGACATTGTTCATGTGCTGACTCCCAACAACTCACACGCCGAGATTACGGTGGCCGCGCTAGAAGCCGGCAAGCATGTCAATTGTGAAAAGCCCATGGCGAAGACCGCGGCAGAGGCGCGGCTGATGCTGCAAGCCGCCAAACGCACCGACAAGAAACTCACTATCAGCTACCAGAACCGCTTTCGCGAGGACTCGCAGTACCTCTACCACGCCATCCGTCAGGGCGATCTGGGCGACATTTACTATGCCAAAGCTCATGCCGTGCGCCGCCGCGCCGTGCCCACCTGGGGCGTCTTTCTGGATGCCGAAAAACAGGGCGGCGGGCCATTAATTGACATCGGCACCCACGCCCTGGATTTGACGCTGTGGATGATGGACAATTACCAGCCCAAAACAGTCCTGGGCCAAACATTCCGCAAGCTGGGCGACCGCGAAGAGGCCGCCAATGCCTGGGGGCCGTGGGACCCCAAGCAGTTCACCACCGAAGACGCCGCCGTGGGCATGATTACCATGCAAAACGGCGCAAGCATCACGATTGAGGCGAGTTGGGCGCTCAACATCATGGACACCGAAGAGGCGACCTGCACCCTGTGCGGCACAGAAGGCGGGGCAGACTTTCACGGCGGCCTGCGCTTGAACGGCGAGCGCTACAGCCGCTTGTACAACAACCAGGTGGTTTTGGGCGGCAGCGGCGTGGCGTTTTTTGATGCGCCGTCCAGCCCGAACAGCGCGGCGGAAGCGGAAATGCGCGCCTGGGTCAACGCGGTGAGAACGGATACCGATGTGGTGGTGAAGCCCGAACAGGCCCTGGTCGTTTCCGAGCTTTTGGAAGCCATCTACGCTTCCGCCAAGACCGGCCAGGCGGTCAGCTTCTAGCGCACGCCCTTTGCCCGCGTTTATCCCGCAGCCGCCGCCTATTTTCATAGACGGCGGCTTTTGTTTTGGAGCAGCAGTGAACAACGGAGCAAAGGCATTGCCCCGGCGTTTCCTGCGCGTTTCGCTTGTGTACCAACGACGGAAGAAACTATTCCGTCGTTGGTATAGGCTGGGAAAGAGATGAAAACGCCAGGGACAAGGGCGAGGGAGGAACTCTGAAGGCACGGGCGAGCATACGCCAATCCTGGCTGTTGATTGACAGGGCGAGCGCGCCTGTGCTAAAATGCGGGCGGAGTATTCTGCCGTGATCCCTTTGCGCGACGACCAGCCGACCAGCACCTTTCCCCTTGTCACGGTGCTGCTGATTGCGGCCAATGTGCTGGCCTACGCCGCGCAAGTCGTGTCCGGCGGGGCGGTGACCCAGTCGTTTGCCCTGGTGCCGTATGAAGTCACCCACAATGTAGACCTGGCCGGACGCGTGTTTCGCGACTCGCAGGGGCAGGTTGTGGCAGCGTATGGCCCGGCCCCCCACCCGCTTTGGCTGACAATATTCACATCCATGTTCCTGCACGGCGGCTTTCTTCACATTGCCGGCAATATGCTGTACCTGTGGATTTTCGGCAACAACATTGAGGACGCGCTGGGCAAAGTGCGCTTTCTGGTGTTTTATCTGGTGTGCGGAGCCATCGCGGCGGCGGCGCAGATATTCACAGACGTCAATTCGCTCATTCCCAATATCGGCGCTTCGGGAGCGATTGCCGGGGTCTTGGGGGCGTATTTTGTGCTGTACCCCAATGCGCGGGTGCTGACAATTGTGCCGCTTGGCTTTGCGTTTCTGCTGAACATCCGGGCCTACTGGGTTTTGCTGTTCTGGATTGTGCTGCAATTGTGGCAGGGGGCAAACGGCTTAGGGATGCATCAGCAGGGCGGCACGGCGTTTTTTGCGCATATCGGCGGCTTCTTTGCGGGCATGCTGATTATCCAATTGCTCGGCGGCAAGCGCCTGGCCGTGCAGCAGCGGCGCGAGGCGCAGGGTCCGCCGCGTTCGGGCTACTATTAAAAGACACGTAAAGTTAGTTCTGAAGAGGCCCCCCCGCCCCAATTCTGGGGAGCCAGAGGGAGAAAAGAAAAACAAGGGCCATGCCCTTCCTACTTCCGGGTTCCCCAGAATTGGGGCGGAGGGGCTTCCTGGCTTGTTTCGCGAGCGCCTCTCAACAGTTCGTCATTCTCCCCTCGGAACCACCGTCTTTGTCAAAAAACAACCTTCTGATTGCACTTGTTGCGCTGGGCCTGCTCGGCGGCATCTACTCATTCACGCAGCGCTGGGCCGCCGAAGCGCGCAACCGGCGCGTAGAGATTGTCGTGGACTATGCGGATGCGCAGGCACTGGCGAACACCACCCGGCGCGCGACGCCGGAAGTGCTGAGCGCCCTCAAAGCCTCCGGCGTCACCACTATCGCGGTCACCGAAGACACGCTGAGCACGCTGTACGGGAACGGCATCCTGGCGTCGTACCGGCGCGACGGCGACACGACTGTGCTGACATTCTCGCCCGGCTTTCCCGGCCAAATGCCGCGCGTGCAGGAAATGCTCGCCCATAAAGCGCCGGGCCTGGCGGTTGCTGCCGAAAGCGCAAGCACGCTGCGGATCGGCGCTCCCTGGCCGCAGTTCAGCAGCCTGCCCATTGGCCTGGACAACGATGTGGTGGCAAGCATCCGGCAGGCGGGGCTGTTTGTCGCGCCCCGGCTGTCCAACTTCACCGGGGTCACGCCGGACAATATCGCGTGGACAATCGCGCAGGCGCAGGGGCAGATTACCCCGCAGTCTACCGGGCCGTATATCTTCGCGGGGGCCGCCGTGCTGGGCAACCGGGGATTGATTCGGGCCAGCGCCGATGCCCTGCGCGCGCACGGGCTGGTGTATGGCAGCGTGGAGTTCAGCAAGACATTCGGCGACGACGACCTGTCGCGCCTGGCCTCCGACTGCACTGTCCGCGTCCACTCCATTGGGAATGACGAAATGGGCCTGATGGACGAGCCGACGGCAGTTGAGCGCTTCGTGCGGGCCGCGCGCGAGCGCAACATCCGCGTCTGCTACGTGCGCCTGTTTCTCAGCGGCCTGCCCAATGACCCTGATGCCATCCATGCTAACACGGAGTTTATCGGCAAAGTGGTCAAGGGCATTCGGGGCGCGTACACGACGACATCGGGGCCGCTTCTTATCGGCAAAGCGCATCCGTTTCGCGATGACCCCACGCCCGCGTTGTGGGTGCGGGTGCTTATGGGCGTGGGCGTGATGGCGGGCGTCGTGCTCCTGCTGTGTCTGTTTACGGGCATAAACGGCAGGGCGTTCGCTGTCGTGCTGGCCCTCGCGCTGCTGGCCGGGGCTGGGCTTGCCGTGCCGCATGTCAGCGTCAAAGGGCGCGAAGTGCTGGCCTTGCTGGCGGCCTGCACGTTTCCCACATTGGGCTTGTGCTGCTACGCCCTGCCGAGCGCCGCCCGTCCCCTCAGCCTGCGCAGCGGGGCCACGCTGGGCCGGGCGTTTGCGGCCTATGCGCGCATGACACTGGCGACTGTGGCGGGCGTCGTGTTCGTGGTGGGTTTGCTTGCGGGGCGCTTGTTTTTATTAAAAGTAGATGCGTTTTTGGGCGTCAAGCTGGTGCTGGTGGCTCCTGTGGTCTTGGTGCTGGCGTATTACGGGCTGGGGCTGGCTCAGCTCGGCCCCCAAGCGGGCTGGGCAGTGCGCGTAAATCGGGTGCGTCAATCGCTGGCAGCCTTGTACGCGCAGCCTTTGTTGGTGGGGCAAATCGTGGTCGGCGTGGTGGCATTGGTGGCGCTGGCCTTGTTTGTCGCGCGCAGCGGCAACGATCCGGGCGTGGGCGTCAGCGCCACTGAGTTAAAAGTGCGCTCACTTTTAGATAAATACCTGCTGGTGCGCCCGCGCACTAAAGAGTTCTTGTTGGGTCATCCCGCGCTGTTTGTCGCGCTGGCATCGGCGTATGCCCATCGGTTTCCCAAGGCGGTGCTGCCGCTCTTAGTGGTGGGCGCGATTGGGCAGTCGTCGCTGCTGGACACGTTCTGCCATTTGCACACGCCGCTGTTTATCTCCGCCCTGCGCGGGTTGATTGGGTGGGCACTGGGCGCAGTCATCGGGGCGTTGATATGCGTTCTTTTGGGCCGCGAACCCCGAAAGGCGGCAGTGCGTGGCTGACACCACTCGCCGCGCGCGCCGCGTGCTGCTGTCCGGCTACTACGGCTTCGCCAATGCGGGCGATGAGGCTGTGCTGGCGGGGCTTATTTTATCGCTGCGGGCGGCTGACCCCTCAATTGAAGTCACTGCCCTGAGCATCAATCCTGCCGAAACCGAGCGCACGCACGGCGTTCGGGCCGTGCATCGCTACCGTCCCCATGCTCTGCTTCCCGCCCTTGCCCGCACCGACCTGCTGCTTTCAGGCGGCGGCAGCCTGCTGCAAGACGTGACCAGCGCGCACGGTATTTTGTATTACCTGGGCGTAGTACGGCTGGCGCAGAGGATGGGCAAGCGCACCATGTTTGGGGCGCAGGGATTGGGGCCGCTGGAGCGAGTGCGCTCACGCCGATTGGTGGCGAGTGTCGCCAATCGTTTGGATGCTATCACTGTCCGCGATCCCCAGTCTGCGGCCCTGCTGCGGGAGATTGGGGTCACCCATCCGCCCATCCAAGTCGCCGCCGACCCGGCCCTGCTGCTTGGCCCGGACACTTTCCACGCCCCCCAGCCCGGCACCTACGGCGTGGCTTTGCGTCCCTGGCGCGGGCAGGAAAGCCTGGCGACGCGTCTTGCCGATGCCTGCCGCGAGGCGCTGCCACAGGCGCATGCCGTCCTGTTTCCCATGCAGCCGCAGACAGATACGGGCGTGGGGGAACAATTTGCCTCTTTGCTCCATCAAGGACAAAGAGCGGACAGAGTTTTGCCCGAGGCAGGCTTGGCCGCGCTGACACAGGCGATGGGCGAGCGCGAAATGATGGTGGGCATGCGCCTGCACGCATTGATCCTGGCGGCGGCGGCGGGCGTGCCTTCGGTTGCGCTGTCGTATGACCCTAAAGTGACGGCTTTCATGGCCCAATCGGGCCAAGAGGATGCCGTGTGCGACCTCTCGCAGGACACGGAGGCCGCACTCCCGGCGCTGCTGTCGCGCTGCTGGATAGCCCGTGCCGAACGCGCCGAGGCGCTGCGCAGCCGCCTGCCCGCACTGCGCGCGATGGCAGGCCGCACCGCCGAAGCCGCCGTGTCTTTGCTCAAGTAACACCGTGACTTTGCGGCGATGATTGGGGCACTTAACAAGAAAGTGGGAATGGTCATGCTAAAGTTTAAGCTGGCAATGGTGGTGGCGATTGGAACACTGGCCGCGCTTGCGGGCGGCTGCGGCGGAGGGGGCAGCAGCGGGGGTGTGGCGACCGGAGGCAATGGCGGCTCGTACCCATACCCAAGCGGAGGCAACAGCATTGTCTTAGGAAAAGTGGTGGACATGAGCGGCAACGCCGTGCCCGGCGCCTCCGTGTCGGCGGATACGGGACAAACAGCAGCCACGCTTTCGCAGGGCGGCTTCCGGCTGGACGGCGTGCCCACAGGCGTGCGCCGCATTCGTGTTTCGGTGCAGCAGAACGGCACGACCTATACGGGCAGCACGCAAGTGCTTTCGCAGAGCGCGTCGCCCCCGCTGACTGTGTCCAATGCCAATGTACAGGTGTCGCCGACAAATCAGCAGGCGAGTGTCACAGGCACAGTGCGCGACCCCAATGGGCAGCCGCTGGCGGGCACGCGCGTTTTTCTCGGCGTGTTCGTGTCGCCCGGCACGGCGGCAAACAATGGCGCGGATGGCGGCGTAGCCTCGCTGGTCGCCTTCGCCGATGCCAATGGCGTGTACCGTTTGGACAACGTGCCCGCTCCCAGCGGGCAGTCTTCGTATGCCGCAACAGCGTCTCTGCTCAGCTACCAAAACACGCGCGCCAACATAGACAATCTGCGCAATGGCGAAACCCGTACGCAGGATTTCACCCTGGGCGGCGCATCCACGCAGGCAGGGCCGACCCCGACCAATGTCGCCGCGTTTACATTTACCCAGCCCGGCGATATTGCGCAGGCGCATGCGGTTTCCCTTGCGGCTTCCACGTCGGCCCTGCCGGCGTATGAGCAGATACGGCGCGCGATGTCGCCTGCCTATGCGCGGCGCGCCCCGCAGGCGCATGCCTCCGCGCAGGCACATTCCAAAGCGCATGCGTCGCCGTTTGGCGCGTATGCCATTGAGGCGGACGTGTTCTTTGACAACACTCAGCCGGATAATGTGTCGGGCTTTCGCGTGTACAACAGCGTGGGCAATGCACAATTAACCCCGTATGACTTTTTGCAGGACCCGCTTGCCAATGTCTACACCGATTTAGACCCCGCGTATGTACCCAATCAGCAGTACAGCTTCGCGGTGAGTGCAGTCACCACCACCAATGGCGAGTCGGGTGTTTCCCCGGCCAGCACCGTGGTTCCCCTGGACGGGCAGACACTCGTGGGGCCGCAGAATGGGCAGACAGTGCAGAACCCCGTCTCTATTGCGTGGAACCGCGTGAATGGCGCGGACACATACTCGGTGTTTGTGTATCCGCAGTTCCCCAGCGTGGGCGTGACAGGAACGCAGCAGGATGCCGCGGCGGGCGCGAGCAGCCTGACATTGCCCAGCTTAGCATCCGGTGATTACTATTATGTCGTGGCCGGGGCGCGCGGCGACGGCAGCGCAGTCACAGTCAGCCCGATTACGCGCTTCCATGTTCCATAGGCATTTTAACTCTGTGCCATAGGCATTTTAATCTGTGCCCTAATGATTGTTGATGGCAGTGCCTATAATCAATACCGGAGGCGGCACGCAATAAGGAGCGAGATTATGGCAGCTATGTTTCTCGCCCCGAATGGTGTTGTTGGACAGACCACCCCGGTTTCCGCACCGGCAGGTCTTGATGCTACGCAAGGCGTCAAGCTTACCAAGCGCGAAATTGAAGTGCTGACCCATGTCATTCAGGGCAAATCGAGCAAGGAAGTGGCGGATACGTTGTTCGTCTCAAAGCGGACAGTGGATTTCCACCTGGCGAATGTGTACGACAAACTGCATGTGAGCAATCGCGTGCAGGCATTTCGGCGGGCCACTCGCCTTGGGCTGATCCCCTACGAAGCGCAGTTTGCCGATTAGGCAGAAAGCGCAGCGCAAGGGACTCAATTCTGCATGTCGCAGGCAAAACCCGGACGGGAAACGCAAGTTTCCCGTCCGTTATTTTTTGGTGTCCTTCACTCTTTTTTTCCAAGCTTTTTGCCTGTGACTTCCATACCCCGGCGGACGTATGGCATAATAAAGGCGGAACATAGGCGCGGCGCAGTCGTCTTAAAGGCGCGGCGCAGTCGTTTCAAGCGCGTGGCAAGCCCGAACCAACGACGGATTGAATCTTTCCGTCGTTGGTACACGTTTGCAAGGCGCTTGTAAAACCGAAGCAGCAACTGGGCAAGCCGCGCAAAGAATGCATGTTTCAGGGCGCTTGGGGGTATGCTTCGGGCACTTGGCACAAAACTTGCACTTTGGGGCAGCAGACAACATAGATTGCGCAGCAATTTCTCGGACGGTACGCAGCTATTTTCGGACGGCACGGCACGCAACCAAACTATTATGAATGAACTACAGCGTTACAGTGCGGCAAATCAGGTGTCTTCGGAGGCGGCGGCTCCCACCGCTTTGGGCCTCCTGCATATCTTTTGGCGACGGCTGTGGCTGGTCGCTTTGATTATGGCAGTCTCGCTGGCAACGGCGGCGGTCATTTCCAAGCACACCCCCAAAGCCTGGCGGGCTTCGGCGCAGATGCTGCTGGTGCAGCACGCGCCCATGATGGTGACATCGGCGCAGGCCGGGGCGAGCACGCCGATGGTGGAAGGCATTGACACGCAGATTTCTTTGCTGCAAAGCCACGAGATTGCCGTGCAGGCTTCTAAAATCGCCCAGGTCAGCCCGGAAACTTTGCAGAACGCCCTGACAGTCGCGCCGCCCAAAGAAACCAACCTCTTGGACATTTCGGTGGAAGCGCCCTCGCGCCAAGCCGCCGCCTTGTGGGCGGATGCGCTTTGCACGGCGTTTATCACATACAAAAACAATGTCGCCAAAGCCGGCAGCCTAGGCACAATTGCCAGCCTGCAAGGGCAAACCGAGCGGGCCGCGCAGCAGATGGACAGCGCGGATCAGGCTTTGCTGACATTCCAAAAGCGCAACCATCTGGTAGACGTGCCGACCCAGGCTACGGCGGCCCTGAACCAATATATCGCGCGGGATGCCGAAGTTTCCACCTTGCAGGAGGAGTACACTTCGGCCGAGGCCCGCGCAAACGCTCTGGCGGCTAATCTGGCTCAGGCGAAAAAAGCTATCAGCAGCAGCAGTGTCGTCCGGGACGACACGCAGGCGCAGGGGCTGCAAGCCAAGCTCAACGACCTGGAAGCCAAGCGCCTGGAAACCGCCCAGCGCTACAAAGCCAAGTTTCCCGGCGCGCTGTCGTCGCTGGATGCCCAAATTGCCGATACCAAAAAGCGCCTGCGCGACTCCATTCAGGCCACCACTAACAGCATCTCGCCCCAGTCGGAAAGCACGCTCAAAGACCAGTACGCCCAGGCCGCCACCGATGCCGCCACGGCGCAGGCAAAGCTCAGTGCGGCGATCAAGGTGCGCGATCAGCTCAAGGCGCAGACAGTCGGCCTGCCGCAGGTCAGCATGACGGCGTCCCGTTTGAGCCGCAGCGCCGACGATGCGCACAAGCTGCACGACTCGCTGGAAAACGCCCTGCACTCCGCGCAATTGGACAAAGATGTCGCCAGCGGCAATGTGCAGATTGTCCAGCGCGCGTTTGTGCCCGACCTGCCGTTCCGCCCCGACCACAAGCGCGACCTGCTGATTGGCGGCGTCATTGGCATGTGCATCTCGCTGCTGGCCGTGCTGCTCCTAGAGCAGGGCGACCGCTCGCTGCGCTCCACGCAGGACATCCGCAAGCTTGCCGGCGGCCCGGTGGTGGGCGTGCTGCCGATGATGAACCGCACCCAGCACCGGCAGCTCCAATCGGGCGAAACGCCGCCGCAGCTTTTGGAAACATACAACGCGGCGCGGGTCAACCTGGCCCTCGCCCTGCGCCTGGAAACGGGAGCAGATTTAGCTGACCATCAGGTGATTTTGGTATCCAGCGCGGTCGGCGGCGAGGGCAAATCGCTGACGGCGTATGAGATGGCCCTGTCGTTTGCGCGGTCGGGCAAGCACGTCGTGCTGGTGAACGCGGACATGCGGCGGCCTTCGTCGGTTCCCGCCCTGCGCAGCGTCAAAGGGCCGGGCCTGGCGGAAGTGCTGTCGGGGCGGGCGACACTGGCCGAGGCATTGGTAGATTCGTCCACCCATAACCTTTCCATTCTGCACAGCGGCACGCCGGTGGGCAGCCCGATGGACTTGGTGGCCTTGCCCCAGATGCGCGAAACCATCCAGACCTTGCGGCGCGGCGCAGACGTGGTGATTGTGGACACGCCTCCATCGGCGATTGTCGCCGATGCCCTGCTTATCGCCCCGCATGTGGACTGCATGCTGTTTGTGATTGGGGCGGGCATGGTGGACGCGGAAACAGTGCGGCATTCATCGGCAGCCCTCGCTTCCGCCGCGCCTAAAACGATGGCGTACTTTATCAACCGCGCGCCGCGCCTGTCCAACGGCCCGCGCAACGATGCGTATGTGTACCATCGCCAGGCCGCGCTGTCTGAGGACGATGTCAACCTGCCGCGCGAATACCAGTCCACGCGCACGATGGTTTTGGAGCGCGCGCCTTCGCAGCCGCACAACGGAACAGGCATCAACAACAACGGCAATGGCGGGCAGGACGAGCGGACGACAACCATGATCGGAGCCTCGCCTTTGCGCGCGGCCAATGCAATCCCGGTCGGGCCGTCGCAGCCGGGCGGCGTTGACGACGAGGCTGAGGACATCACTACCACGCGCATTTTGCCCCAAATCGGCGCGCGCCTCGTAGGGATTGAAGGCAGCTACGCGGGGTACGGCTTTCCCCTGGCGGCAAACGGCACGGCCAAGATCGGCACGCTGCCGGACAACGACATCGTGCTGGCACGGGATGGCACGGTTTCTCAGCGCCACGCCCACCTGGTCAACAACGCGCAGGGGGCGACGATCTACGACGACTATTCCACCAACGGCACGTTTGTCAACGATGTGCGCATCTGGAAGCACGAGATGCAGATCGGCGATGTGCTGCAATTCGGCGGCAGCAAGTTCCGCTACGAGTAGGCCAAACAAGCAGGGCTGGAACAGAAAGCGCCGCCTGAGCGTCTAGGCCTTGGCACAACAGACGATAAAATTGCCCAGTTCACTTGGGATAAAGCAGAGGATTATATGTCCAAAACCATTGCACTTTCACTCGCACTTTCGCTGACAACCGGGCTGGGCGCGTTCGCTCAGCAGCCCCTAGCAGCACGGCAAACATCTTTGGCGTCCGCGCCCGCAGGCTATGCCCTGGGCGCAGGCGACGTCATCAGCATCCAGGTCATCAACTTTCCCGAGCTGAGCGTGCAGCAGGCCACCGTGCCGCCGGACGGCAAAGTCAGCGTCCCACTGCTGGGCGCGCTGCCGGTGACAGGCAGGACGACGGAAAGCATCGCCCGCACATTGACTAAAAGGTGGGGCGATTACGTGGTCAATCCTTCCGTGTCCGTGCAGCTTGTGCAGAAGCGCAAAGAGACAATTCAAGTGTTCGGCGCAGTCACCCGCCCCGACACGGTAGAGTTTCAGCCGGATTTGCATGTGCTGGAAGCAGTTGCTAAAACAGGCGGGTTTGACCCGCAAAGCGACCCCAGCACGGTCACAGTGACGCATCGCAACGGGCAGCGCCAAATTGTTAATCTGTCTCACCCTGAAGTTAAAGGCGGAACCGACCAAGATATAATCTTAGACCCCAGCGATGTGGTGTATGTGCCGCAGCGCCATACGCAAATCAGCGTCCTGGGCGAAGTGGAAAAGCCCGGCAACCTAGAGTACAAAGAAAACATGAACGTGCTGGACGCCCTGGGCGGGGCGGGCGGCATTATTCAGGGCGCGGCGAACCTGAGCGGTGCCACATTGATCCATAACGGCAAGCAGCAGTCCCTGAACCTGGATGCCCTGCTGCTCCGGGGCAGCATGAGCAACAACATCACACTCGCGCCGGGCGACAGCATTGTCGTGCCCGAGCTGCACAACCGAACTTATGTGTTTGGAGCAGTCGCAAAGCCGGGGTATTATTCATTCCAGCCCGGCGACCGCGTGCTGGATGCGCTCAATGGCAGCGGCGGGCCATTGCAGACAGCCGATTTGGGCAAAGTGAATGTTATTCATATCTCCCAGGACAAGCAGACCGCGCAGCCGCAGACCGTGGACATTGGCAAGTTCCTCACCAAAGGAGACATGCAGGCCAATGTGCCTCTGGCAGTGGGCGATGTCGTGTATGTGCCCGATAAGAAGCATGGGGCCAGCCCTTTCGGCATTCTCAGCGGTTTGGGGCTTATTGCCAACACCGCGCGCCTGCTGGTGGGCCTGTAAGAAACGCACCAGAGCCTACTTGTGATTGATACTATGTTTTGTGATAGATGAAGGGAAGCGTGTTGATGTCATCTGCCGAGCTGGCCGTCTCCGTCCGTGGGGTGTCCAAGAACTATACAATCTCGCACAACAGCGTACAGCACACCACAATGGCCGAAGCCCTGGTGCATACGCTGAGGCACCCCTTGCAGCGCCCTGACCGCGAAACGTTCTGGGCACTGCGCGACGTATCTTTTGAGATTAAGACTGGCGAGGTCGTCGGCATTATCGGGCGCAACGGGGCAGGCAAGTCCACGCTGCTCAAGATACTGTCGCGTATCACCGAGCCGACTTCGGGGCAGATTGACTTGTACGGGCGCGTCGGCAGCCTGCTGGAAGTGGGCACGGGCTTCCACCATGAACTCTCCGGGCGAGAGAACATCTACATGAACGGCGCGATCTTGGGCATGAGCAAGCGCGAGATCACGCGCGAGTTTGACGCCATTGTGGAGTTCGCGGGCGTGCAGCAGTTCCTGGATACACCCGTTAAGCGCTACTCATCGGGCATGTATGTGCGATTGGCGTTTGCCGTGGCCGCCCACCTGCGCTCGGAGATATTGATTGTAGACGAAGTGCTGGCTGTGGGCGATGCCGAGTTCCAGCGCAAGTGCCTGGGCAAGATGCAGGATGTGGCGCAGAGCGGACGCACAGTTTTGTTTGTCTCGCACCATATGGCATCCGTGGCCGCGCTATGCACCAAAGGCATGTTTTTGAGCCAGGGACAGGTGACCTACGCGGGCGATGTCAACACGGCAATCCAGCATTACCTAGACACGTTCCAGTCGCAGGAGGCGCAGAGCGAGACCTCCGCTGACCGCCGCCCCGGCTCAGGTGAACTCAGGCTGGCTTCGGTGAACCCGGAAAGCACGTTCTATGAGTGCGCCGAGGAAAAGCGCATCAAGTTTACGATTGAGCAGAAGAAGCCCTACTCGGGCAAGTACTTTATCTCGTGTCATTTGTTTAATGAGCAGGGCGTGGGCCTGGTCACCTGCGACTCGCGCCTAATGGGTGTCTGGTTGGATGCCAAGCCGCTGCATGAAGGCGAGTTTGTGCTGCGCACGCCGTGGCTCAAGCCGGGCCGGTATCGCTTAGAGATGTTTCTGTGCGGGGGCAATATCATTGACCGCTGGGAGGAAGCCTGCTTTTTTGACATCCTGCCCCTGCTGCCCTACCCCGACCCAAGCCACCCGCATGCCACGACTGATGGCCTGATGTTTGCCGACTTTGATTGGCGCGAGGCGCAGCCGTCCACTAATAGTTCTAATAATACTGTGCCCTTTATGCCACACGGCCTGTCCACGGAAGCGCGCGCATGAGTGTCGTCTTTATCAATCACCCGCTAGAAACATGGACGCCGACCAGCAGCGGGGCATTGGCAACTATCATCTGGCAGTGCTGCCGCCTGGAAGCAGGCCAGCCTGATCCGCCGTATGTCATCACGCGGAGCAGCCAGGAAGCCCGCTTTCCCTGGACACGCACGTTCACCATCACCCCGCCGCCATTGCCCACCCACCCTCTCGCTGTCAAAGCACTGCGGGCCGAGCGCAAGTTGACCGGCTGGCGTCATCTGCGGCACCGGGCGTATGCGTTCCAGGTGGCGGCGACCATCGCGAGGCACAAGCTAGACCAGCTTCCCTTTGTGCTCATCAATGACCCCGAAATGGCGGTGTACCTGCACCGCCGTTTTCCCCAAGCCCGCATTCTGCACTGGTTCCAAAACCAACTGGAAAGCTCGCCGCGTTTCCGTGCGCTGTATGCCGATGCTGTGGATATGACTGCGGGCGTCAGTGACTTCACCAGCCGGTGGGTGGCGGACTACTACGGCGTGCCTGATGTGCAGACTCTCTATAATGGCGTGGACGCGGAGCAGTTTACGCCGCGCAGTGAGGGGCTGTCTGAGACACCCATTATCAACTTCGTAGGCCGCACAGGCATTGAAAAAGCGCCGGACTTGCTGCTGCGTGCCGCCCTGCGGCTGTCTGAAACG